>Ga0209208_10012427_pt1 | contig 10778 bp, 7 predicted proteins | sample S1TSphfallax_3_FD_187694 | JGI IMG/M metagenome (GOLD analysis project Ga0209208, IMG submission 187694) | Host-associated microbial communities from peat moss isolated from Minnesota, USA - S1T2_Fd - Sphagnum fallax MG (SPAdes) (version 2) | ecosystem: Host-associated > Plants > Peat moss >... | reverse complement strand
ATACTTGTGCGTCCAACTCCGTCCTCGCCCACAGTCTGGGGAGTAGCACTCCGTGAACTTCAGCGGTCAAATTCCACACACCGGGCAACTTTTGATTTTCATGATTGCTCTTTGTGATGTCTCTCGCATACGCCAACGTATCTATGAAAATATTCGGCTGGAATAGTAGGTTGCCGCGTATCGCGAACAGCAATATAACGACCTCAAGCGTGGATGCACACTTCATAACTTTGGCCACCACCGTTGCGGGGCACAAGCGACTATTGTTCGAGATTCGGAGAGGTTCCACCGCTACGGCTAATTTCGCAAGCCCTACAGAATCCTTTTGTATTGCAATTTGCAGCAGATTTGCGAATGTATCTGGTGTACTGAATGCGATGTGTAATTTTGTTCTGAATTTCACCACAAGCTCCAAAAAAGCGTCTGTATCATCCTCATGAGCATAACTAGAGAATTCAAATTCAACAGTTACTGTTATCTGTGGTAGTGGCTGCACAAAGTCTTGGATGCCTGATGCAAACTCGCTTTCATTGCGTTTCTCCAGAAATTCCTCCAGTTCTTGCAACCTACGCCCCAGAAGCGTTACATGCAGATTAGAACAAGGCAGATTAGAACCTTGTTCGTTGTCACGTATGATCCTGACAATGGGGCACCTGGGGCACCGTACTTCGAGGATCACATCGATACCAGCACTTGCTAAATAAATGCGAAAAATTGTAGCCATAACCGCAACACACTGCTCACCGCACCGCACCTCTCTAACCACCACCCCCCAAAACTAAAAACCCTTTGCACAAGATACAAGCTTCTCCCACACTTTTGAGAAAAACAAAAGACCAATCAAAGAAACCATGTTGTGACAAAGTCCCATCAAACTGCTTGTTGCCAGCACCTACAATTTGTCTGAAACCTGCCCAAAATCTTACACCGTCCGCACAAGAGAACAATAAATTCAACCTCCCCACCTTCTCCTTCAAATCCTTAGGAAGGAAAACAAAAAAAGACATACAAACTTAGCCCCAAGTTGTAGGGAAAGAATGAGGTCACTACTTGATGTGCACTAGTAGTCCAAGTGAGAAGCCCAAAATGAAAATTTTCTCATTTCAACCTAAATTAGGTACCCAGTTGATGTGCACCGGTGCAAGTGCGAAGCCCAATATGTACTTCTTCTCATTTCAGCCTCTCTGAAGGTGATTAATAATATAACTCTGCTCACTTCCTCGGCAAGTTCCATGTGCACCACCAGAGTGAAGCAGCACCCACCAGTGCACCATGAAGGATGGATGGTAAGTGGTCAGGAAACAGTTTTCTGTTGAGTTCCAGTTCCCCAGCTAATCATGGTAGTTAGCTCAGTTGGTAGGTTCTTAGTAGATAGGTAGTAAAAACAGCCCTCACCTACGTATAAACCATCTACTTAGTTAGTAGTTACCTATTTTCCTACCTATCTAGCTATGTATGAGACTTATTTCTTACAGAATTGGTTACCAAAGGTGAAAACAAATATTAACTCAGTTGAGATTCATCCACTACTGAGTAATAACAGGCATCCAGAGGATGGTGCACTGGTGGGTGATGGTTTTATCTGGCCCATTTGCACATGGATTCACCAGTGGATGGTCATACGCGGTGTAGTACGATGACTCCCCTTATTCCTATCATGACTTTACATCGGCAATGGGTCCTTATTGCCATCAGTAGAAAAGTACTGTCGGTGTCTTTTTTGTCTTTCCTGCCCTTGGCCCAATCCATCTTTTTAAGAAAAAGTGTGTGATGCCCAGACATAAAATTTTGGGTCTTGATATGCACATTTTGGGGTGTGTAATAGACACTAGGAGGCATCATAATTTTGTAATACACATTAAAGGCTAATATCTTGCCTCCTAGTGTCTATTATACACCAAAAGCATGTATAATAAGACACAAAATTTGTATGTGGACAGCACCAAGATGTGTCTGCTAAACCCTAAACCTTGGGCAGTTGGGGAGAAAAAGAAAACAGATAGTTCTTTTGTCTGCAATAAGGAACAATTGTTGATTTATCGTCCTTGAGTTTTGTATCATAGGGGTGTAGTATGTACAAGTCTTTTATAATAAATTGTGAAAAAGGCTACACTAATACCCTTTTCTAGCGATAATTTGCTAATTTTTCATTAACAAATCTTCATATTTCACTGAATTGTTGTTTGGAGACCGTGTCACCACAATCATGTCTGCTGTCGCTACTCTTTTACACAAGTGTTGACAAATAAGGCAAAATATATCCAAGGATGGTTGGAAAATAAACACCAAACATATTCCACACTTCTTGCTCCCACCAGCTGGCTGATTAAAATATATTGACTATTGAACAAATTGGAATTATTTCATCTACATTGTCTTCTACACAAATATGTGAGTTATATTGAATACATAGAGTCAAAAAGTTCATCACAAAGCCGTGGTTTTCCTGTGCATTCTTCCCATGCTTGCCACCAACCTTATTTTTTTCAAATTTGTGTGATAGGTTGGGTAGGATGAAATTGTGATGGCTTGTATGTCAAGTTGGTTTTTTTAATTTTTGGGCCAAGTGGATCCAATAGCTTGCATAGAAAATTATTATTTTTAGATGTGACTCTTCATAACTGGCTAACTCTAAAAATGGAAGACAAGGTAGGTATTGCCTAAGTTGTAGGTTTGCATTGTTATGAGATGGATTTAATGACGCAAAGGATTCAAAGAAATGAAAACTTAAGTTCATCAAAACTTGATGGAGGACCATATTCAGGAGATGGAACAAACATTAAATAGTGTAGATGGCTGAAGTTTACAAGTTTTGTGAATTATTATATTGATTGACAAACAAATCTCAAGTTCTGTAGATACAAAAAACGTCAAAAATTACAAAATTTTAGGATGAATTTCAAAACATATGAATCAAATGGAGCTTGTAGTTTGGTATGCACATTAATAGACACAACACCACTCAAGTTTTGACACACCAACACACAAAGAGAAAAAAATTGATGTACAAGCAACAAATAAGGAATAACACAAAAAACAAAAAAACATGGGTGTCATGTTGATTTGAAATTCAATTTCTCAACATTGTGACATTCCAATATCCCAAGCATTGACATTCAACAAGCCATAAACAAAGCCGAAAGCTACCGATTGCAATAAAAAACAAATCTAATATCAAACGTAGCTTCCAAAACTCGACATTTGTTTTAACTTCATCATTATGCCACTCCATGGTTCCAAAAACTATGGACATTTAGATTTGATTCTAAATGCAATAAATTAAAAAGACACATCAAGCGACAATTTTGTCAATGTGGAGTCTATGCATTCAAGAAGCTACAAACACTAAAATATGATCTTCAATGCAACACAACAAAATATGCCATCAAGTTGCAATGGAAAGATTAACTAACAAGTGATCATGAAATTTGAAAAAGTTGCAATATTACCTCGCCATTCTTCCTTGGGAAGCCTTTTTGAATCATGAAACTCCTCCATTGCACATGTTGCCATCACAACCTATAGGACTTCCACACATATTGTTGTTTCAAGTTGCAAGACTCACACATGAATGCCTAAAAGGATAAATGTCATCCTACTATTCTATTAAACCCTTAAAAGTTCCATATCCATATTGCTAACAAATCATGTTATTGACCTTTCAAGTTTGTCATTGCATTGTGCGTTTTTCATAGTTTGTCGAATACAAGGCAATGTCCACTTGGAAAACTTCAACTATCAATGGCATGGTTATAAGCTAGGTTTGACAAATGCCCACTATTTGACATAATCCATGTTGGTGACAGATTGTGCCACATTGTGAAGAATTTCATAAATTTTGAATAGACCTTTAGTCATATGCATTTAAAACAACATTGAACCTTAGGAACCTCAAGGTAACAATATTTTTCCTCCATGATAACTAAGTATTTTTATTGTGATAGGAGGTTAAAAGTGGAAATGGCAAAGGAAGAGGTGGATATGAATGTTATGTGGTTTTTTCATTTTTAAGGGAACCTTCAATCCCAAACTTGGCACTTTAAAATCATTTGGAGGTTCACCAAGTGTGGGTTTAAACCCAATTTCTCCAATTTTTACACCTTGTGGTTTCAATTTTGGCACATTTTTTTCAAATTCTTAAACCTTTGGGTTGAGTTCAAAAACTGAATTTGATTCCATGCATACATTCTACACACTTTCCAATGCTAAAAATTGAATATATAAGAAGTTTATAATAAAGGTTTATGTAGGTATGGAATTCAACAACTAATTAAAAGTAATAGTTAATTATAAAGTTGAAACTACTTCTCAACTTTTCAAAAAATTCAACTTGCACAACTAAATAACAATAAAAGATTAAACTAAAACCCTTTTATTAAACTAAACCAAAGTTGTCCAAACCGATGGGACATGACCATTTTGGATCATGTGTCATGTCAACATCCATTTTCATGGATCAATCATGTCCATTAGGACTAACACACGAAAACGTTTACACACTAATTGACCCCATTATGTATGGTGACTAAAAATGGTTTTAGTTTCAATTAATGATCAAAAAAATTCGATCGCCAACTTTCAATCACAATATTTGATTTTAATCACCATATCACAATCAAGATTTTTTAGATGGTGACCAAAACCCATTTTCAATCACCATCTAATGATCTAGATTTCTCACCTGGTAGCTGAAACCTATTTTTGGTTGCCATTTATATGGTGATGGAATTTTTTTCTATTGTTGGTGACTGAAAATCCAATTTGAAGTGATAGAAAATACTAGTTGCTAGGAATCAAAACAAGGTTTTCTCACATCATTGTTGGTGACAAAAAATGCGTTTTACTTTTCATCTAAAAATCTCAATCGTTGAATGACGATCAAATTTTTTTAGTTGTGAGCCATTCATTTTGGAAAATGGGCCATGTAATATGGTTTCAAAAATCTTTTGTCAAACTTTACATGTGACAACCAAAGGCAACCAAAAATTCAAGCTTTAATAACAAAAAAACTAATAATTGTTAGTGACTGAAAAATGGTTTTAGTTGCCCAACTATTGGCAACCTAAAATCTTTGGTCGCCATATGAATCATGACAGTTAATGGATTTCAATTGCCATTTAAGAAATCTTGATTGTTGGATGGGGATTGAAATTTTTCAATCACTAGTGACTAAATTTGAAAGGGGGGCATGTAATATGTTTTGAAAAGCTTTCATCAAGCTTAACACATAATGATTGAAAGCAACTGAAAATTCAATCACCAACAACTGAAAACAACAATATCTGGTGATCCAAAAATGGTTTTAGTTGCCCCATTATTACTAATTGATTTTTTTTGTAAGTTTAATCCTCAAAGCAAGAAGGATCCATTTTGTTTGCCATTCTTAGATTCAATGTTAAACTTTATTGTAAAGCACGAGATGTATTCCTTATGGACGATTATAGCGGGCTATATTTATCATCCATGTTGAAATTTTGTCACATCTTACAAACTAATAATTAAGACTTTCAAAAATTCTTTAAATAACAAGTTATGCAAGTGTTTTTTGATGATTTTAATTTGGATGGGAAAAAAGGGGATCATCTATATCATTTGCATAAGTGTTTAAAAAAATGTTGAATAAATGGCATTAATCGCAATCTTTGAAAACATGTTTTTTTGTCAATTTTGGTGTGCCCTTAAAAACACGTTATATGTTGTGAAGGATCAATAGTAGATCCTTGCAATAAAATCTCATTTATTATTACAATGCCCATTTCAATGAAATCACCAAGGGGTAAAAATATTTCTTATGGTAGTGAGTTTCTATCAACTTTAGTTTTTTGAAATTTTGTTTGTAAAACAACATTGATGAGTAAATTGTTGAAGAAACATGAAGCCTCAGATAAGAACAATGCTTGTGCGAAGTCATGGGAATGGCTGAAAGCCTCCATAATAAGTCCAATGTTTATTGTGCCTAATTGGAATCTAGAATTGCATGTTCATATTGATGTTTCAAACTATGTTTTTAAAGTTATGTTGGGACAAAATCCAAATAACACCATTTATAGGCCAATTTATTATGCAAATATTTCAAATTAGTCATGGTGAATCAATTCTAGGTGCAAAAGATCATTTACCTAACACAACTCTTTTCACTATAAGAATTGAGTGGTACTAACCAATTATAACATGTTTAAGGAAGGGATATCTTGTGGATGATATACCATAAAAGAAGGGAATCAAACTACCATAAAATCCAAAGCATATATATTACATGATGAACAATTATAGGCAGCATTTTAACACAATTTTTATCATCTACAAAAGTGGGTAAAGGTTGCAAACAAGATACAATGAATCAATGACATAAATTTAAACGAGTGCATGCTTTTTTGCCCAAAAGAAACATTTTCATATGAATGAACTTTCCATTGAAATCTTTTGGAAATTGTTATAAAAATTGCTTATAGTTATCTCAATATTGAACATGTTCTTTTGTGTATCATTTTCGAAACAATATGAATTTTTGAATGTGTGGAAATTCCTTGTAGATTTGGTGTTGTCTTTAAATATGATAATAATTTGATATCATAACCAACAAATAATAATAATAATAAAATTCTTGTAGAATAAACTACATCGTTTTTTAACACATCATGTATATTATACCCCATCTATATGTGGTAAAAAGAATTTGAACTTTTAAAATTTTAAATCAAATTTGAAAAGTGCATTGAATTTTTAAAGTTTTGAAAATTCCATATGTTTTAAGGTAGGAGTATTTTTTGAATGTGCTTATTAAGGTTTTATCTTTTTTTTTCCCCATCAAAATTCTTTTAGGGTCAAAATTTGTAATAAGGAGCCAAATGGATTGCAAGTTTTTTTTCCCAAAAAACACTTTTACCTTCAAATGAATTTTTGAATGAATTTTTTATAACTTGTTCTAAAAAATATTTAAATGTTCCCCAATGCAACACATGTTTTTTTGTTAGTTATTATTGAATAAGTACGATTATTTTAAAATGTGAAATTCCTTACAAATTTAATGTTTGATTTTGAAAATTGATCAAAATTTTAAGTCATCGTCAAAAATTAAATTTCACATTATTTACTTTTATGATATCCTAAGTTATAACCTATCTTAATACATGATGTACTTTATAATCCATCTATATGTGGTAAAGGACTCTTGATTCTTTGAAATTTTGAAACATTGTTTCAAATTTCAAAATTTTAGAATTCCACATTTTTTAAATTATCATTGTTTTTTTAATGTGGGTAATATTTGCTTATCGTCTATATTTTTTTCAATGAAAATTATTTTATTCTATGAGTCCTTTTGAGAGTCCTTTGCAAAATTGACTATTTGTAATGCAGTAGGAATACATTTTCAAATGTCCTAAATTAAAACCAAAATTTCAAATTTGATCAAATGAATTTTTACTTTAAATTCTTTGACATTCATATGAGGGAAAATGATTAACTTCTCATAATTATTATGGTTTCAAATGATAATATATAAATAAATAAATATCTTTAATTTTGCTTGGTTTTCTTTTTAGTCCAATGCCCTTTTTGGCTCATTGGATTGTGACTACACCTTAAGGTACTAATGGATTTACATGAAGGTCTTGCTAGAGGCCATTTTGGTATTAATCCCACTATTAAAAGAATATTGGCAACATGTTATTGGTTGCCCACATTTAATAAAAAAATGTATTATTAACTCAAAATAAGGTATTCAATTGTCAAGTAATGAAATTATCAAAAGGAATTATTATTTCTGACATTAAATTATTAAATATTAGATTTGTGACAAATTAATACATGTACCAATATATAGGAATATGAAAATATATTCTAAAAATAGTTCAAATAATTATAAGACTTGATGAAGTACTTAATCATGTATTGAATATGAGTTGATTGAAATATTTAAATTCCATATGAAAAGTTTCATTCATGTGATTTCACAAGAAATTATGGATAAGGCTTTTCATTTAGACAAGCATAACTATGTTGAAAAAACAAATTTGTTGAAAATTTTCTTTTGCTTGAAAGATAACAAAAATCATGTTGGGGGTTTTTGGTCAAATTCAACTTTACATGTTTATTAAAATGCTAGATGAAATCAATAAAAAACTATCCTCAAAATAATACAAAATGTACCCCAAAAAAAACATTTTCTTACCTAAAGTGGTTTCACTCTATGGCAAATTGTCATAAAATGTTGAAATGTGAATAGTTGCAAATCCATTATAATTAAGCATTTGACTGTGTTAAGATGATACATATAAGCAGTTATAACGACAGGAAAGTTTTGGAAATAAACATGGGAAAGTTTAGTAAAATAGTGATAGGTTGTAAACTGATTGTTTGGATTGCTAGGCATTACACGTGATGTTTATGAGGACTCAAGAAATATGTAGGAGCAGAAATCATGTAATGGAAAATTATACATTTTTAATTTTCTGATTAAATAGTTTTTTATGTGTTCAACTGCTAGATAATATATTTTGTTTGAGGTTGGATTGTGTCTTACTTAATATGTTTACATGGTATTCATACTAATGAGCCAAGACAAGAACCTACGAGCCATCATGAGTTAACAATAATTAAATCTATCAAAATGTATCATTAGCAAATCTCAATTTCATGAGATAGATTTCTGTGGAGAGGATGCTGTCCTAAACAAACTTAAACTATACACATGCACAAAAATTTGATGGATGAACATGACCCCATCTCACAAAAGTCATTGACCTCTTAAACAACAAATAAGCAAAAACCATTGTTCAAAACCGTTTGAGTCACTTAAACAATTGGACTATCAAACACTACAAAGGCTTCCTTCATGCTAAAAGAAACCAAAAACAATTGAATTTTTACTCTTTTTGTTGTTAGGTTGCAGAACAAAATTCAGGAAATCCTCATTTTGGGCAAAGATGCTCAAAATTCCAATATGATAAAGTTAAACTCAAAAGGTTTTTTTTGCTGAGCCTGCAAATTGTGGTTGCAAAATATCTGCATTCTCTAGAGCATATCAACCAACAGCAACAAAATAGCATGTCCACTAAATGGATGAAGTATAGTAGTCAAACAATATAATACTAAGTTTGGGCCTGCAATTATGTCCACAATATAATGCCCTCCAAAAGGGCTAGTAAAAGGAAATAATTGTTTTTTATTCACCCAAGTGCTGACATTAAAATAGTAGTTCACTTCAAACTGTCCGCTTTTCGAGATTCACTAGTGTGTTGTTGCCCCAGTGTGAACTCAGTACCCCACTAAATTCCCTTTTCAAAACCATTTTTTGTAATTTAATTGAATTTCAATACCAAAAAAAATTCAAAACTCAATATATCTCACATTGTAGGTTTAAAATTTTCCAAATCACATTCATTAGATTCTACTCAGGAAGGGCTTTCCAACAATATCAAGACCATGCCCAAATTCCTCTGTAATTTTTCATTCTGATTTAAATGAATTTTTAGTCAAAACTTTATTCAATATTCAATAACTTTTCCATGGTAGGTTTGACACATTATGAAATCAACTTGGTGCACCCTTCTTCCGGAAGGGCTTTCCAACAGTACTGGGAGGCACTGTGCTTATTTCAATGTGACAAACAAAACGAACTAACTACCTAACTAACTACATTCCTTCATTGACACATAGTGTAACCTGTGCACTTGGCCCAAGTGTGACCTCATTGCGCATCTAAAGTTTGCTTCCAAAACCATTAGTTCGATTTGCATCAAATTTTCAATGACAATAACTTCTCAAAATTCAATATCTCTCATCAACTTAAGTCTAAAAATTTCCAAATCACTGTCATTAAATCCTGCTCACTGAGGTCTTTTCAACATTACCAAGAGAGTGCCCAAATTTAATTCTAATTTTGTAGTTTTCATTTCCATCAATTTTCAGTGAAAAAATTGTTCAATATTCCATAACTTCTCGACTGTAAGTCAAAACATTCTGAAACCAAATCTTTGCACCTTATTCATGGAGGGCTTTCCGATGGTACCAAGAGGCACAAGAAGCCCCATGATTTGGGTGAGGTGATCTCAACATGAAAGACCAAACAAAACTAACTAACTACCTTCATAGATAGATGGGTGGGAATGACAGAATAATTAACATTTGATGTCAGATGTGGTATGACCAATAGAGGCTCAAATAGAAGATGTGGGTGGAGATGGTCTAAGTCCAAATTCGAAGCAACTCCAAACATCAGATACATAGATCATTGACAATTTGTGGGCAAGTCTAAAATTTGGATTTGTGGCAGTGCCTTCAAAAAGCCATGTGCACACAGGATGATCGTGCAATTGCAACTGGATATTAGTCTGTTGAAGGACCCTCGTTGATCAAACATTTTGAACCTTAGTTGACAATCATCAGTCGATGAACTTAGCACACTGAAGTCATGGTGATTTTTGAGCATGGTTCTTGTGTAGTTAATAAGCCATCAGGAAACCTCAGTTCAGCACAAAGAGTCACTTGGTGCTCCAACATTACCTAATGTTGACGACCATTCTTCAAAATCACTTGCAAAGGAGAGTGAAAGGAAGACATTAATAATCATGGGGATCTCATCACTTATTCGTTTCCTGACTGCAACACACTTCACATTACCAAATGACATTTTTGTGACAATGTGCTCGGAACAACTTTTGAACATGTACATATTAGTTTCACATCAGCAAACCAGGTCGAGAAAGTTGAGTACTTTGTGGTCATGTGCTGCCCACCAGCAGTGTATATGATTGGACCTGGGTTCTTGTTTTCTT
>Ga0209208_10012426_pt1 | contig 10779 bp, 10 predicted proteins | sample S1TSphfallax_3_FD_187694 | JGI IMG/M metagenome (GOLD analysis project Ga0209208, IMG submission 187694) | Host-associated microbial communities from peat moss isolated from Minnesota, USA - S1T2_Fd - Sphagnum fallax MG (SPAdes) (version 2) | ecosystem: Host-associated > Plants > Peat moss >... | reverse complement strand
GGACGAGGCGACGCGCCTGCGGGTGTTCGAGCCGTTTTTCACCACCAAGCCGACCGGCAAGGGCACAGGGCTCGGCCTGTCGCAGGTCTACGGCTTCGCCCGCCAGTCCGGCGGGCTGGTCACGGTGGCGAGCCGGCCGGGTGTGGGCACGGATGTGCATCTGTTTCTGCGCCGGGCCGAGCTGCCGGTGGCGGATGCGGCGGCGGCGCAACCCGCCGCGCCGGCCGCCACCGGTAGTGCCCGGCTGCTGCTGGTCGAGGACCAGGCGGCCGGCCGCGGCATTGCCGCGGAATATCTGCGCGAACACGGCTATGAGGTGGTGGAGGCGGAAGACGGCCCGACCGCTTTGTCTTTGTATCGCGGCAGCCCGGCATTCGACCTGCTGATCACCGATGTCGGCCTGCCGAACGGCATCAATGGCCGCCAACTTGCCGACATCATCCGCGAAACGTCGCCGGAGCTGCCGGTGCTGTTCATCACCGGCTATGCCGGCACCAGCAGCCTCGACCAGTTGGATACCGGCATGCGAATCCTGAAAAAACCCTTCGCGCTGCCGGTCCTGACCGCGCAGGTGGAAGCGGCGTTGCGCGCCAGGGGGTGACCGTGCCGGCACGCGCGGCATCGACAAATGCACAAAATGCACAATACCTGGATCGTCGGCGTGGTGCCGGACACGGCGAATTAGTGGCCCGGCCATAACGGCTTTTGCTTCACTTTTAGCGGCAAGCCTGCTAATTCATAACTGTAAGATTAAATCATATACTTTGGGATTGCGAGCATGCGCAATACACAGCCGATCAGCATCACGCTGCCGCACGACATGGCGGCGATGGTGAAAGAAAAGGTCGCGTCCGGAGAATACGCTACGGAGAGCGAGGTGATCCGCGATGGTTTGCGTGCGCTGCAGGCCCGCGACGCCGCGCTGGAAAAATGGTTGCACGAGGAGGTGGCCAAAAGCTACGACGAATTCAACGCCAATCCCGAGAGTGGCATTCCGGCCGATGAGATTGTGGCGCGGGTACGCGCTTCATATCTCAAGCGGTTGGCTGAACCTGAAGCCGGATGAATTTACGGATAGCTTATCGACAGAGCCGCGTTGACCTCGCAAGCTATGGAGTCGTCCTTGAACTTGAATGACACTGATCTGGAATCCTTATTGCACGATATTGAGTCCGACCGTGTAGAGCGCAAGGAATCATTCAAAGGTGACGCACCAGAGAAGTCGCGGCAGGCGATTTGCGCTTTCGCCAATGACCTGCCCAACCACCAGAAGCCAGGTGTCGTGTTCGTGGGTGCGAAAGACGATGGCTCGCCGTCAAACCTGAAAATTTCGGATGAGCTACTTTTGCAACTTGCTGACATCCGCTCCGATGGAAACATCCTCCCGCTTCCGAGCATGACCGTACACAAGCGTATCCTTAGCGGCGCAGAGATGGCAGTTATTACGGTGATGCCTGCCGACTCTCCGCCCGTTCGCTATAGGGGGCGTATATGGATACGAACGGGTCCGCGGCGCGCGATTGCCAGTGCCCAGGACGAACGAATTCTAAACGAAAAGCGGCGGCACCGAGATTTACCGTTCGATCTGCAACCAGTTTCGTTCGCAACCGTAGCTGACCTCAGCCGGCCATTGTTCGAGGGGGAGTATCTCCAAGGCGCCATTGCGGCCGATGTTCTCGCAGCAAATGAGCGTAGCTACGAAGAACGTTTGGCTTCCAGTCGTATGATTGAAACGGCGGCTAATTCAGTGCCAACCGTCCTAGGTTGTATCGTTCTAAGCCCCCGTGCTCGGGACATGATTCCATGTGATTATGTTCAGTTTCTGCGGATTGATGGCTCGGCGTTGGCCGACCCCATTAAGGACGAGGAAGTAATCGACGGCCCATTGGCACAGATACTGAGGCGCCTCGACGACAAGCTCGAAGCCCATATCCAAACCGCCGTTCAAATCACATCGGGGCCGGTGGAGCGTCGCAGTCCGGACTATCCGATCTCCGCTTTGCAGCAGATTTGCCGTAACGCGATAATGCATCGAACTTACGAGGCTACGAACGCTCCGGTCCGCATCACGTGGTTCAACGACCGCATCGAGATTACGAACCCTGGCGGTCCGTACGGCATTGTCAACCGCCAGAACTTCGGGAAACCCGGCTTTACCGACTATCGAAACCCAAATCTTGCGGAGGCGATGAAAGTGCTGGGGTTTGTGCAACGATTTGGCGTCGGGATCCAAACCGCTCAGAGAGCATTAATGGAGAACGGCAATCCGCTGGCGGAGTTCGACCCTCTGGATAATCTTGTTCTGGTTACCATTCGGAGGCGGTCGTGACTGTCCCCGTACTTACATTCTTCAATAATAAGGGCGGCGTGGGCAAGACCACCCTAGCTTACCACTTAACCTGGATGTTTGGAGAAATGGGTCTCCGAGTGCTCGCCGTCGATCTAGATCCTCAAGCGAACATGACATCAGCGTTTTTGGACGAGGAGCAACTAGTTGAGATTTGGGAGGATGATACTAAAGCAGCAAATACCATATTTCGTTGCATTCAACCTTTGCTTGAGGTGGGGGACATCCGCGAGGCCAAGCGTGTCCCGGTTTCTCGCGAAATCTCCTTGATTCCAGGAGACCTTGCCCTGTCCGGATTTGAGGACGAACTGTCTAGTCAGTGGCCACTAAGCATGGGTGATGCTAACTTAGTCCGTCCGTTCAAAGTACAAACTGCATTCTGGCAGGTCATGCAAGCGGCCGCTACGGCGCATAATGCAGCACTGATTCTAATTGATGTTGGGCCGAACCTTGGTGCAATCAATCGTTCCGCCATTATAGCGTCGGATTTTGTCGTGATTCCCCTTGGCGCCGACCTCTTTTCCCTGCAAGGATTGCGCAACCTTGGACCGACCCTGAGAAGCTGGCGTTCTCTTTGGAAGAAGCGCCTCGAAAATTGGAGAAGTGCAACCATCGATCTCCCTGTAGGGGCCATGAAGCCAGTCGGATACATCGCTCAACAGCATGGCGTACGTCTTAGCAGGCCCGTCAAAGCCTATAACCGATGGCTAAACAGGATTCCCCTCGAATACAGACAAAGTGTGCTTGGCAACAACGTTGACACAGCTCCCGCAATTGACCAAGATCCGGAGTGCTTGGCGATGCTGAAGCACTACCACAGCCTTATCCCCATGGCGATCGAGGCCCGTAAGCCGGTTTTCTTACTAAGATCGGCTGATGGTGCCATCGGCGCGCACTCGTATGCCGTGCAGGATGCTTATAAAGACTATCAAATACTCGCAAAAAAGATTCTCTCGCGCATTGGATTGTGAAGGTAACTCAGATAATTTGGTATCGAAGTTGATTCGTTCCGGTTAAATTATGATCAATTGAATGAGTACAGCCTAAGTTGCATCTCACGTCGCCGCCAGCGGCGCTGGGACCGGGCGGCGGCATTTTAGGGCGAAGACAAGGATGTACAGGTAGCAGCCCAGCGGGAGCAGAAACGCGAGGCGCAGGCCGAGGTCGTCGGCCAGGACGCCTTGCAGCAGCGGCACCACCGCGCCGCCGACGATGGCCATGATCAGCAGCGCCGAGCCCTGGGCGGTGAGTTTGCCCAGCCCCTCGATGGCGAGCGAGAAAATCGTCGGGAACATGATGGAGTTCATCAGCCCGACCGCGACGACGGCGAACAAAGCCACCTGGCCGGCCGCCAGCATGGTGGTGGCCAGCAGCAACGTGGCGCCGATGGCGACGCCAGCGAGAACGGCGGGTGCTGGGATACGCCGCATGACGCCGGAGCCAGCGAAGCGGCCGAGCATCGCGCCGCCCCAGAACAGGCTGACATAAGAGGCGGCGTGGGCGTGGCTCATATCGCCCACCCTGGCTGAGGAAATATAGTTGATCAGGAAACTGCTGACCGAGACCTCGGCGCCGACATAGAAAAAGATCGCGCCGAGGCCCAATACCAGCCGGGAATGTTGCCAGACGTTGTCCTGCCCGGCCTCGCGCGGCGACGGTTTGGTCGCCAGCGCCGGCAGCCGCCACAGGAAGATGATGCCGGCGAGCGCAAACAGCACGATGGCGATGCCGATATAGGGGGCGCGGACGGCCAGGGCGTCGGCGATGCGTTGCGCCCCGGTGAACACGGCGGCGGCGTTCACGGTGGTGCCGGAGGCGCTGTGCGCGAGGATCAACGCGCCGCCGAGGGCCGGGGCGACGGTGGTGCCGAGCGAGTTGAACGCCTGCACCAGGTTGAGCCGGGAGGAGGCGGTGGCGGGCGGGCCTAGCAGCGTGACATACGGGTTGGCGGCGACCTGCAGGATGGTGATGCCGGTCGCCAGCACGAACAGCCCGGCGAGGAAGACGCCGAAAGACGGGATCGTCGCGGCGGGGACGAAAACCAGCGCGCCGATGCCGGTGGTCACCAGGCCGAGCGCGATGGCCTGGCGGTAGCCGGTGCGCTGCAGCACGAAGGCGGCCGGCAGGGCCATGAGAAAATACGCGCCGAAGAAGGTGAACTGGATCAGCGATGACTGCGCGTAGCTGAGCGCGAATACCGCCTTCAGATGCGGGACGAGGATGTCGTTCAGCGCGGTGATGAAGCCCCACATAAAGAACACGGAGGCCAGGATCGCCAAAGCGGCGCGATGGGTGCCGCCGGCCAACTGCGTGGTGGTCTCGTCCATTTTTCTCTCCCCGTCCATGCCGGCTAAACGCCGGACTATTCGATTTGCGGCTCGCCCTGTACCGGGGCCGCGCCGGCTGCCGCGATCATGTTCGTGGCTTCGGCGATCGCGGCTTCCAGTTTGGCCACGTCGATGCCTTTCGCGACGATGGCGACACCGCCTTTGTCGTCGCGGCGGAATGGGTAGCTGCCGAGATCGACATTCGGGAAGCGGTGCTGGATTTCGGTGAGCGGGGCGGCGATGGCGCCCTCCATGACCCCCATCCCGTAGACCGCGCGCATTTCGATCGGCTGGCCGGCCGGCAGGCTGGGTTCCAGGGCCAGAAACATCGCCTGCATGATTTTCGGTACGCCGGCCATGACATGGACATTGCCGATGGTGAAGCCCGGCGCCAACGAGACCTCGTTGCGGATCGGCGTCGCACCTTGCGGGAAGGTCGCCATGCGCTGGCGGGCGGCGTTGAAATTTTCTTTGCCCATGCGGGCTTCCATCAGCGCGTAGGTCTCCGGATGCACCACCCATGGCACGCCGAAGGCGGCGGCGACGCATTCGCTGGTGATGTCGTCATGCGTCGGGCCGATGCCGCCGGTGGTGAAAAGCTGGTCATAGGACGCGCGCAGCTCGTTTACCGCGTTGATAATCCGGTGTGGCACGTCCGGCACCACCCGGACTTCCGAGAGCACGATGCCGCGCGCCGCCAGCCGTTTGGCGATGAAATTCAAGTTCACGTCCTGCGTCCGGCCGGACAGGATTTCATTGCCGATGATCAGGATGGCGGCGGTGGGATTCATAAAAAATCTCTCAACATGGGGATCAGCGGGCGGTCCGCCGGTGGCATGGGATATTCCACCAGCCGGTCCGGCGCCACCCAGGCGAGCGCCTGACCTTCGCGCGGCGCCGGGGTGCCTGACCACCGGCGGCAGAGAAACACCGGCATCAGCAAATGGAAACTGTCATAGGCGTGCGAGGCGAAGACGAAGGGGGCGAGGTCGCGCGGGGCGACGGTGATGCCGAGCTCCTCTTTCAATTCGCGCGCCAGGGCGGCTTCCGGCAGTTCGCCGGGATTCACCTTGCCGCCGGGAAATTCCCACAGCCCGGCCATTTTCTTGCCCTCCGGCCGGCGCGCCAGCAGAATCCGGCCGTCCTGGTCGATCAGCCCGGCCGCCACCACCAGCACCACCGGCAGCGAAGTTTCGGTCTGCCGCTTGGCCGGTGCGTCCCGGGTCAAGGCGAAATGTTGCACCGGCAGTTTGGCGCCTGGCCGGCACTGGAAGGCCTGGGTGCCCTTGGCCGTCTCATGAAACCCGGCCTGGCGCAGAATCGCCCGCGACGCGTCGTTATCCGCCGCGGTGGTCGCGGTGATGCGGCTGACCGGCAGAGCCGCGAAGGCCCAGCTTACCAGCCGGCGCGCGGCTTCCAGGGAAAACGCCTGGCCCCAGAAGCGGCGGCCCAGCCAGTAGCCGAGATCGGCGGATTTGCCGTCTTTCGCGAGGCGCAGGCCGGCGCAGCCGATCAGCGTGCCGGTCGCCGCTTCGATCAGGCCGAATTGTTCGGCGCGGCCGGCGGCGCGGTCGGCGGCCGCCGCGGCGATCCAATCCACCGCCAAAGCGGCGGGGTAGGGGAAGGGTGCGTCCGGGAGCTTGCGGCAGATGTCCCAATCGTTGATCAGGCGGTGGAATTCCTCCGCGTCCGCCGCTTGCAATGGGCGCAGCAGCAGGCGGGCGGTGTGCAGAACCGGCCCCGCCGCCGTGAGGGCAGGCGGCGGCGCGGGTTGGTCGAGCGAATCGAAGAGGTCAGCCATGGCGGGTTCACGGATAGCCCGCTGTTGATCTTCCCGCCAGGACTTGGCAACGATGCCCGCCATGAACGCGGATTTCGACGTGAACGGTCAGGCGATGGCGGCGGCGGGCATCGCCGCGCGGCGGGCGGCGGCGGTTCTGGCGCTGGCGACGGATGAAACACGCAACGCGGCGCTGCTGGCGGCGGCGGATGCGATCGAGGCGGCAACACCGGATATACTCGCCGCCAATGCGCGGGATGTGGCCGGCCATGTCGGCAGTGCTGCGTTTCTGGACCGGCTGGTTCTGGATGAGCGCCGGGTGGCGGCGATGGCGCAGGGCTTGCGCGATGTCGCCGCACTGCCGGACCCGCTGGCGCGCACATTGGCGGAATGGACGCGGCCGAACGGGTTGCGGATCAGCCGGATCGCCCAGCCGGTCGGCGTGATCGGCATGATCTATGAAAGCCGGCCGAATGTGGGGGCGGATGCCGCCGCCATCGCCATTAAATCCGGTAATGCGATTTTGCTCCGAGGCGGGTCCGAGAGCTTCTGCTCCGGCCAGGCGATTCATGCCGCGATGGTGGCGGGTCTGCGCGCGGCCGGGCTGCCGGAGGACTGCGTGCAGATTGCCCCCAGCACGGATCGCGGGTTTGTCGCGGCCATGCTCGGCGCGTCGGACCATATCGACCTGCTGATCCCGCGCGGCGGCAAGGCGCTGGTGGAACGGGTGCAACGCGAGGCCAAAATGGCGGTGCTGGCGCATGCCGAGGGCATGAACCACACATATGTTCATGCGGCGGCGGATTTCGGCATGGCCCGGCGGATCGTCGCGAATGCAAAAATGCGGCGGACCGGCGTGTGCGGCGCGACCGAGACGCTGCTGGTGGACGCCGCCATCGCGCCGGCGTTTTTGCCGGAGATGATGGCCGAGCTTGGCCGCCTCGGTTGCGCCATCCGCGCGGATGAACGGGCGCGCGCCATCATGCCGGAATTGCCGGCCGCGGCGCCGGCGGATTTCGACACCGAATGGCTGGACGCGATTTGCAACGTCGCGGTGGTGGATGGGGTGGATGCGGCGCTGGCGCATATCGCGGCGCATGGCAGCGCGCATACCGATGCGATCATCACCGAGGACGCGGCGGTCGCGGAATATTTTTTATCCCGCCTCGCCAGCGCGGTCGGGCTGTGGAACGCCTCCACCCAGTTCTGTGATGGCGGTGAGTTCGGCTTCGGCGCGGAGATCGGCATCGCCACCGGGCGGGTGCATGCGCGCGGGCCGGTCGGGCCGGAGCAATTGACGACGTTCCGCTATGTCGTGCGCGGAACGGGTCAGGTGCGTCCCTGACCAGCGGGCCAACCCGGTTCGGCAATCGCTACCGGCTGAAAATCGGGCTGTTGGGCGGGTCGTTCAATCCGGCGCATCAGGGCCATTTGCATGTCGCCCGGCAGGCGATGACGCATTGCGGGCTGGACCAGCTCTGGCTGATGGTTTCGCCCGGCAATCCGCTGAAGCCGAAGCACGGCATGGCGCCGTTCGCGGCGCGGCTGGCCTCGGCGCGGAAAATCGCCGACGGGCGGCGGATCATCGCCACCGACATCGAAAAACAACTCGGCACGCACTACACGATCGACACGATGACGGCGCTGCGGCGGTTGTTTCCGGCGGTGCGGTTTGTCTGGCTGATGGGGGCGGATAATCTTTCGCAACTGCCGAAATGGGGGCAATGGCGGCGGATCATGGCGGCCATGCCGATGCTGGTGATTCCGCGCCCCGGCGAGACCAGGCGGGCGCTGGCGGGCCAGGCGGTGCAGCGTTTCGCCGGGCATCGCCTTCCCGCCCGCGCTGGGCTAAAGCTGGCCGCGGCAAAACCGCCGGCCTGGATTCTGTTGCCCGTGCGGGAAAACCCCGTCTCCGCGACCGAGTTGCGTAAGAAATCTGAAGGAGTGACGTCATAGCCCGCCTACCCTCCCGCACCGGGCCGCCGCGCGCCCGCGCCAAGAAAGCCGTCGCAACCAACGAGGCGATCCCGGCGATGCCGGGCACTCCGCGCAAAAAAGCCAGCATCGCCGGGCCGAAGACCCGGAAAGCCGCGGCGAAAACCGCGATGCCGGAGCTGGACCGCATGCAGACACTGATCTGCGCCAGCCTGGAGGATGACAAGGCGGAGGATATCGTCGCCATCGACCTCGCCGGCCGCGCCAGTTTCGCCGACCGGATGGTGGTGGCGACCGGGCTTGCCGACCGGCAGATCGCGGCGATGGCGACGCATCTGACCGAAAAACTGGCGGAAGCGGGTTTCCGGAAAGTGCTGATCGAGGGCGCGAGCGGAACCGATTGGGTGCTGATCGATGCCGGTGACATCATCGTGCATTTGTTCAAGCCGGAGGCCCGGACATTGTACGCCTTGGAGAAAATGTGGGGCGCCGATCTGGATGAGGTCGCCGAGCCGGAGTGAGGGTGAATGCGCATCCTCGCCATCGGCAAGGCCAGTAAAACCGCGCCGGAGATGGCGCTGTTCGCGCGTTATGCGGCGCGCATCAGACCGGCTTTCGGCATAACGGAGTTTCCTGACGGCCATGGCAACCCGGTTGAAATCAAGCGGCGGGAGGCGGCGGCTTTGCTGGCGGCGCTGACGGCACCGGATTTTGTGGTCGCGCTGGATGCCGGCGGGGCGGTGCCTGATAGCATGGAGCTGGCGCGACTGCTGACGAAATGGGCGGAAACCGGCCGGCGGCTGAATTTTGTCATTGGCGGGGCCGAGGGGTTGGATGCGGCGGTGATCGCGCGGGCCGACGCCGTGTTGTCCTTCGGGCGGCTGACCTGGCCACATATGCTGATGCGGCCGATGCTGGCGGAACAAATCTATCGTGCCCAGATGATTGCGGCCGGCCACCCATACCATCGCGCCGGCCGGCCGTGATAAGGAGACCGAAATGAGCAAGCAACCCGTGATGCTGGTGATCCTGGATGGCTTCGGCTGGCGCGAGGAGACGGCCGACAACGCCGTCGCGCAAGCGAACACGCCGAATTTCGACCGGCTGTGGCAGGCGTCGCCACGCGCGTTCCTGACCACTTGCGGCCATCAGGTCGGCCTGCCGGATGGGCAGATGGGCAATTCCGAGGTCGGGCATCTGAACATCGGCGCCGGGCGGGTGGTGATGCAGGAATTGCCGCGCATCGGCCGCGCGATCGAGGATGGCAGCCTCGCCAAAAACCCGGCGCTGACCGGGCTGATCGATGCGCTGCGGATTTCCGGCGGGGTTTGCCATTTGCTCGGCCTGGTCTCGCCCGGCGGGGTGCACGCGCATCAGGACCACGCGGTGGCGCTGGCGCATATCCTGACCGATGCCGGAATCGCCGTGATCATCCACGCCTGGACCGATGGCCGCGACACGCCGCCCGAAAGTGCGGCGGACTATGTGAAGAGTTTTGCCGCGGCATTGCCGAAGGGCGCGGTCATCGGCAGCGTCGTCGGCCGCTATTACGCGATGGACCGCGACAAACGCTGGGAGCGCGTGGCGCAGGCGTACAACCTGATCGTCGATGGCGAGGGACAGCGTTTCGATAGCGCCGCCGAAGCGGTTGCCGCCAGCCATCACGAAAACGTGACCGACGAGTTCATCAAGCCCGCGGTCATCGGTGACTATGCCGGCGTGAAAGACGGCGACGCGCTGCTATGCTTCAATTTCCGCGCCGACCGCGTGCGCGAAATCCTGACCGCGCTGCTGGACCCGGAATTCGACGGGTTCGAGCGGCGCAAAATGCCCAAATTCGCCGCCGCCATCGGCCTGACCGCCTATAGCGACGCGCTCGCCCCGCTGATGCTGACCCTGTTCGCGCCGCAAACCATGGACGACCTGCTCGGCGAGGTCGCCGCCCGCGCCGGCAAAACCCAGCTCCGCATGGCGGAAACCGAAAAATACCCGCACGTGACCTATTTCCTGAACGGCGGCCGCGAAGACCCCTATGATGGCGAGGACCGCATCATGGTCCCCTCCCCGAAAGTCGCCACCTACGACCTGCAGCCCGAAATGTCGGCGCCCGAACTGACCGAAAAAGCCGTCACCGCGATCAATACCGGCAAATACGACATGATCATCCTCAACTTCGCCAACCCCGACATGGTGGGCCATACCGGCAGCCTGCCAGCCGCCATAAAAGCCGTGGAAACCGTGGATACCGGCCTCGGCAAAATCGCCGCCGCCATCGCGGCCCAGCACGGCAGCCTCCTCGTCACCGCCGACCACGGCAACTGCGAAACCATGCGCGACCCCGAAACCGGCGGCCCCCACACCGCCCATACCCTCAACCCCGTCCCGTCCTC
>Ga0209208_10012425_pt1 | contig 10780 bp, 9 predicted proteins | sample S1TSphfallax_3_FD_187694 | JGI IMG/M metagenome (GOLD analysis project Ga0209208, IMG submission 187694) | Host-associated microbial communities from peat moss isolated from Minnesota, USA - S1T2_Fd - Sphagnum fallax MG (SPAdes) (version 2) | ecosystem: Host-associated > Plants > Peat moss >... | reverse complement strand
AAAGAAAACAGTGGCTACTTTGCAGACAATAATAATAGCTCAAAACCAAAAGCTCGCGAGCGACATTGTTGTGAGTAAAATGCGAGCAAAGCTAAAAAACAAGACGACGAAGACGAACAAGAAGAATCGGCCTCGACAACAGCGCGAGCAGCTCTCTCTCCCTCTCTAGTTCGCGCGCAGTAGTGCATTGCGTTGCGCCTTCCTCGTCCGGCACCGGACCCCCCCAAACTCCGTTCGTCCGGCGTTTCCTAGAGGTCCCCTATTTGCCGTCGATCGCCGTCGGTGACGCCAAACTGCCCGGGAATTTTTTCTTTCGCAGTTTTGAAGCCAAAAATGTTTTTTTCAAAAAAAGAAAAAAAAAAGGGTAAATAGCGCACACCCAAGTAACTAGTGGTTTTTGTTTTTGTTTTTCGGAGAAGATATATAAACCCAAATTCTGGGAAAGTAATTTTATGATTCTTTTATTTTAGTTTGGAAAAACAAAATTCCTGGGATTTCAGTTGTGCATGTTGTAGGGACTTAAGACCTAGTTACTCAATATTTTACTACTGAAGTACCTACCTAGCTTGGTTATGCACTAATTAATTATTTTTTTTGGAAATTGTCAAAAATTCTGAGAAATATGTGCCTGCAATGCCAAAAATTTGAATGAAGGAGAATTTGTTTGACCTCTGAGAATTGCTAGGGCCTTTACATTAAATTTTTTTTGAATCTTTTTTGATGAACTAACCCATTGAAAATTCTCAGGTCATTAGGTTTGGTAAGACCCTCGGGCATTATCTGCTTAGCAGGGAATCGGTTTTCGATCTCGTAGGTTGTGCTTGGCTCCTGCCTTGTGTGAGCCCTTCTTCTGGTAATGCCCTTGGCCTTGGTACACCAAATGACTCGAGTTCTCATTGGTTGTTTGCGTGGAAATTCTATTCCTAACATTGGCTGCCACTATTTTTCGTCTGCACTAATAGCACTTCTTAAAAACACCCCTACCTATTGGCTTGCAACGAACAATCCTTAGGGGATCCGTTTTGAATTAACTTGATCTTTAACAATGTCTCCATAGCCACATAGTTTGGTCGTTTTATTTTTTAAAGTTTTGGGATTAATTTTTATCTTCTCATCTTTCACTAGTGAAAAATTTAAAAAAAAACCTCAATGAACTGAAAATTTATAACTACCTATTTTGTTGTTGAGAAGATGCATGTCCAATGCCCAATTGAGACTAGGTAAAAACCTCTCCCTTGGACTTGGTTACCTCTTGTCTTGCCCCTTCCCCCCCTTTCAATTGTCTCTATTTGTGTGAAGAATTTCCAACATTCATTAGTCTTTCCAATGTGAAGAATTGAAAATATTCATGTTTCCAATTCCAATACATGTACAAGAAGTAAATAAATAACCCAATTCTTAAATATTCTCACAACTACTTGTAGGGGTGGGTAGGTGGCCCCCAGTCTTTACCATTTGGCTAAACCTATCATCAACCTGATGTTAGTTTTTTCACCAAGACCTCTCTAAACATTCCCGGAGGCTTTCATTTTATAAAGTTTGGCAGGGTTTCATCATCTATGAAGCCTCTCTATTAGACTTCAGACCCAAATACAATACACGGAAACAACAAGCCTTTGGTTAACTTCCTTGGGTGTCATTGGGAATGACAAGTTGAGTTGCATTTTTTAAGTTTCTAAAATATTGCAATATTTCTAATATGTATGCAATTTCTTATTGCAATATTTTAGAAAATTTCTTCCACACTTGGTCTCTTAAATTGTTAGGTGCATAACAATTTGTAGAAGGATGGTTTTTTTTTAATGTTTTTGACTTTCATATAATTGTCAATTTTGTTACAACACAATTTTAAAAAAAAAACACTAAACAAGACAAATCATATGCTTGACTTCAAGGTTTTCATCTATTAATGATTTGGACCCTTTTATTTTCAAACAGCTAAGTAGGTTTATATCCCATTAGCATGTTAACTACCAAATAAGACCGTGGTAATGCCTGATTAATTTGTTTTCGATAGCACATAGTGACACATTGACAATTTAAATTATAGAATTGATGCACAAGAATTAAATGTGTTTTCTTTATATGTATATGACAGTGGCCAAATTAACACAAATTAAATATTTTCATGACTTGTAAAATTATGCCCATTTCAACCTCATATTGGAACATTGATTTGTAGAGATCGAAAATTGCACACACATACACACCACCGGCAATGCACCCAGAAGAACCAATTTGCTATATAAATAGTAACCCATATAAAGAACCCTCTCATAATGTGTTAATTAATAAAACATCATTCCATACTTACTTCTTTAGGGCATGGGGTCAAAGGTTACTTACTAATTGAATATAAATGACTAAACCCATCCCCCAAAACGCAATTTTAAAATTTAAAAAAAAATCCCGATTCCCAATTCTACTTTGTTTTGGTGACTTGAAGTTGTAGAGTTACCCACAAAATATCTCTTAGTTAATTAATTAATTAATTAATTAATTTGGTTTGGAAAGGGCAGGCGTGGGTAGGCAAGTGGGGTGAAGGGGGACCTCAGTTAGCGAAAGTTTTTTTGCCCTGCCGTCGCCGAAGACGGCGCTGGATTACGTAGTCTGTCGGTTCCCGACTACCGCCGTTGCCGGGTACGCCCCCCACCCCCCCAACCAAAAGCCTCACAAAATAAAAAATAAAAAACGAAAAATAGAAGGGAAGAAAAACAAAAGGGAGGAAAAGGTTGAATTTATGGCACGCTTGTCGCCTTGTGTTTTGGAAACAAGCAATGGTATTTATGCGGGCCAACGTCGTATTAGTTGTAAAGCTATCAATTCCATAAATGGGGGGGGGGAGAGAGAGAGGGGATGAAGTCCTCCAATCACCTGCGTGTCTGGAACCCAAATGCCAAAAGCCAATGGGGGCGAAGGAAGGTGGGTCGGGGGGAGAAGAGAAAGGAATGAAGGAAGGATGGAAGGGAGATATGAGGGATGGAAGGAGAGACAATTTTGTTTTTCTTCATCCAAATTCATCTTAATTTCCCCTACGGAAATATTTGGGGTTTTCATGCAAATTTCTAAATTTTATTTGGGTCAAAAATTGGTTCAAGGGATTTTTAAATATAAAAAATACTCCATGAGACGTACTTTTTCTCATCCAAAATTGATCTTCCCTTTTCAATATTTTTTTCATCCGAAATTCAATATGCCTTTTGGGACAAATTTCTTCTCATCCACAATTCAATCTGCCTTTTGGGATAACAAATTTCGTCCAAAATTCAATTTGCCTTTGGGACATTTTTTTTTTTTTTTTTTTTGGGGTTTTTTCCCATCCACAATTCAATCTGTCTTTTTAGGATGAAAAATTTCGTCCAAAATTCAATCTGGTACAAATTTTTACATCCAAAATCAAATTTCCCATTGAGACAAATTGGTTTTTCTGAAGCCAAAAGCTGACGTTTTTCATTGAAGTTCTAGGTCCTCTTAGGAAAGAAAATCCTCTAAGATCCCAAAAAAATTCATCCAAATTAACACGCAACCACTTGAATTATTTTGTTGTCCAGCAAATTTTCATTCCCTTCAGTATGAATTTTTTCATTCATCCAGTTTTTCATTTCCATAGGAATGTTGGATTTTTCATCAAAACTATTGGCCACAATTTCATCGGTTTTATGGTATAAACTCCCTTGTAAATCAAAACCTTTCATCCAAGCTCAACTCCTCCTGCATCAATTTTTGGTTTGTCATCCAGAATGCAAATTCCCCTAAGACAATTTTTTCACTCAGAATGTAAATTGAACGAGTGACATTTTGGGGGTTCTTTCATCAATATTTTAATTCTCCTGGATGAATGTCTTTATCCAATTGTGTTTTCTAGTTCCCAAGTGCCAGTTTTTTTTTTTTCATCCAAATATTAATTTCTCCAACACCCCACCCACCTCACCCACCTTGAAGTTTCCTCTTGTCATTTTCCAGCCCCACACACTGTGAAGATTGGCCAGCCAGCCATGAACACAGAAAAATAAAATATCCAAAGTTACTTACATGCAGAGGAGCACATCATGCTCCCCTTTAGGTTGGCTTTGGCTACATAACGTAGAAATAACTAGAAGTTACATAAGCATGTTGATGTCAAAGTTGGCTTGTTTCTCTTGTTTTTTTCTTCATCCATGAGTGGGCACATTTTCATCCACGAATTTCATCTTTTTTGATGATTTCATCCAGAGTTGGTTTGTTTACATCGATTATTTTTCATCCAGACCCAGAATTTTGAGTGGAAGTGGACATTTTCATCCACAAATTTCATCTTTTTTGATGATTTCATCCAGAGTTGGTTTGTTTACATCGATTATTTTTCATCCAGACCCAGAATTTTGAGTGGAAGTGGACATTTTCATCCACAAATTTCATCTTTTTTGATGATTTCATCCAGAGTTGGTTTGTTTACATCGATTATTTTTCATCCAGACCCAGAATTTTGAGTGGAAGTGGACATTTTCATCCACAAATTTCATCTTTTTTTATGATTTCATCCACAGTTGGTTTGTTTACATTGATTATTTTTCATCCAGACCCAGAATTTTGAGTGGAAGTGGACATTTTCATCCACAAATTTCATCTCTTTTGATGATTTCATCAAGAGTTGGTTGTGTCTGTTGATTATTTTTCATCCAGACCCAGCATTTTGAGTGGAAGTGGAAATTTTTCATCCAAAATTTTTCATCCCTTTTGATGATTTCAGCCCTTGAGTTAAAATTTGATAACACTTAAAAAAAAAAAAACTTATGCATGGCCAATTAGGGTTTGGCTGATGATACTTGAACCCCACAAATAGGTACTATTTTACCTAGTTGAAAATCACCGAATTTCCTCACACATGAGGAGAGAATAATAAATAATTGTCAGGTGACAATATTAAGACATATGCTTTCATACCCAGGAATTAATTAATTCACACCCCTAAAATTAATGTCATCCAAAGTAAAGTCTAATGGCATTGCCAGTGGCCACACCCCTTAAAATTTCCCCAAATTACATTGTTAGTGTGATAAATAAATATATACCTATATTTCACCCATCATAAATTACAAGGTGCCCAATGCTTGACTTTAGATCAAGGTGGGGAGGGGGTGGGGGTGGGGAGCTTTAATTCACTAAAATAAGAAAATTGGTAGTTGCAATTCCTAGGTCTTCTTGGCTCCCTTTTACATTAGTTTATTAAAAATTTCTGTTATAAACTTGTTGTCCTGATCCAAGTTAGAAGTGGTGGACCCTGCAGATGCATATTGCACTTATTAGTATATATACAATCATTGAACGATTGACTGGAAAAACCTGACTAATGAAACAGGGAGTCAATTGAGCCCTCCCCCCAGTCCCATATAGCTTGGGATCCTTCACATAGTTACTTCTCTCTCTCTTGAGTCTCCTAAAGAATTCTTCGGATGCCTCATCCTGGCATCAATGTTGTGCAAGTGGAGTTTTTAAAGATTTTGACCTCCTTACATAAAGGGTGATAAAAGTCACCACGAAAAGTAGAGTAGGGTTTAGGGTTTGGTGTTTGTTTTATTAATTTTCTTTTGGAGCCATAGTGGCAACCGACCATAGAAAGATGTAGAAAAATGTGCAAATGGTCCTTGCGAAGATTTAGCCAAATCTGGGTATAAATCAAATATGAAATATAAATCTTTTATATTTGGCTACACAATGGACACCAAATATAGGGATCTGGAGATTTTTATTTTCATTTAATTTTCTCACTTCCGGCAATCGAAAACTGTCAAAAATATTTTCTTTTTTGATTTGAAAAAAATTGAAAATGAGTCTTTGTGGCGAAATTTCAACACTAAAAGAAAAAGGCTAGTAAGTAGTAGAGTCATAAGAATGACAATGTGACAAACCAAGTATATATTATTTGAATTTTTGATGTGCTGAATAGAATGAATTTTTTTTATAATAGATTTTCAAAATTTATTACCATAAATATATTAAACCCTAACTAGTAGTTAGTCTAGCTAACTACAAAAAAATTCAATCTTGCCACATTACACACAAAAAAATGATGATCAAAATTGGTAAGAAAGTTTCATCAACTCATTTTTCTTCTTGCAATAAAGAAAGAAGTGAAGGATGTGAAGCAAAAAAAATCACTTGGAAATATGCAGTTCAAGACTACGGCAAAAGAGATGGATTGTCAAGAAGATTAGCTCTTCAGCATCTTCACAGTGAAGAGCCACACTTTGTGAGAATGCAATTATCGTTATGTTTATGAGTACACTCATTCTCATCTTTCCTTTCAAATTGTTGTTGTCAAGATTTCTTTGCAATTCCACGAATATGTGTGCATATGTTTGATTGCTGTTGATCATCTTTGCAATTCCATAATGTATGTTGTGTTTGTTGACATACAGAAATGTGAAGCATGGTACTGTTTCTTGTGGATTCAAAGAGTCAAGTGAAAAGCTTTTGCAAATTTTCAATTGGTGAAACAAAATGTTGTAACCCTATGAGCTACATTTGCTCTCCAATGTGCAAGTTAGAGTGCACCTGTAAAGGAATCTGAAAACCAAAACAAAAGGCAAATCTTCAACACTGAGAGAAGGGTATTTTATTTTTGCTCAGTAAAAAAATTGACACTTGTAAGTATGGCACTTATTCTTGTCATATTTGTCTTGGTCTCCCCGAACTAACATAAATGGCTTAACTTCAAAGGGTTACTGTGGAATTTTCTCTGCATTGTCAGTAAGTAATGTAACCCAAATACACAAGGAAAACAAACTGGTTTAGAACTAGGATGCTGTGAATGCATCTCGCCTTAGGGCTTTCATCACGGTGGCTGAACATCATCAATAGGTACTGATCCACATTGTTATTATGAACATTTTCATAAAGCGATTTCAGTGCAATCAAGAGTCTTGTTTATATGTGCACAATGCAGGTTGATCACTTTCCAATCCTGTATTTTCCTATTTGATCCGGGGGAGGACATAACTTGCTTGGTGATTCTCTTCAACCTTGGAGAAGCCCACATTGCTGGCAGTAAACAATCTCTCAAAGAATAGGAAATGTGATATACCAATCCTTCAACAAACCCTCACAGGTCGGTCTTGGTATTCCTTTCCACAGACATATTTAGGTTTTCATGGGTGTTTCAGTAACCAGTTGCAAAAGATGCACCCACATCTGGATCTGTTTAAGGATATAGGTAACTCCTTTGGACCACTCCTGCAAAGACAAAGAGAATTAAATGTTACAGATCAAACCAGTAGTGTATCAAGAGCATAATCAGTACTCTTTATTTGCACAACAAATATTGGACCAATGTGGCTGGCACCTGTCCCACTCCTGATTTAAAGCAAAGCTTTCAGCAAATGTGGGTTTTTCCATATGGGACTCTTCTTTGTCCTCAATGTAAGCAAAATCAGTTTTAGAACCAATATTTTTTTTGCCATGAGAAAAAAGGAGACTTACAAGCAGGAGTAAGTTTCCATATTTGGTTCTCTTGCTTCTTCCACTTGAAGAGGATAACAGGTGTACCGTCTTTGATACCCCCAGATTTCTTATCTCCTTGCAACGCATCCAAGTTGGATGTGATCTTGTTGACCATCCGAATGCACCGGTATCCATCACCCATGTCCTCACTCTGGGACCACAATATTGTTTCATCTCTGAATCCCATTTCATACTCTGCCAGCAATACCTGATTCACTTTCAAAATACACACAATCAGAAATAATAAGATCCAACCCATATGAGTCCTGTGGGTAATTTGGGCAGGGGGGCTCTTTTCATTTGGTGATTGATTTAATGCCAATCATCATCACCATGGAAAAATTGGGCATAGAATAATCTTTCATTTTTCTCACAAACACAACAACAAATTTTTCTGTTGTGTTTGGTTTAGCACCCCCCTCCTCTGGTGGTTTCATGATAAATCATTTTGAACCTGGACCTAACCCAAAAGGCACTCTGTCAAACTCATCCTTCTTCAGTTTCCTAGAGTTCACTGAATATATGATGATTATGGGTGATGAAATTATTTGTACAATATTGACAGCATAATCTCATTGTAAACATGCAAAATGAAACTGGAAAAAAACGGGAAGAGTGGGGGTACCTGCTCATTATCTTCATGAGCATGGCGCAGTGCCTGTCCAGTTGCCTTGTTGATAAGTGCAAAGGCAGGTGACCCAGTTGAGTCCTTCACTCGCGTGCTCATTGCTGCATCCTGGATCCACAACTGAAATACCCCCACAACACCAAAGCAAAAGTTCCACAGAAACAATATCCTCAGAATCCTACATCTTCCAAAGCAAAGAAGTTTGACAGAGACAATATCCTCAAAATCCCGCATCTTCCCAACCAAAAGTTGAACAGAAAACATCCTCAGAATCACACATCTTCCCAAGCAAAAGTTCCACACAAAAATCCTCAGAAAATCCCACATCTTTCCAAGCAGAAGCTCCCCAGAAAACATCCTCAAAAATTCCTGAATCTTCCCAAGCAAAAGCCCCACAAGAACATCCTCAGAAAATCCTGCATCTTTGCAAGCAAAAAAGTTCCACAGAAACAATATCTTCAGAATTCCACATCTTCCCGAGCAAAAAAAGTTTCACAGAAACAATATCATCAGAATCCCGTATCTTTGCAAGCAAAACTTCCCCAGTCTAAAAAATATCCTTAGAATCCTGCATACATCTTCACCAACAAGAAAGTTCCACAGAAAATGTATCTCCTCAGAATCCTGCAATCTTAGCAAGCAAGAAAGTTCCTCAGAATCCCACATACATCTTTGCAAGCAAGAAAGTTCCACAGAAACAATCAGAATCCCTGGCATCTCACTTTGTCAACTCCTCCATGTCCAAAGCATCATCATCATCATCATCATCATCATCAGCAAACCCTCTCCGTAGGTTGCATCAAATCAAGCCAGACATGTCAAGCAGAAGAAGAAGAAGAAGAAGGATGTATGCACATATGTATGCACCTGATAGGAATCATATGGATTGGCAGGAACCATAACAACACCTTGCTGTGGCCGAACAGCCAAGTGAAATTCAGGATTTGCCTTGCAATGTATTGTCACCACTTGTCCTGCTGGTAGATGATGATGATGCTGTGTTGTTGAATGAGGAAGAGGAGGAGCAGGAGGAGGAGGAAACTCCATCCCAGATCTGTGGCTGCCATGTGTAGCATATGGTGAAGTGTGTTGTGTCCCTCCACCATAAGGACCTGCAATTGTCTCTCATCACCACCAGCCAGGGAGACAACTGATCTCATTTGCAACTTAACAACAACAATTGGGGGATCCCAACTTCTTCACTGCAGGCTGTGGGCAAAACAAAACAGAAAACAAAAGATAAGAAAAGTACAACAAACCTGGGTAATCGTGGTGAGCTCCAGGACGTTCATGATGCACACTAGGGTTTGGAGCTCCTCCTGCTGGTGGTATTGGCGGCGGATAGTGAGCATATTGCAGGTGCTGCTCACCGGCCGCTGCGTGTGAAGATCCAGGCCCATGAATTAGGTCAGGAGGAGGAGGAGGACCCTTGTGCTCCAAGCTGCTGGGCCGAAGAGCATCGTAGAAGAACTGATCCGGGCCGCGCGGAGCTGGGTAGAAGCTGCCGCTCTGCTGCGGATTCAGATGCTCATGTGATCCATGATGCAACTGATCTGAGGATGGATAGTAATGACCAGTTCGACGGTGCTCCTCTGCGTAATCGCCGGTGAACTGGGGTTGCTGTTGTTGCCAGAAATCTTGTGGGGTAGTAGGTGGAGCAGGAGGGTAAGCGTTGTGGTAAGCTGCAGGAGGCCGACGCTCGGCCTCGTCTTCCTCCTCCTCCTCGTCCGCCTCGTAATTGTTGAAGCGATGGCGCGGAGAGCTGAGCGTAGGAGGAGGAGGAAATGGAGCGTAAGGATCAGCGTGTCCTCTGTTGTACATCCTCAGAACTTGACAACAAAAAAACACTACTAGAAATTCACGAACTCTTTTTCTTTGCTAAAAAATTAAAAAAACAAAAAAACAAAAAAAACAAAAACTGGAAATTCACGAATTCTTCTTTGCACCGACGACGACGACGACGACAACAACGAAAGCGAATTCAGGAAGCCTTGAATCACGCGCAACAAAATAATACGAACACTTAGAAACTCAACCAAATTTAGCACAATTAAGACTGCGCGATGAATGCGCAAATATTAACTCGATATTCACGCAATTTTATTTTTTCTTTTTCTTTTTCTTTTTCTTTTGGGGCAACAGCAACGACAAATCGAATTCAGCAGCAGCGGCAAACCAGAGTGCGCAGATGGATGTGCGAAGACAACAGAAGACGACGACGACGACGAGCGACAAGTGTTACGAGGAGAGCGTCTATGAGAGCGGGGAAGAAGTACTTAGCGTATGAAAGAGGAAAAGTGTTTTTTTCAGCGGGGGGGGAGGGGGTGGAGAGGCGTACATATTGGGTACATACTGCGTATCTACGTTTATACGAAAGTGGGGAGTATTTTGGAACGTATTTTGGAACGTATTTTTGTATTCTAAACTACACTATACATTACCATCATATGAGAATAAAATACAAGTATTATTATTCAACCAATTTTGCTTCTCTTTTTTCTTTTTCCTTTTCTTTTCTGATCAAAAAAAAAAAAAAAGAACTGCCGAGATTATCCCTTTGTCTTTATCATCACTTCGGAACCTTGCACGAGATCTCATTACCCATATAATAAACCCAAGTATTTACCATTTTTTGAAGCACTATGAGTTTTTTTTTTTTTGTTTTTTGTTTTT
>Ga0209208_10012424_pt1 | contig 10780 bp, 11 predicted proteins | sample S1TSphfallax_3_FD_187694 | JGI IMG/M metagenome (GOLD analysis project Ga0209208, IMG submission 187694) | Host-associated microbial communities from peat moss isolated from Minnesota, USA - S1T2_Fd - Sphagnum fallax MG (SPAdes) (version 2) | ecosystem: Host-associated > Plants > Peat moss >... | reverse complement strand
AAGTAAGGGGGAAAAAAAAAAAACAAAGGACAAGAAGACGAAGAACAATGCCTTGCGTCTGTCCAGCTTTGCGATTCGGAAACTTGATGAGCGGAATTCGCTTGACGATGCCGGAAGGATTTGACATCGCTGCTGCTCCTCCTCCTCCTCCAACAACAACAACGGTAATAACAGCCGTCTCAGGCAAGCATGATATTCTGATCGAACAGTCCGATAGCGCAGATCTTCTTCTTATACGGGGCTTGATCGGCAGGAACGGGGCCCGGACAACGACACAACAAACCCTAGGAGTCTAAGACTGCCGCATGTCGCCATCATTATCATCGCTGCTGCTACTGCTGCCGCCGATTCTCCTTAGCAGCTTTGCTTGCATACGCCGCAACTGTGCAGATCGCGGAACTGTGATTTTTGTGTGTAGATCGTGGTCGTCATGGCTGTGCAATTCCCTGATCTCAGTTCGCAGCAAGGACTGAAGCAGCTGGACGAGTACCTACTCACCCGCAGCTATATCACTGGGTACGTATGTATGTTCCTCTTGCAGAACCTGGTTGCATGCTTGTGCGTCAGGCGGCAGAAGAGACGGCGCCCATCGTTTCTGATGTGAGGTGAAGGAAGTGATTTGTGAGAGCGGGTAGCTGTGTCCGTGCCTGTGTCTCCATGCAGGTACGAAGCCTCCAGGGATGATTTGGCTGTCTATGCAGCTCTGAAGCATCTTCCAGTTCCAGCGGAGTTCGTGAACATCTCACGATGGCACTCTCACATCGCTGCTCTGATCGGCCCGAGGTCTGTAATCTTCTGTTGTTTCTGCCTCGTCTTTGTTTTGCTATTCCTCGTGTCCCTCTCAGGTGTGTTTCAGGCAGATCGTCTCTTTAGGACACGCTTTGGATCGTCTCGGCAGCAGCTGCGTTTGCTATCACTGAACAGAAGAATGTGATCTTGTCAATGCAATCATCAGCTTCTGCGGTGCAGCTGTTGGAGTTCATATTGAGAGTGAAGCAGCTGCTTCTGCAGTACCCACCAGCAGCCGGGACTTGGCACCTGCTGCCGCCCCTGAGACAGAACCCGCTGCTGCCACAGCTGAGGCAACACCAGCCCCAGAGGTGTGTCCCAGAGGTGTTGTCACTGAAGTCTGCAATCTCATGTCATTATGATGTTCAGATCCCCCTTGTTCTTTTGCATTTCTGCACACAAACTATTTTTCTAGGTGGCTTTGATGTGCAGGCAGATGATGATGATCTTGATCTATTTGGAGAAGAGACAGAGGAAGAAGCAGCAGCAGCTGCGGAGCGTGAAGCATCCAAAAAGGCAGCAGGGGCCAAGAAGAAGGAGAGTAAGTCTTTTTTTTCTCTTTGCTGATTTTTATTCTTGGCTCATTGTGTACTGTATTATGTTGTGAGTTCTTTGTGCTTGAGAGATGTGCATTCAGAGCTCACATTGCCTTTTGGATTAATGGATGGCAGAGTCTGCCAGAAAGCCAAAAAAAAGCTGTCTTTTTTTTTCTTCATGTTGACTCTAGAACCTTCTGGACACAGTTTGTGAGGAAGTCTACAGAGACTTTGCAATGAGACTGTATACCTCCTTCGACACAGTTTTGTGAGGACATCTGTGGAGTCTTTGCAATAGGACTGTACCTCCTTCTGGACAGTTTTGTGCAGAAGTCTGTGGAGTCTTTGCAATGAGACTGTACACCTCCTTCGGGGACACAGTTTGTGAGGAAGTTCGTGGAGTTTGCAATGAGACTTCAGCTGTCTCAAAACTGTGAACTGGATATTGACACATTGCTTTTCGTTGGGCAGGTGGTAAATCATCTGTTCTACTGGATGTCAAGCCCTGGGATGATGAAACTGACATGAAGAAGTTGGAAGAGTGTGTGCGTTCAGTGTCTATGCAAGGACTCTTCTGGGGAGCATGTGAGGATCTTATTAAGCTTTGATGGTCATTTTGAGTTTTGCATTTTGTGTCAGGCCATAATGTTTTGAGATTCATTTGCCAATGTAGCTTACCATTTTCTCTAAATGTAGCTTATGAAGATCTCTCTGTGTGTACAGCCAAATTGGTGCAAGTTGTGGCAGGTATCAAGAAGCTTCAGATCATGATGACCATTGTTGATGATGAAGTTTCGGTCGACAACCTTATTGAGGACTATCTCACATCAGAGCCTAACAACGAGTATATTCAGAGCTGTGACATTGTGGCTTTCAACAAAATTTGTGAGTTCCAACCCTTTCTTTCAAATATGGATCTCAGCAGCAGATTAATTTGATATGCAGCAAACCAATTTAATCAAAGTAGCCAAAGTTCAGTGGCCAAGCTTTCAGGGTACAATCAGTGTGAATCACAGTTGTCATCCTAGGTTTCAGAGCTCTTTATCAAGCTAATCCTTTGGAGTTCACCTTGCTCTCTTACAGATGTGCTCAAATGAACTGCCCTAGAAAGAAATCAGAGTTACCTGTTTAGTCAGACCTACTTTTTTACTTCTCATGCACTGCCCTACATTTTTGGGCTCCCTGACAATCTGCTTTTTTGTATATGCTGCAGAGGAACAATGCATTGGAGCTTGGTCTGGCACAAATCCTAGTGCTTGTTCCAGGTTACTTTTTGGATGAACTTTCAGATTATGCAGCTTTGTTGTCTGGAGTGGTGAAGACCCACATCTTTCATTCATGTGGGAAGTTACAACGAAGTAGTGTTTCCTTCTGAACTGGAAGATCTGGGACTAGGATCATACTTACTTAAAATCCTGCATTTATCATCTCAGTGAATTTTTGGGTGGGGGCAGGGGGCTCCCCTTTAAATGCACTGCTAAAGGAACTTTGTTTTTCTCAATCTATTCTCTTTTAAAAACTAACTTGTTCCTCTTATCTCCTCTGAGCCCTCTTTGATTTGCAGATTTGTTTCTTTTCAAGTAAGTGCCTGCTAGTCACATGCACTTTTCACTACATCTTGGATTCCATTTGACATTAGCTAAGAACCATCTAAAAAAGTAAGTGACCCAACTCCTGCACAACTTTTGTGGCAGAAGGCATCAGATTGTGATTTGGCTGTCACGTGCTGGTCCTAGGTCTGTTCATCAACTGCTTCATGGTTTGTAGAACATATGGGATGGAGTCTGCTACTGTGAGCCCTTCAAGAGTATTCAACACTACCCTTTTCTTGCACTTATATTTTTGCAAAATACAAGAGTTTTTCGACCACACAGCATGTGAAATTGTGAATTTTTAACTTTTATAGAATTAGTTTTGGTTTTTGAAAAATTCTTGGGAGACTAACTTAAATTTGACACCAGCCTCCTCCAAGCAAGGTGCTTTTAGCAATTTTATTCTCTTGTTGTTAAGATATATGGATCTCACACATGTGGTGCCTATTACTGCATCATCAGAGCTTAGAGCTCATTGGAACAGGTGCCCTGTTCCCTAAAGTTGTATTCATAGTTGACATGCCAAATCTTAAAATTCCACTAAATCCATCCACATAAATATCCTGATGTTGCTTGAAATACTTTTTTTCATATGCACATGTTAGCATGTAAACTTGTCCTTTCTGAACTCTGTCAAGAACTTTTCAAATCTAGTCTTTGTATTTGAAAGCACCTTTCCTTGACACAATTTCCCATTTTTTATTTCAGCAATCTTTTAAAAGTGTAAGGAACAATTTTCCTCAAAAGGTTCCTAGTACTTCTTAGATCCACAAAATTGAAAACATTCTTTACCATGTGGAAGGAAACCCATTGAGCCTGTTCCTCAATTCTTGGGCCTGAATTGGGGAAGCAACCATGTTGAGGCTCTTCCTGGATTCTCAAGCCTAGCCTCAGTTGCCCTCAATGCGGTTCCTTGGCCCTATACAATGTTCATAGTCAGTACATAGAGCTGTTCAGAGCAAAATCCATTATGGTTATAATCAATAGTCAATACATTGTTCTTTATGAAATCCATTATGGGTTTAGTCAACACAGAGAGGTGTGCATTACCCATGATAATTAGCCATCGCAATTAAGTGCACTCCATTCTTGTCCTTGTACCAAGTGGTGATAGGAGACCACTATAACCCTCAGTTTAGGGATCAGTGACAGTATCGGGTGATTCTACCTTAGCTTTTTAGGAGCTTAGCCATTTGGGAACTTTTGTGAGAAAAAAAGATCTATTTCAGCATGGCTTCATAGCAAGCCGCATGCACTTGGATGTATATACCCATCATGAATCAATTTTGTCCCTCTCCAAATGAATTGACCGCTCCCCCAGCTTCTGGTCATTCTGGTCAACTTACAAATTCATCATCTGTTTTGGGAAAAGTACCAGCATGTTCGGCATGTTCAAGCATGCCTGACTGACTACAACCATTATCAGCTTGATTGAGGTCTCAGTGCCCAGAGTTCAGATTAAATATGCTTTTCTGACACAACATTGATGTTGCAGCTGCCACTGGTGCTCATTTCTGCTTTTCATTTCTCTGATGTCCGGCCTTTTGGAGCAGGAGCCGGAGAGAGGGAAAGCCAACTACAGAAGTTTGCAGCCACCATCCTGTTGCATTGGAAGGGTCTACTTTCCTTGCCAGAATCCAGGCATAACCACCCTCCACAAGATGTGCTAGGCATGCCATATAAAACCCAATGCGCATAATGTTCTGTGTCCGGAAGAGAAGAAATGCAAGAGAGCGTACAAATTCTAGTGGACCCATAAAAGGGGCTGGGACAAAAGCACAGAGAAATAATAAGAAAATGCCAGCCAGAATTCCAATCCATACAAGCAATGGTGGTGAAGGCAACTCCCGTGAGTATAGCTCTTTCCAATATGCCACTGTACGGTGCATGCCTTCCTTCGCATCCACCAAGGCAATATATCCTAATTCCTGCCTTGCCTTCCATGTTGAACAGTAATGGGTAACACCAACCTGCCACCAATGACAGAATTGTGAGAGCTTGCTCTAAAGTCATTAATCCTGCCTTGGATCATTGAAGGCAGATTCCCAACTATTTTCATGACACCAATCCTTCTTGAAATCATACTAAACAATATACTTAGTGTCCACATGGATCCACTAGATGCAAAAGGTGACAATTAATTCAGCTGTGCATTATAAGAGCCTGATTGGCCACCACTGGAAGTTCAAAACAATAGACTGGCAAAGCTACCATGGATTTTGGTTGAAATTTTTTAGTTTATCCAACAGGCTGACCTTGTAGACCTCTGCAGGAAGTATGAAAGGCTGAGGGATCCAGGATTTCTGAAGCAATGGAAACAGCAGGATATACATGCCCCACATGAACCATGATATTCGCATGGCTGTCTTCACTGAGATCTCACGCTGGGGCACAGAGTAACCTAGACCCTCCACCACAGGTCTTAAAAACTCAAATGTGTTGATAGGAGATCCTGAGAAAAGATACACAATCCTTCAGCCATTCTTCTGATATAAACAGAAACATCAAATGGTAGGCATATTCTGATGCAGCAATTTTTAGTAATCAGTCAATTGTCTTCAGATGACATCCATTTGACGATCTTATGTATCTCTTGGTTCATGACATTAAACCTATGTACAATATATCAGAATTACAAGCAAAAAGAGCCTCATATGTATGGACCCTATAATGTTGTATGACAGATTACTAAGCATCAGAGATATGCCTCCAAAACTTGACATGGCTAACTGGTTCCTTATGTGTAATATGGAGTCCCTTAAATGATTGCAACTATACATTTTTGTGTACCATTTTAGACATACAAATACAAAGAACTGAGCAATGAATTCAAAAGCTACAAGTCTTACCATCAGATATGAAGTAAGCCTGGCCTGCAGCAGGAGGAAGACCAGATCTGCCAGGGATGTCATCAAGCAGTGCCATACTTGCCAACAGTTGGGCATGCACCAAGTTATCAGTATAAACCCAATCAGTTAACACTTTGGAGCTTCCAATCCGGAACAAGAACAACCCATATTTTGCCATGGTAAGAATTCTTGGAAAGTGTCGATCCTCTCCAGGTCCATAAATGGCTGCTGGTCTGATTGCACATGTGTACAGCTTCTTACTCCTCTTTTCTCTGTCACAGTTCATTTTCAGGTATCAAATATAAGGCTTCATCAAGCACAATCAAGCAATTTAGGATTGATATAAACTAGTGTGAACATGCTTAAAGAAATGCGAATGATATGAAGGGCAGATGAGGAAATCCAAAAACTAACTTCAGAGGTCGGTTGTTGCTTCGAAGCACAAGCTGCTCTGCAAGTGCTTTGCTACGACCATAGGGATCCACGTGACTTTCAATTGGAAAGTAGGGCAAATCCTCAGTACCATTGCGGATTTCTTGGCCACCAAAGACAACATTGTACGTGCTGGTATATATCAACCTTCCCACACCACACTTGATACAACTGTCCAGCACATTGCAGGTCCCATCCAGATTCACTTCATCAATGTGCCTTGCTTGCAACATCTCCTTCCCTGACATTCCGAATGAGGCAAGATGGAACACACAATCAGCATTTCGGAATGCCTTTTCCACATCTTCTTTCCGCCTCACATCACCTGCCACATTGATTACTCCCACAAAATCTCTTGTTACACATGGAAAATTTCCACAGAATATCAGCAGCTATGGAGAGAAAACTGTGTCATTGAAGTAACCAAACCATTTCAAACACATTTCATTTTGTTTTCTTGGAAAGAAGACGCACAAACACTTTCGCCCTCTTTTTCGTACAAGATCTCTCAATCACAGTAGACAATATTCATCATTCTTCTCCTTGACTTCGATGACCCTAAAAAACAAGCCAAGCAAAAAACCAGAAAACAAACCAAAAGGAAAAAACAAATCTCACTTGATTTCTCAAATTCCTCAAGCATATTTTGTCTCCTTAACTGCAAAATCCTTCTGAAAAAAATATAGGAACACAATGCCAAGTTATGGAGTCGGCGACAGCAACAAAACTCTGACCTGTGATACAACTGATACCATGTGCGCGCAGCACTTCCAGGCGGTCAAGTGCAGTGCAAACATCGAAAGACCGCACCTCCGCTGCACCTCGACGTGCCAGCTCCAAACACAAAGCGGATCCCACATGGCCTGCACCTCCTGTCACCACAAACACAAGCCCCTCGATGCCTTCACTCTCCGACAGCAATTGCACCATCGCGACTACGCAACAATGCAACAACGCAACGCGATCGCACGCACTTTGCCTGCAAAATTAGGTCACTCATCAAGCGCACCAGTTGTTATGTGCGTCGCACAAGCGCCGGTCTAAAAAGCCACAAAAGTGGCATGTTATTCGAAGCATAAGATCATAATAGTAGCTAGGTACCAGGTACACTAGAAAAATGGATGTATAAAAAAGGCCACAAAAGTGGCATGTTATTGAAAACATAAGATCAAATGGTAGGTAGATTCAAAAGTGGATTTCAGAAAAGCCACAAAAGTGCCTGGTTATGGGAAGCATAAGATCAAATGGTAGATATCAAAATTGGACTTCTTAAAAACCACAAAAGTGCCAAGTTATGGGAAGCATAACATCAAATGGCATGTGTATGTATTTGAAAGTGGATTTCTGGAAAGCCACAAAAGTGGCATCTTATGAAATGTATCAACATCAAATGGTACATGGATTCAAAATGAATGCAAAATGCTATCCTCTTGTATGAATACCATACATGAATACTCATACCATGCATTTTTGCACATCATACATGTACCCATTTTACACATTGGCATGTTTGTGACCAACTTTTAACCATCCCAAATTGTGCAACCCCTCTTTGTGCTTTTGGTATCATCGGAAAGCCCTCAATCAATCAAGTGGTGTCCATGCTTGTGGTTTCACAATTTTTGTATAGCAAAAGTTATTGAATTTGGAATGATTTTTCATCATTGGTAATTAATTAAAATTTATCAAATTTGAATTTTTCACAATCAATTTTTTTGAAATGTTGTGTTTCTTATATACATTATTTAAAATTGTGAATATGATCACACTTCGGGCCAACAACACAAGAGCCCGCTAGTTTATATGAATATTGCAAATGAGGAGCATAATATATAATTGTTCTATGAATGAAATCCATAGTTTTAAGAGGATATGGGAAGCAACACCTTGGGGGTGGGGGGGTTGTGATATAGATAATTGAAATTTTCAAGTCATATATTTTTATTTATCTAAGCTATGTCCATCTTAGTGTGATCTTGGTATAGGTAAAATAATTTAAATTATAATTAATATGATTAATATGATTTTTTAATTCATTCTAGTTTAAGTTATAACTAATTTTGACTCTTTTTTTTTTACATTTGATTGAAATTTTCATGTCATTTATTCAATTTGTTTAAATCACATTCATCTAGATGTCCATCCCAATGAGTTTTTGGTCCATATGTATGTCTAATCTTGATCAAATTCTAAATCCAAATGGATTTTAATGAGGTTAAGTCTTAAGGTCAATTCAATCATGTATTGACATTTTTTGTGTGTAATTTTGTTTGTAGACCTACTCGCATATGCAAGTTTAAATTATATACTCTTATCATATTGATATACTATAAAAATATTTTGTATGTATATATTTTCCTTAGATGTTCGAAATTGAAGAATATATTTTTGGAGGATAAATGTATACCAATTTCTACAACATTGGTGATATTTGTTAATTTGTTGTTCTACATTTTTTACAATTGTATATTTGTGTCTAGAAACATTTGACGAATGATCCATATATCATAGAGTTGTAGATTCCACACATCAATTTTGTTTGTGAAGTTGTCCAAATATCCATCCATTTTATCCTCAATGCCCTTCTTGGGTTGGTTTTAGATTTTTAGAGTTTAAAAAATATATATGGATGGAATTTGAAATGATATAAATGAATCACACCACATAGACAAATCTATGTTCATGAATTTTATCCCACAAATTGAAGTTATAAATGGGATGAATTGAGATTTATGAATCAAAATCATGATATTGATGAATTAATTGATAATGGATGAAATTGAACACATATTATAATATGGACAGAATGACATTCATGGGTGAAAAAAGATTGTCTTTTACTATGTTGAACTGAATCCACATCATGAATGACATCTATGTGGTTGATTTCATCCATAAATGCAATTTCATTTAGGTCATCAAAGTTCTACCGATATAATTAGTTAGATTGTTGTGATCAATTTCATCCGCATGATATGTTTCATCAATGTTATCCACATGGCCATATTTAATATATGTTGGTAGTTTCATCTACATTTCAAATTTCATTTATGTGTTCCAATTTCTTCCACATTGTTCACCCAAGTTCATTATTTTCTATTTCAACCATATAACCCATTTGTATGTATAATTACACAAAGGTTGCAAGTCATGGCATGCAATGCACATAATCATGTTAAAAAAACACTATTATATACATAATATTAAATAGGTAGCAAAAAGTTTCCAATAAAATAATATGATTTTTTTAAACATTTTTATGAAAGGTCACATGTAACCAAAGGTGTGGGGACATCCATAGGCACCAATGGTAGTAATGAAAAGTTTAGTGATTAAATAATCACAAAAATGAAAGATTGAAAAAATAAAATCACATGACATCCAAAGGGGATACCAAATCCTTCCTTTTTTATTATACTTGTACCTAATGCATATGTATATTTCAAATGGTGTAATAGGCATCACTTTCACATGATGAATAGAATTCATTGATATGGATATTTATCCATGACTCATATAGTTCACACTCCTAATTCACTATTAATTACATTTAGTTGATTCACAATTAATGTTTATTCTATTTTTTGTTAAGTTTTAATAAACTTATGATTCAGTTGTAGTTAGGAAGCTTCTTAAAAAGCTTTCGTGATAGGTGGGCCTATAAAAAATTACATGGAAGCTTTTTTGAACTAGGTCCCCAAAGGAATGAAAATAAATGTAGGATCACATTATTTTTAGTATGTTGAAACTAGTTTGAAGTACAATTTTACACCATAACTTTATTTTGTTCTTTTCATGTTTACATTTTCTTATTTCATTGCAATATACATAAGTTTGTATTTTAGTCTCACACATTTTGTGTTTTTGGTTTTAATCTTTATGTTCTTATTTTGGTTCCTTTCTTTCAGGTTTTGGATTTAAACTTAGACTTATCTTTTTGTCATTTATTTTTATATTTTTGGGCTTGTTATTGGTATATCAAATTCATAAACAAATGCAACTTATGTATATTCTTACTTAGTTAGTGCATTTATTTTTTAAATATGTGTGAGCCTTGATTTAACTTTTATGTGTGCATACATCTATAATCAAATTTGCCCTAAATTGGTTTGAATGTCTAAAAGGATATATATATATATTAGTGGGTACTCGTTAATTGTTTCAACCAATTAATAATTCTGATATTATATGATGCAAATTAGCCAAATTTGAGAAGTGATTTTTGTCAAGGGTTGAAAGAAGCATTATATCACCTTTCTGCTTGGCAATCAGGGTAAATACTATATACACTGGCAATTTCTCTGTTCCTTTTTTAAAGGAGTCCATCTGTAGTTTTTTCTAGACAAAAGGGTAAGGATGTACCTGTCTAAAACCTGAGAATTAACCCAGTAGAATTGATTATTTTTTGGGGAACAGAACAATGTTTAGAAGCAAATGTCTATCTATGTGTGCTTGCAACCTCCAAACTCAAGGATATGCTTCAATACACTCAGTAGTGTATACCATCAGCTGCTCCCTACATGCTCGAGCCATGAGGTATGTATCAAAGACTTCCTCATGTGCAGTAGTGTTTCACTTACAC
>Ga0209208_10012423_pt1 | contig 10781 bp, 7 predicted proteins | sample S1TSphfallax_3_FD_187694 | JGI IMG/M metagenome (GOLD analysis project Ga0209208, IMG submission 187694) | Host-associated microbial communities from peat moss isolated from Minnesota, USA - S1T2_Fd - Sphagnum fallax MG (SPAdes) (version 2) | ecosystem: Host-associated > Plants > Peat moss >... | reverse complement strand
TCTTGTTTAAGAAAAATTATTCAAATGACCATTAGACTTTCTTTTCTCTTCTTTTTCACCTCAAATCTTACAAAATAAGTCATTAAAATATATATAATATGTGATTATAGTTCTAATGTAATAATAAGATAGTATAAAATTTTACAATGAATCCAAAGTAAGACTTAAATTGGAATATTTCCAAAAAATTAGAAATTTTGGAAATTTTGTGACATTTTGAAAAAATTATGGATAACATAGTGAATGCAAGTGAAAATTGAGAGGAGACAGTGACAATGGTGTCCAAACTTTGAAATTTGTTTGAGTCAAATCCACAACAATGGCGACAACAAAGTTCTCAAGCCAGAAACAAGTTGATTCTTGATTTCATCAATTCATCAAGATATGGAACACTTGACTATGGTGTGAACTATAATGACATAACAAAATTTTAATGGGTTGGTTCAAATGGCATCAAAGATCTACCAGGAGATAGCTAAACAATAGAATGAGGGGTTTGAATGGCCACAATTAAGTTTTAATTTGAAAGCATAAACACCTCTCTGCCCCTATACATAGTGTTATGTGAACACATAAAGCAGATGAATTTCAGAACACAAAACACCCATATGTAGGCATATCATTTTTGAAAATCCCCCACATTGATTTTCAATTTTTTCTCATGATACTTGGCAAGTAGGTATCTAGTGGGTACCCATTAGATATCACAAGAAAAAAAATTTAAATAAATCTGCAATTTTTACATTGTGAACACCCTCCCTTGGCCCAAGCATTACCAGAATCAAGCTTGCTTCAGTTCTGCCTTACACGGGCCCAAGTATTTTTAGTAATGCCTGCAGCTTCAAGCATTACCCTACATAAATTCAAGCCAACATACCAAAACAGAAAAGAAAATATATTATACAACTTTATGCACATGCTTAGCAATTTTGTTTTTACGGTGTAGCAATCATCCATCTCTCTCAATTTTGTGATGTTAGCAATCCTCCATAGGATGATTTAGGCAAATTTGGGTACAGGACAAAGAGAGTAGAATTTTTTTGAACCCTGTTGTGTTTTGACAACTTGTCTGGAAATTGTTGTCTACATATGGTAGATTTCACAACTAAAAATTCCACAAACTATTCCATTAGAGGGTTCAACAAATGCAGGGCTTTATCCCACAAGAGCCACAAGAAAACAAAATTCAAATCCTTTCCACAAGTTCAAAGCCCCTTTATTCTAAGATTATGCAGAAAGGCATGGTATGTGACAAGAACTGAAATACAAGTACAACCCACTAAGCAACCACTGTAATTCATTTCATAAGAGGATTTCAAAAGTTTTTGGAATTGTGTGATGTAATGAATTACAAACTGTTGAAATTTGGAACATCTGGTAGTGCACTAAATACATCTTGAGATACAAATGGTTTTGAAGCTGCATTGAAATGTGTATCCTCAGTGTCATTCTAGTGTCAAATCTTGGTTTGGTCATGAAAGCACCTTCACATTGGGGAGCATTTCTTCTAGGAGAAGCCCACCTGAGTATAAAATGAAATCAAAAAATACAATGACAACCCCTAATTGTAGACTAGGTTGAAGTATCTATTTAACAACTTCATCAGTTGTTATACTAACAACATGGTAACACTCCACCCCGTATGAAACACCCAATAATCTTACATTTTTCATTCTATTCTCAGGCTTGCAATAGGCAAGACACATATACAAGAGGGAAAAGGAAAAAGGAAAGAAACACCACAATTTACATGCTGCCAAGTAACTGTGTCTCTGATACAACACATCACTAATATGGGCAAAAAGTAAGCATATGCACCAGAGAAAGGATCTTCTTGAATGCTTGTGGTTTGCATAGATCAGAAAAACTGTTGACCCAAGTCTGTGGTTCTGAGACAGGAATCAAACAAGAAGTACTGAAATAGAAAAAAGAATCTCAATTAGAAGAAACAGAATTTCCTAACCGTGAACCCACTTCCGGCAATCAATATGCTAGAAGTGTAAGTGTGATCAGGGGTGGTTGTTAAATTAAGTGGATATCTAGTGGAATGCCAACCTCTTATTGTAGCAAATCTCAAAGCTTCTATAAGCACTAATTCAAGGAAAGTGAACTGAAATGTAGAACAAAAGACTGATCTCTAGCGAATATTATGGGCTAGCTTAGGGGCCTAAATTCCAGGTGCAATGAGGCTATTATAGAAATTGGTGAGGCCATGTGTGGGAAGGAGTGTTTGTGATGGAGACTGTACATGCATAATTGATGTCAGAGGGATGAGTGGTGTTTTTTAGCTGGTCTTGAGGTCTGTAGCTCACAACTGCAACATAGAATGAACCCAAATAAAATAACACGGCAGGAGACAATGAAAAGACTTGTGTGGTCCAATCATGTGGATGCTCAATGTAGAGCAATTCCTACCATTGGTAATATGAATCTTATCATTCCTTGAAACATGTGCACAATCAGATTTCCACCATAACACATTCTGAAGGACTTCCACAAATTGACACAAAAACCAGCCTTGCAAAGCCATATTCAACAACATCAGTCCTCTTATTTTCTCAGCCTCTCTATCAGTGTAGCTTGCAGCCCAACTATCCTTGTTTATCACAATCTCACAATCTAGCTTTAAATCCTATAACCATGACATTAAGATGGTAGACAATTCCAACAAGTTGTGGGCATGTCAAACTTTGTCACTCCAAATATGACACAAATGATGGGATGGGTGTACACAAATGTTTTTATCTCACCAACAAAAAGTGTGGTGAAAATTGGAGTAATGTTGTGCTTGTTCTATCATCTGTTGACAAAATGGGTTTAGTTCTCATGTTTGATGTTCCAAACCATAAAGAAATGACAAACAAGAGGATGAGTGGAGGAGGGAAAGGGGGAATGTGAGCTAATATGCCATTAACAATCATGCATGTGTTGCAACATGCAATTGCCATGTTCACCTCACTTTCCATGCCCACCCACTTTGCTATTTAGTGCTAGCACAAAACTCCAAATAGGAACAAAGTGATGAAAATCATTTCAAAGTAGAGCAAACAAGGAAACGAGTAATAGTCATTCAAATCACAACAAACAAGGAGGAAACAAGCAATGATCATTTGAAGTCCATGAAAATCCAATTTATAGAGATGTGTATATTCAAAATCCTTCAAATGGTGGAAAGAACTTGCAAAAGATGTTGCTCCACAAGATGAAAACAAAACCTAAAAACAATCTTTAAATCACTCTTGGACTAACTTTGGAGGAAAAAAATCCAAGATCTATTTCATATGAAACCACACATTCTTACTAAGAGATTTTCTTGGAAGCCTCTTTTTCTAAATTCAAGATCTTTTCCCCAAATGAGAATTTACTTAATGAATAAGATAGAAACACAAAAGGGCATGTTGGGAAGAAAAAATAACACTCATGAAGAAATTTGAAATCTTTGAAAATCGTTTTCAACATATTCCAACGTCTTGTAATTTTTCTTTTTGGATGATTCTAAATCATCATAAGATTTATTGGCTTTATCAAGAGGCTTTGGGAAAACACGTCATAAGGTTGACTACTTAGTTTGAAAGGATGAATGTGAGGGCCACTTTTTGTTCCACCAAGTGGTAAAATGTGATGTTTCTACCAAGAGTGTTTGTGGAAAACACTACATAAGGTTGGCTAATTAAATTGAAAGGATATGTAAACATGGGCCATTTTTTTGTTCCACCAAATGATGAAATGTGATGGCTCGCTCAAGAGGTTTTGTGGAGACACTTTGTATGATTGGTTAACCAAGTTGAAAGATAAGTGTGAAGGTAGGTTAGTTGCTAAGTGAATAGGAAGTTGGCTAAGTAGGTGGATAGGTGAATTGGTATGTAGGTTAATACATTATGCCAAAACATGACATCTATAATTAGAACAAAGTATGTTTAATGATCAAACCTAGTCATGTAAATGTATAATTTGCCAATAATCATGGATGTCTATTCTTCAATATGACTACATGATAACCTACTTGGATGAAAATTAGGTCATTTGGGAAGTTATTAGATTTTTCAATACCAATTGGTTAGGTTATTAAATTTAATACATAACAGCTGAACAAATTTTATTAAATGTTTTAGATACAAATTAAACCTAGTGGCCACTAGGTTGTCAAAACACTTCATGTAATTTCTTCAATGGTCTTGAAACAAAAAATCCACTATGAAAAAAATATTTTTTCTATAAACCTTAATAAAAAATAGCCTAGATTGGAAGCATAATTTGAAATAAATTGAACCTAGTGGTCACCAAGTTGTCAAAACACTTGAATTGATTTTTTCAAGAATCGTGGAATGAAAACTCCACTATTAAGAAATCATTTTTAAAAAAGCCCTAAAAGAAAGTTTTATAAAATATGAAAGATAATGTCAAATCCTCCTAGTCTTGTGATTTTCCATGCTCATATATGCAAAAATATTGGCATCACCTCAAAATAAAAAATGGATTAGCCAACATCTTTTTCTCCCCTTCAAAGCTACAAACAACATTGTGTAGTTTGTGAACAACAGTTTAAATCAATTACAAACAAAATTTAATACTAAAAGACAAGGGCATATGAAAAGATATAACCATGTAAAAACTTATGCTTAAAAAAATGATTTACAAAATGAGAATAAAATGAAATAATGGAATAAAAAAATTTAGAATATTTAATACCTAAAGAAGGCAGGACATTATGAACATCACCATCATCACTGCCCATATACTAAGGAACCAATAACAATTTTTTGAGGACGAACTTAATTGAAACTTAAAATACTTGACCATAAAATCATAATGAACTTGAATTGTTTTGGCCAATGGTAATCCAACCAAGGGTGGTCACAAATGAGATGCAAGGTTTAACCATTGCACCTTATTCTTCAACAACATTTGACGATTGATTCATTCAAGAAAAAGACCATTGCATTTGGCCATAGCGCTTGTTAGGTTCATCATCAATGACTAATGTTTGATCTTCCTTCCCATAAGGTAGTCCACAATAATTATAATAAACGTGTTTCAAATCCTTTAAATAATAATGGGACCTGGGTGAAATTTGACCAATTGTCTTGGAACATTGTTCATGTCCCCAAATGAAAACGAACCAACCCACAAAATTTTTAAACATGAGCATTGGAAGAACCTCTAGCACATCCTCAAGTTTCATACAAGACCAAATTGTAACATAAGACTTTTCAAATGCTTTCGCAAGAAAATCTTCCACTCTAGTTCTAACTTCCACTTTGGCCTTGTCAACATTTCTTCCAAACTATCTAGAATTCCCTTGCAAAATAACCAAAGGTGGGAAATAACACAGCACATCATTGATGCTAAAAATCAACAATTTTTTTGATCCAAGAGGTGATGAACATACACACAAATGTGTTGAATTGCCTTTAGTTGTTGCTACAGGGCTTAAGGGCACATTTAACTAAAACAACAAAATCTATTAACAAAAACAATTACACTTCCATGAAATGATAATGTGTTATCCAAATTAAAAGAATTAATTCATGTGCTAAGAATATTTAATTAGATTTTAGGTTAAATATGAAATACCAAAAAACATAATTGTATCCAAGCGGCCACCTAGTGGCCACCAACTGACACAACGATAATAGGGGAAAAAGGAAACAAAATAAAACAAATATTCAACTACATGCATGAGGTGTCTAGTGGTCAAAATTATGGAACGGATATGGCAGCTTAAAAACATGTTTCAAAACTCAGCAATTTTCAAATGAAAAAGGTCCAATCTATGTTTGAAAATGGCTCGTTGATGGACTCAACTACAAGTCCAAAGGTGAAAACAATAGAAGGAGAAAGAGTTGCGGTGCGTTCCTTGGCTCGTAACGCTTCAAGGGTAAAAGGGCATGTTGGAGTTTCGAAATGGGGATTAAGAAGATTGACAAGTAACTCAATACTAACATGGACCTTCACAAACCAAACAACAAGTTGGTTAGTGCGTAGTTGGAGCACTTTGGTGCATAGACGAACCACAGGTAAACACGGACTCACAAGACTCACCTTGGCCCAGACTTAAGGGAAACCACCACCTTCCCCCTTATAGTATTATCTATGCTTGGCCATAGGGCCAACACCCAAATGTCATTTTGTCCCGGGACTACCAAATGGGAGTCCCAAAATTCCCAAAATTCGGACGCTTGCCACTTTGGACACCCATAACATTGTGTGAAAACCTTTGATTGAGGTGAGATCTGAAGCAAAGTTGTAGCCCTTGTCAAGATCTTTCCAATAATATGTGACATGCTCCTTGCACGCAAAAAAATTGGGGCGATTCTTGACTTTTAATGGTTGGAAGTCAAATTGCCAATTTAACTCACGGCCTTTCTTTTGGCCATAACTTATGTTTCAAGAACCCAAATGGGTCATGCCCAGCCCATTTTAGATATCTACTTTCCAAGATCTTTCCAATGATATAAGGAACTCTTCAATCCAATGGGTTTTAACCCCTACAATTATTTTTTAGAAATTCAGGAGTTTATTGGGACTCCATCTCCCAAAATGGGAGCTCACTTGGGAGTGTGGAGGTTCATTCCCTCACACTCTCCCACACTCTCAAGAGCATGAAATGTGACTCCCAGCTTCACTCTTAACCCACACCCTTGCAAGCCCTCGCTTTGGTTATGAGCCCAAGGTTAGGGTCGCAACATGTACACCGTGAATTTTTTTACACAAGCGAAAAAGAACTTTTTTAAGCTAGGATTCAAACATGGTGGGATTTAGTTTGACCATGATCAATTGCCACAAGAACACCATTCAAATCGAAAATCAAATGATAGTCACTCATTTCCAATATAGGTCGAATTTGCTTAAAAGAACCAAAATTCATTCCAATTCGTTCATGTTGAATATCTTCAGCAAAACCAAAAGATGGTGTAAATTCTTGTCCACCGTCTTTTGCAAAACCTAAAGTTGTGATTTCTTAGTGTGTGTCACTTCCAACACCATAAATCATTGTAATTTTTTGCGAAACAAAATTTGTACATGGATTAATCTCAAGCAAATCAACTTCATCCAAGGCAACTATGCAAACAATTTTGGCTAATTGCACTTCATTTTTGGTGCATGGTGATCCACATACATAAGCCATAACCTATAATTTTTAAAAATCAAGCATATTGTAGAACAAACGATCCCAAGATTTCAAAAACACAATTGAAGAAAACATGATTCAACATGATCAGATTCATTCATTCGAAACCAAAAAGGGATTTTGAGATCATTGGCCAATTAATAAAGGAATGACAATAAAGTTAATCTTATATGAGATCCCCCCCTAAATACATTGCAAAATTTAATATTTAACACAATTCCAAGTAACGAATTATAAGGTCACACAACCTCCATACAATATTTTCAACACATCATTAAATTCAATATTTTGAAGCATATTATCAAATTTAGCTTCAATTCAATTATAAATAGTCATTTTGACACCATGTTATAAAAAAATAATAATAATGTTCACCATAGGAATTTAAAAGCCATCAAAATTCAATATCTTCCCTAGTGATTTGCCATGTCATACCAAAAGGTTTGTGCTGCACAAATGTAAACACAAAGTCACTTGTCGAATGAAAAGCGTCCAAATAGGTAAAGACTTCACCCATTAGGTATTTCATAAATACGTTTACCCCACCATTCCATTTTTCAACTAGCATGACATTCTTTATTGGGCTTTTCATCATCCGTACATGATTGTGGTCTACAAGGATGGTGTTTCCAACATGCATACCCAAGATCATATCAAAGAAATCCATAAGGCATTTATGGAAAACCATCATCTTGGGCTTGTAAAAAAAAAAAAGGTTATTCTTCTAATGTAATTCACGACCAAAAATTCATGAAGCATCAACATTAAAATCTATATATTCTCTCAATTCATTCAAGAAGAGCGGAATCTTGTAAGGCTTACACTTAATCCAAATATGCACTTTATCATGAAATTTATCGGATAAATGGCAAATGGTTGAAAACACCTTTACATGAATTCTTACAAGTTTGGTCTAGGAATAACATAAATATTTGTCAATGGATTTATATACCACTCAACAAGAGTTAGAGTGCAAGGTTTAAAAAAATTTCCTTGTCTTGCAAAAATTCCTTTCAAATCAAAAACAACATGAAGGGGACTCACCTCTAAAGGCTTTAGAATATCATGACAATAATATTCTAGTTTAACATCTGTGAACGCCACATCTTCATCACCAGGTTGATTGAAATGAACATCAATTGATACCATTGAAGCATTGCCTATAAATAACAAAGGTAGATCAAATTGTAATTCCATGTACATTCCATGTAAAAAATTATAAATGAAAATACTCTAGAGAAGAGAAGAACTCACTGTCAAATATAATGTCACTTCCTTCACATTCCTAAGAAAAAAATTCGAAGGTTTGTCCAAAAGTAAGGTAAAAATTTGTAACCCACAAAGCAACACCATTAGTAAACATTAATCTCACTAATAATGGCATGGTGGCAACTAGGCAATAGCCTAAGGCCCTACACTAATTATCTCATGGCGGTTATGAAGAAATGTGGGTGAAAGGCACCTTACTATCACTTAACACCCATTAAGCAATTCATTTTCTTTATGTGACAAGCATAGTGTTGTCATTTCAAAAGTCCATTACGAATCCATAATCTTCTTAAAATTCATCCAAATTTTTTATGATGATTCCCATTAAAATCTATGACAACATGAATAATTAAAAATTTGATAATGTTAATTTTGAATATGGCTTTAAATTTTACATTTGTATGTAATCTAGAATAATTACAAGTGTGACAATTCAAATAGTCCCCCTATTCATGCTTTCACTAGGTAGGCTTTCAAACTAGCCTTTCATGTAAGTGGAATCGCTTATAGTGTTGGCAGAATTGGACCATCATCATTCTCTGGATTTTGCCCCCGAGATTGACTTTTTGTTTTCACCGATTGGCTCTCACTCATTCGGTGGCTAAAACTATTCAAAGCCCTTTTCTTATTTTTACCTCGTGTAACATAATTAAGTCTTTTCTTGTTCACCTTTGGTGGACTCAAGTGGTCAAGTGTCTAAAACAAATTCATGACTTTTTTTATCAATAGGTATGATGATAACATCTTCATTGTCCTCAACATTAATTTGAGTTGCCTCTATGATCATTAAAATCAGTTCAAGCAACTAAATTCTAGCGTTCCAAGTCATGACACTGGTTAGCATGCGAAGACACATTGAGGCCATCATCTCACAATGGTTTCATTTGAGATCTTTCAAAATGATTTCAAAAACCTTACATTTATTTTCTTCAAAACCAAAAGGCAAGACCAGACAAAAACATTTATATTCAGTGATATCTATTTATAAAACATAAAATCATATAATCGATAGGCATGAATTGGACTTACCAAGTAGACATAGGTCATAACACCTCCACCGAAAATACTCAACAAACCATGCTACTCAAAATTATAGGCTCTAGAGTTTACAATATTGCTTCCAACGAAACCTCATGTTTATATAATTATCGATCTTTTGGAAACACAAAAATTGGGCATTCAATCAATGCCAATAATTTCTTGCTTGTGAAAATATTGATGCCCACATTTGCTCCAATTTTACAAAGGAACAACTATGCAAGCAAAGGTGGAACCTCATCTAAAAGGTTCAATCTTAATTTTTTTTTATAAAACTTGCCATTGAGCTTCGAATCCAAAATAGAAAACATCTTGTCAAGGTTGTGATTTTCCTTCAACGTGTGCCATTTGTCATTTAAGTAAGGCTTTTGATTATTTTCCATTGACTTCAGATGACCAAAATGAATCATTATTTCATTTCAGATAATAGCCTTCCTCTCAAGAAGTTTTGTAAACTCATACATGGACTTCAACTTTGGCCTCCCTCCTTTGGTTGGATGTTCTCTCAGAATTATTGTTTTCGCAAGGAGCCCTCATGCTAACTTCTATAGCTGAGTTTCCTTTAGATTTGGCAAGCAACTGAAGGCGGATTTGCAAATCAGTTTTGGCAAACTTGCTAGTACATCTCCAGATCCATCAAGGATGTTGCACCTATCCCATTCAAGGAGGACATTTTGCTAGAACTAGAACATCGCATTTATCAACAACAAGATGTTCATGTATTCTTTTATGGATTCCATGATCAACTCAAGCTTCAATCTCTTTTTAAATTTCTATGCAACATGTAAAACAAAAAGAAGGATTAATAATAGAAGTAAAAACAAAGGAATATCGCATAACATAATGTGATCTTTTGAATACCTTATATTTGTCAGAATGTCAAAAAGAAGCATCCAAGTTTGGACGTGGCCATTCGTAAGCATCCCCAATCTACATGCATGTGCAAGGTTCTCCTTATAAAAAGGTTTCATTCCAAGGTCACAATCCTTGTTTAAATTTTTTGAAAGGTTGCAAATATTCACAAATTCCATGTTCCACGTGACGCGCTCCCAAGTTACGGGGTGAAACCCACTTGAGGGTTTCACAAAGTCAAGTTGCGGAAAGTTGAGACTTGGAGGCACGCTCTCGGCTTCCAACTCTAAAAAGGGGTAGAGGGTCGAGTTGGGAGCCCAGGGATTAGACTAAGAAGATGATTTAGTAGATCAAGCTTGAATCTGCATCAAAACAAACCACCCACGTGGTTAGTTCACATTCCGGGACACCCTTGGGTGTTGGGACAAGCCACGGGCACTTTGGACCACAAGACACACCACGGCCCGGACTCGGGGGAAGCCACCACCTT
>Ga0209208_10012422_pt1 | contig 10782 bp, 7 predicted proteins | sample S1TSphfallax_3_FD_187694 | JGI IMG/M metagenome (GOLD analysis project Ga0209208, IMG submission 187694) | Host-associated microbial communities from peat moss isolated from Minnesota, USA - S1T2_Fd - Sphagnum fallax MG (SPAdes) (version 2) | ecosystem: Host-associated > Plants > Peat moss >... | reverse complement strand
TCAGCTGATATGTTGACATCAGAGGAAGAGAGAAGAATGTATGATTGGAGTTTGTTGCGGTTACAGAATCCAGGGGTTGAGTATATTTGGCCTTTCGAAGCTGACATTACGCAAAGACTCTCAGATTCTCCACCCAACAAGGTAAGCATGTGAAACTGTGAAACAAATTATTTTTTCCCTGTTCTGTGTTGGGAACAATTGTTGCCTTGACCACCTGTCTTGACCACCTGACAGTTTGAAAGTTCAGTATGAAAAATCGATTTTCCTTTTCACCAGCACAACTAAGCACCAAAACCTGAAAGCATCATCATGTGTGACAAAATACTGTTGGCCGTTGCAGACAGTGGAAGATGATGAGGGAAACAGGAATGTTGCTTTATTTTTTCTTGGATGGTTCATTCTCTCATGCGTTCTTAACATTGTGCTACCAAGATTACCATGAGACAGAGACAAGTGAACACATATGAGCTTGCTATCAATTATTCCCTACAAGTATTGTAAAACTCTTGCTCTGGCTTAATTTCCTCCATAAAAGTCATGACACTTGTTTCTCAAGGAAGTTGGGAGTGGAAGCTATTATGAGCACAATGTCAGACATTTATTGCAGGATACTTTATTTTCTATAGGATTTATTTTACTTGGAACCCAATTCAGTGTGATCAGGGTTTCAGCTTTTTGGGGAGAGGGATTGTCCAAAGGGAGTAGTTATGGTATCCCAACTTTCATTGGTGTACATGTTTTATTTGTATAACTTTTGTTAGTTTTGGTATTACTAGGCACTCATTTATTAGGGCACAACAACATACTTTTTTGATGTTTATCCAGAAGCAATTAGAGTTTGTCTATTGGGATTGGCAATCTTCATTCCAACTATTGTTCACATTTTTCATAACTACGGAAGAAATTGGAATTTTTTTGAGTTGTGAAGGGGAAGCTATGCAACGGCACCTCCGAGGGTCATACAGTTCATATGGCCACTGATGGTGCCTTTTGTGGTTCATCTATGTAGTCAAAACTCAGCATCTGTAGCTAGCTGGGATTAAAAGACTAGCATTCTTGTTAGGCACAGACTTGTGGAATATAGACAATCATTTGTTTTCTGATGATGGTTCCTCATTCAAGGCAATCAAAACTGGAGGTGGTTTTTAATGCTGAAAACAACCTTTGGTGCTGAAAACAGTGACCGGTTGGAGTCTGGCTGATCAACATTACGTACTGGGAGATGTGCCCCATCAGTTGTAGAGATGGCACTTTCCATGGTGCTTGCTGGAGGTGAACCCTCTGTCCCAAGAGATGGCACTTTCCATGGTGCTTGCTGGAGGTGAACCCTCTGTCCCAAGAGATGGCACTTTCCATGGTGCTTGCTGGAAGTGAACCCTCTGTCCCACTGACAGGAACTTTACACAACTGAATTCATCTAGCAATATCTCTGAACAAAATACTTCAGCGTTTGCAACTCTTCAATACTGATCATCACCTCAAAAGGTTGTTCCATTGTTATTTAATTCTAAGCCCCAGAGAGAGCCTGGATCCAAAAACAAAACCCTGTGCAACAGCAGACGAAACTTCGATTTGAATCTGAAAAACAAAATGTTTTATTCCAGAAGCTTGTTTTGTTCCAGAAGCAAAAAGAAAGCTTCTGTTGAATATGATATCAACATGATAAATACCTGCAATCTGTTGAGGTCGATCTGTGGCCAACACTTTTCATCCCACTGCTGCGACTCATTTTGCATAAATTTTCTCTTGACTCTTCGCCCTTTGTGTATGTCTTCCTCCTCTTCGGAGATATTTCAGCGGCGCTGTTGTTCATGTAGAGATCTGGAATTCTAAGCTCCAAGGATTGAGAATGCTTCCACCCTTTTCACGTGATGTGCCTTCCACATTGCAGATTTCCTGCTCTCCTCTTCCATCTACGCTTCTGTTTCCCAGCTCTTTACACTAGACTCCTCACCATTGGGTTGTCCATGACCGTTTTAAGATGAGTTACCATTGTGCCAGAAATCAATGAGCGAGGCCCTCTCACTCTCTGCAAACTCGAACCTACTTCGATTATTAGGGTATCAGAGACTAAAACAATAATTCCAGTAAGTCTCGCATCAGAAAATGAACGTTTACCCAACGATATAGTGCTCGACAGGGAGCAAAACCGATCGTCGATAAGTTCGTGGAAAGATAGATCCACTGCTGCCCTAGGGTTCGTTGATTGCTGGCCCTTCTCGCGTCTTCTTCACGCCTGTCTGTATGATTTCTCAAGCTCTCTAGCAGTGGTGTGTTTTACGCGACTTGTCTTCACGCGTTTGCTATTCCCAAGCTCCCTTTTCAAAGTTGCAGCGAGTTCCGGCTTTCTCAAGCTCTCGGGCACAAATTGCTTTATTTTCGCGTCTCCTTCAGACTCGTTTATTTATGCTTTTCGGTCGAGCTCTTCTCACGGCTCACAGCGCACTTCGTCGCTTTCGAGCTCTGCACGTACGTTTTGTTTGATCACATGCTCTTCTCTTTCTGCTTGAAATTTCTCGTTCTCTCTCTTTCTTCCCGTCTGAACCAGCCTATCTTTTGGCTCGCTATATATAGCCAAAAAGCTCTTTTAAAAATGAAAAGTGCTAAAAAATCAAGTGCTTTTTGAGATTTTCAATAGCCAGAATTCGACCAAAATATTTGAAAAATCATCAGATTTCTATACATGGTTCAAATTTCAAATAGGGCTATCTTATCCATGGTCATGTGAATATATGTTCATGGCCAGGCTCAAGAAAGCCTAGTGGTTTTTTGGAATTTTCTTATGGGAAGGGGTCTGAATTTTCTTATGTCATAAATAGGCTCATAACCAAACATTTAGTGTCTCAATGAATCTTGAGTTCCTAGAGATCCTTCCATTGCATTTGGAGCTCAAAGAGATGTTGCAGCCCGCCACCTATCTAACGTCACAAAAGTCACTCCAATCAGCAAGATACTGCCTTCGGGAGTGAAGGGGTAAGTGTTTGCTTATTGACCTATCCTAATCTAAACCGAGAGTTCATAAAAGTTCACACATGCATGAAGTTAAAAAGGTCATAGCAGCTTCTTTAGTCCCTTATCTCTTTGTCTTTGCTACCATGTGAGACACTAGCATATGTACGTTTTCTTTTCCTTGTTGTCACATGCTCATGCACCCAAACTTCCCCTTTGCATCTACCCCTGCACCCAAACTCTCTGAAAGAAGCTTTCCCATTGCACCTATAGCTACACTCAAATTCTCAAGATGCTTAACACCTATTTTTTCTGCTTCTTCTGAGACTACTGTCATAGGGCTTTTATTAGTAGTTAAGGACTCTTAAAGGTCCTGAACTTAGGAAGTAGGGGGACAGGTGTGAACAACTTTTCTAATTGGAAGGGTCACTTTAGGAACACTTGAAATTTGTGCTGGACCAACATCTAAGACACCAATTAGAGGAGTGTCTTCTTTTAGGGCTTCTGCAACAAAACCAAAGATCTCCAATTGTTGTTTGGAGCTTTGAATCCCGACCACACATTCTTTTTCATTAATGTCAATCAGTTGTACAAAATTTATTTCATTACACACTTGTTTGGGACCCAAATCCAACATCAATGGTGAAAACTATGGGATATCAAAGATGGCAATGTTTACAAAACCATTTGTGAGTTTTGCACACATTTCCTCTCGGTTGGTTGATGTGGACTATGGTGCTATGACAAAAATGTATATCAAATTCTATAACCTTGTTAATATGCGGCTTATGAACTAACTTTATAATTTACTTGCACACACTAGGACAAAAAATGGGATGCAATTCACTAACCTAAATCATTATCTAAGGACTTTAAAAATGAAATCAACTTCATTTTAATTATTTCATTTTATGTAAAGTTATGTCATTATATGTTTATTACATGTAATATCATGACATTTTAGTACAGATTGACATAATTTATTATAGTAAAAAAAAAATTTAATGTTGTTGTTTTAAATATCTTAGGTTAATATTGTATTTTAAGGTATACCTTAGATTATTTTAGGTTATTTCATTTCATGTTATTTTAAATTATTGCACATTAAGATATGTTTTAATATTCAAAATTATTATATGTTATTTTAGTTCAAACTATGAAATCAACTATTTTAGATTATACCACCTTAATATATTATAAGTTATTTTATCTTAAATTACTTTTGGTTACTCTAGGTTATTCCATTTTATTATATTCTACTTTAACTTATTCTAAATTATATCCTAAATTATTTTAAAATATTTTAGCTTTGACTATTATAAGTTATACTTTAAGTTATCTTAATTTATCATATTTTAAACTACAGTTTGACTTAAAATAAAATAACCAATGGTAAAATCATTTAAAATAATTAAAATGAAATATTGTATAATAATAATAAAAGTAATTTAAAATAGATTATCTTAGAAAATAGTCAAAAAATGACCTACAATAACCTATAATGGAACAACAAAAACATTCCCTAAGTAAAACACATTATAATAATTAGGATGGAATAATTTAGGATAACTAGAAATAGTATAAGGTAAAATATCTACCCTAGCTTAAGGAGGAGTATTATATAATTATAGAAAATAGCCTAGCATAGAATAACCAAAAATAATTTCATGTAATTTGATATTTTAAATTAGCTGAAAATGATGGAGGGTAAAATAAAATATTTATTTACTTATTATATATCATACTTTTACCATTAACATTTATTTAAATCTATAATATATAATTTATTCACATAGAATATTTTTAAATGGATCATATATTGAATATACTTAAGAAAAATGTAATCAAGATTTTTATATATGTATAATATTAGTTGAAATAAGCTTCCTTTGTGTCATAATTCCTTATGTCCATTTATATTCACATTAAATTACTAATCGTCATTTTTGAATCATTGTATAGAATTTTTATGAACACATTGTGTATATAAAAACACATCATTTTTTCTAGATCATTTACATAGTCATTTTTTAATCATATTTGAAATGATTTTATCCTCTAGTCATGTTTTAAAATGGTATTTTAAACATCCACGTCACTTTGTTATTAATCATGGATGCCATATGAATGAAAACTTGCAAGAAAAAATGATGTCATCCTTATTATTAACATTCATCATGTACTAGTCAATGCACCATTAATATATGATTACAATATTTTTCACTAGGATTTGAAGTAATATCCTATGATTAGAATCAATTCTATATTTGTGTAGAACATGTATTCATTGATTTCTTGGTTATAAAGGACATAATTGCTTCTCGTGTAATGGGATAATTGATTCCCATGAATATTCATGTTGATTATGTGCATCCTAGGTTGTTTATTTAGAAAAAAACGCAATTTGCAAAGTAAACAACAATGGGTCATGCAAATGATTCACAACAATAGGGGAAAAAAAGGGGTGGACAATGTAGTTTTACAATCACCACTTATTTTGGGTCCACAAACTCTTATAACAATATTTTAAAGCACAATAAATGTTTATTGAACATATGGTGTTATACATTTGCAAAGGTTATCAAACATTTACCATTACTAAAAACATGTAGTTAAGAAGGTAATTTTACACCAATGTCCCCAAGTTCCAAATTTCCTTTTAAAATTGTTTTGAGGGATGAATTGCTCCTTGCAAAGGATTTGTATGTACTTCCAAACCTTGCATTTGTAGCCATTATTTTTGCAAGTTCTGATCTTTGGATGTAAGGGCAATGTGGACACTTTTGCCCTTGTGATTTAAACTTTTAAATGAATCTTGAACACCTATGCATGTTATTATGAGCATATTTGAAACAAATGAAACAAGTAGGCAAAATATGGCTATTCAATTTGAATCATTGTTTTCAAAGTTTGGATTGATGCATTGTGTGATTGCATTTGTGAAAAATAAGGGCAACAATTTGACAACCATGGCATATGCATTGTGTTACATCATTGGTTTTGAACCTTTAAAGCTTATCAAATTTTATGAAAGTACATATTTTAAACGTGTGATGTCTAAGGTGTTTTAAGATGTTCTCAATGAAACAAAGTTTCTAAAGGTTTAATGTAGGTGAATGTGATGGATGCACAAGTTATTTTGTTAAAAATAATTATATGATCAAAGAACTTTTGGAAAGGGAGGTAGGAATGGGATAAGGTTTACATTGCAAGTCAGATGCCATCATCATTTGTTATGAAAAGCATAAAATATCATTTTAAAGCAAAAAGTTTCAAACCCTAATAATGAACTAATACAAAAGCAATCATATCATGTTTGAACCTTATGATCAAAACTTGTGTTATGAACCAATCTTGCGATCATTAATTATTGTTTAATGCTTTAATTACTATCTTAACTATCAAATTGCAAACTAAAATGAAATGGTGTAGGTTTCAAATAGGACAAAAGTTTTGGACCAATTTGATTTTAAACTCCTTTTCAAAGAAAACATAAAAGAAGAAATTGTGAAATTTTTTAAATGTTTTTTTTAATTTTTTAATTTTTTTTTAATCAAATCAAGTTCATAATATGCTTGCCATAATACTAGGTTTTCAATTCAAATCATTGTGAGTTGTGAATCATATTAATTTCTCCCTTATTAGTTTTTTTTTTGAACTAGAGCCAAGAACAAATTTAGAACTAAATAATTGACGGGCTGAGAATTTGTGAATTTGAATGTGCAGAGCAACCCTTAATAGCAAAGAATTCTTCAATATTTCAATGTTAAAAAGCTAATTTAATTGTGATACAAACTACATGTAAAGAAGAATCATTTTATATACACATTTAATTTCATGTATTTCAAATTCTTTGATGAATACAAAAAGTGGACAACATTGTCAAACATTCCACAATAAAAAATACTAAAATTTCTATGAGTGATCAAAGTGTTAAATGCAAAGAAACTATAATCTTAATAAAGCACTCAGACCCTGGAATCTGATCTTGGCATCCCAAGCTACTTTTATTTGTCATTGAACCTGGCAAGGTGAGGAATTATTTTGTTCAATGGCTATTGATCAAGGTTTTGGTTTTGTTCTTCATCCCCAATTTATAAGAAACAACTACCTAGCAGTGCATGTATAGTAGAGGATATTAGAACAAAAGGTCTGCCCTGTACATTAAGTGATTTCACTAGATTTTGAATGAATTTATTGGTCTTAATAAAAGGGGACTGTGTGAAAATTTGAATGAATTTATTGATCTTAATATAAGGGGACTATGTGAAAATTTGAATGAATTTATTGATCTTAATATAAGGGGACTATGTGAAAATTTGAATGAATTTATTGATCTTAATATAAGGGGACTATGTGAAAAGTAGTGAATTCAATGGTGTAATGATCAGGAACTAGTGAAGTACACTCACATTTTGTAGTAGCTAGTGTAGATAAATATTCACATTGTAATTATCTGGTGAGTAAGCTGGACTGGTGAAGATTGCTGCCGCTACAAGCGCAATGCAAATTAGCACAAATAATTTTGTACGAGGATTTTATTATTTCCAACTTATTTTCAAGACATTGAAATTTACACACCGATTGAAGATGATCTGCAACAGCCTAAGGAGCTCACTAGTTTGAACAAGTCGACGTTGCAGGCGGTTGCACCGACGAAGTGGAGGAGAAGGAGGAGGATTCAGAAGGAAGAGTAGAACAACGGGGTGGTATTCATACAGAATTTCAGAGTTGCATTACATGCCGCACGCACGCACGCGGCTGCCAGCATCTAAGAAGAACGCTTTGAGTACGCCACGGAGCTGCGACCAGGCACCAGCAAGCTGATGATCATCGACCTGCCTGCAACTGACTTGGCAAGTCCCAGGAAATTTGAACAGATCTGCTGGGAAGTTTTGTTTTTTTCCTTTTTTTTGACCCTGACGAATCAGCTATCTCGGAAACATAACGATGGGTAGTTAATATCGTATTCGCGGTCGATGATTTCGCCAGCTGCCAGTTTTTATATGCGCTAATTGCGGTTTAGCGTCGCTGCGAGGATCGCGTTACGCGGGATTGGACGACGTCGTCGTGCTCGTCGTCGGCGGGGGATTGGTCCACACTGGTTGTGGGTATTTATCAATAAAATCTAACCAAGGATTGCAAGACGGACCGCTTTGCTCGTTGCGCAAGGATTTCCAAATGGCGGTGTTACACTTGAAGCCAGAGCCGAGAGCGATTTGCCACACGATGTCACCTTTCCGTACCCTGTTTTTGGCTTCCATGTACGCCAAGACGTACCAGATAGCGCTGGAAGACGTGTTGCCCCACTTGTGTAGAGTCATGCGAGAAGGCTCGATGTGCCAATCAGAAAGTTTGAGATGCTCCATCATGCCATCTATCACAGCTTTGCCTCCTGGATGAATACAGAAGTGATCTACTCCTGTCTTGAAATCTGGGATATACGCTTTCATGGACTGCATCTTCAACACCTTGCGCGCAATCAAGTTTGTCACATACTTGAACTTCTCGGAGAATGGAAGGATGAGTGGCGCCACTCTGGTAAAGTTGTTCTTCAATGCCATAGCCGACGCCGGTACTATGTCTTTCGAGAGTGTTAGACCCTTGAATCCATCTTCGTCCTCTCCCGACCTCACACAATTGAAGCTTTTGTCGTCAGCTCCTCTGTGAGTCCTTACCACATGCATCAGTTGGTACTTGGCTTTCTTCTTGTCACCTGCGCCACGCAGCAAACGAGGAGAACATACATCATCAAACTTGGACGCTACCTAGAAGAGATGGTTATCCTGCTGGTTGTGATGGGTTTATATATATATATATATGCGACGACAGTACACATCAGAGCTTGTGCAGTGGCGAGAGATGCATGACGAGAGCAAAAGTCTTTTACTTGGCTTATTGGAGAGGAGAATAGCAGCAGCGCCCCAACGGAAGATGCAATTGGTGACCATCATGGAGCGATTCTTGTTGCCTCTGTAGCCTTGTTGTCCACTAACGACCTCAAGGTTCACAGCCAGAGCGTGCGTGTTCCTATTCACTTTTAGAAGATCACGACACAGGCTGATGGATAATACTCCAGAGCTGCATCCCATTCCTCCCAGACTGTAAGCCTCGATGTCCTCTCTCAACTTGTACCGGTTCACTACCCTGGACGACAGAGACGGGACCGGACAAAACAGACTGCAAGTCACAACTAGTATTCCCACGTCTTCCGGCTTCACAATCCCGGTTGCAAAGATCTGGTCCACCACAGCGAACATTGCGATGTCAGCATCCTTGTCAGATCCAGCCTGACTGGTATCGATCGGATAAGTGAGCATGGAAGGGGGCGCGTATGTCTCGTCTCCCAGAGCAGAATGATCCAGCACCTTCTTCTGAAATTCAATACTGCTCTCCAAAAGGAACCCTGTCTTCTTTGCCCTTTCTATGTACTCGTCCTTCGTAACCTTACAGGAGTCGTCCGGTTTGAAGAGCGCCAGGTCAAGGAGGTAAGTAGGGGTTCGCTGGGAGTCGAGAAGCTTCTTCAGCGTCAGGAAAACTGGCTGCATCAGCGCCAATGCTAGAAGCAAGCTGCCCAAGACTGCAGCCTTATTAGAGGAAGTCCCCAAGCTGATCCAGTCGACGAAAAGCTCGACCGAGCTACTGAACCAAAATACAAGCTGACTCACAATTCCAAGGAATTTGTGCGATAGCAACAGCGAGAGCAACTGACTCCCACCCACGAGCAGCAAAGGCACCAGAGCTAGGCACCCCAAATCTTTAGGAAACGAGCCTAAAGTTTTGAGCTGGACAATCAACCAGGAGTTTGCAGACGAGATGCAGCCGTCAAGTCTGTCATCCTTGATGATCACATCGCCCAACACGCCTGCCGCTTCCACATGTCTCGCGCTGCTATTTTCCACCAACATTGTGAATGAAGAAAAACGCGGACGCCAACCTGAATCTTGCCCTCAACGCTGCACTGCATACACAACAAAACGACTTCTAACAGCAGCTGTAAACAAACTGACAACCACCTCCGAGTCTCACGCAAGCTACTACGCTAGACCAACCCCAATGGTATGTAGAAGTCCTGCAAATCGGATCTACTGCTACTACCACTACAACTAGAAATTAGACTCGAAAGCAGCGCGCAAGTTGTTGAGGATATCCCACAGTACGAATTCCAACTCCTACTCGAACCATTGCAGAGCTGGTCCGGCAGCAGGTGGTAGCTGTGAAGGAGGACGACGTTGCAGCGATATCAGCATAATATTCTATTGCATCTACAGCAGCACACTAGCAGCTAGCTGGTAACTGAAAAATATTTCTGCTCCCTCCCCAGCTGCTGCTGCTCCAGATTATACAACAAGCTTCAGATCACCAGGATCCAAATTCGAGATCTTATAGTCTAGAAAGAAGATCATGAGCTAAGTGCTCATTGATGAAGATCCTGCAGCTCAGCTAGGTAGCAGCTGGAATAACGGCAAAGAGAGTCAATACTCGGATCAGCTGCTGCTGCTGCTGATGGCAGTCAATCAATATGCAGATCAGCTGCAAGCAGTCGGGACTCGGTAACTGAATACCGCTGCTCGAGATTATATGACTAGGCCATGAGAGATAGAGTCTAGAGTCTCGAAGAAGTTTCTTTTGTTTTTTTTTTTGGGGAAGCACAAAATGAGAACCAAACTGACAACCGATTTGCAACCCCCAAAGTCAACTAGTAGAAAATTTTGAACAACGCGTCGGGGACGCGCATCATGATTCGTCATCATGTCCATATGAATGATGATGATTTGCATAATTTGAAATAAAAGACAAAAAAAATAAAATGATGGAAAATAATATAGTGGC
>Ga0209208_10012421_pt1 | contig 10782 bp, 8 predicted proteins | sample S1TSphfallax_3_FD_187694 | JGI IMG/M metagenome (GOLD analysis project Ga0209208, IMG submission 187694) | Host-associated microbial communities from peat moss isolated from Minnesota, USA - S1T2_Fd - Sphagnum fallax MG (SPAdes) (version 2) | ecosystem: Host-associated > Plants > Peat moss >... | reverse complement strand
TGCTGTACTGGTAGAATTGGGCAACTCTGCAGTTACTTGTCAAATGTGGAGCTCCCTCTTGTTTACTCCCCCTGTTGTTTTCACTCCACACACCATCAGATCCTACAATCTGTACTCTGCAACAAACAACAACACACAGACATTGGACTTCATCAACTCCTTTTAGTTTACTCCAACTCTTTATTTTTTGTTTTCCTTCAACTGTTGGTCTGTTTGTTGTCAATAGACATAGCATCTGTGTGAAGAAATGGACCCCATAGATTCTTCCAGATTGTGTATGTGTTTTTTAGGGTCGCAATAATAATACATCTATAGAAGAAGAAGATGATGTACGTATCTCTCTGCCAGGAACAAGTTCCCAGACGCACTCCTTAAAATTTGTCCCAGAAAATGAACCTTGAAACTATTCCTTCCAGATCATTGTGTTCAATAAGGGTTGCAGCAATAATACATCTGTAATAGAACAAGAAGAGAAGAGAAACACACACAAAAGAGAGTTGCAGATGATGGATGGAGCTTGCTTCTTCTTCTTCTTCTTGTTGGGCTAGCTCGCTGTTGAAAAACCCTAATCATTGTTCGCTTATTTTGGGCAGGAATTTGCGGCTTTGTGGTTTCTCTAGAAAAAGAATCATCGAAACAGCGCGTTGGGGTTCCGCCACTTCTCTTTCTTCGGGGGTTGTTGTGTTCACGCGGAGTTGATTTCTGTCTCGGCTTCTTTTTATTCTTCTTGGATCTTTGGAGCGAGCCTACTTGAGCCTCTCTCTCGTCGAGCTCCTGCTTCACAAAAGCAAAGTAAGTGTTACAGGAAAAAACCCTTCAAGTACAAGTGTTGTATGCATACCTGCTTCGTCCTTTGTGCGTGCTGGTGTCGAGTTTCTACGTTGGGGTTTTGCCTCTTCCACAATCTGCGTATTTTCTCTCTCTCTCTCTCAATCCTACTACAGTTTGTAAGTGTAGCGAGGAAACGGTGGAAAGAATGTTACTTGTGTCTGTGAATGCCCACCCACCACGTGAATTCCACAATCAGATGCTGTCTGTCTTCAAAGATTGAAGTTTTCCTTTGAAAGGTTTTGAGAGATCGCAGCAATCCGATCCTGATGCAAAAAGGGATCACATCATCTTTTCTTCCAGAAGAAAGAACAGAAGAAATTGCATGCCTTCCACAAACTGTGAAGATTAGGGTTTGATGGTAATGGGAAGCTGTGAAGTTTTGACCAGGTGAAGAAGAAGAAGAAGAAGAAGAAGGAAGATTATGGACAGAGGTAGAGTAAGCTTTGGTTCTTCCTCAGATGATCTCATCACCACACCCCTTGTGAGTGGCAACAATGGCAATGGAATCTCCAATGTTGGAAGCTCTAGCAACAATGGAGGGAGAACCCGAGGCACTGGCAGCAGCATTGGTGGCAGTGGGAGCAGAAGCAGTGGAGTGCAAGGAGCTGCAAGGTACCTGAGGAGGGCAGGGAGCAGAGGAGTCATGAGGGAGCCATCAGTGCTGGTGCGAGAGTCAGCTGCAGAACACCTCGAGGAGCGGCAGAATGACTGGGCTTACTCACGACCAGTGGTAGTGTTGGATCTGATTTGGAATCTAGCTTTTCTTCTGGTGGCTGTGGCTGTGGTGATCCTGAGCAAAGATGAGAGACCTCAAGTGCCATTGCGCTTGTGGATTACAGGCTATGCTTTGCAGTGCATTGTGCACATGGTTTGTGTTTCCTTGGAGTATAGGCGACGGCGTCAGCCCCAGCAGCTTGTTGGTGCTTCATCTTCTTCTTCTACCTCAGTGGAGACATCTGCATCACAAGATGCTGCACAAGCAGTGCAGGATGCAGCACTTGATGACAATGTTGCACCCAGGTCTTCTTTTCACTCTCCAGCAATTTGGCATGCATCTGTGCTTGAAATGACTTCTGCTCTCTTTGCAATGTGATCCTCTTCTTGATTTTTCTCTCAATGCTTGCTGGAGACACTCTGTGCTCTGAAGCTGCATTTTATTGCTGCTATTACAGCTGCAATTTTCAAAGAGCTAGTACAACAGTCTTGAGCTTGGTGGGTGGGGGAGGGGGATGTGTTTACCTGATTTGTGAAAACTTCTTGGCATACAGCTTAGCAAAGCAATTGGAGTCTGGCAACACCATGTTCTCGTTTGTTTGGTGGATGTTTGGGTTTGGCCTGATCATTTCTGGAGGTGAAGTGCTTATCCACAAAGCTCCACACCTTTACTGGTAAGTAACTAAGCAATCCCAGTAAATCTTTGTCAGAGTTCACTTCCATTTATAAAAACCCAACTCTGGGATGTGTTTGTCCTCTGTTTGTGGTACTGGAAGCATTCTTGAAGCAGGAGACTATGAACTGCAGGAGTTTCTAATGCTCTCACCTGTTTGAAAATTTTCCTTCAGACATACAATTTCTCTACTAGATTGCAGATAGATGCTCTTCTATCATGTTTCATCAACTGTTGCACACTGGATCTGCAGGCTTTGCATCGTGTTTTTGGCATTTGATGTCCTCTTTGTGGTCTTCTGCATTGCCCTGGCATTTGTAATCGGCATTGCAGTCTGCTGTTGCCTGCCCTGCATCATCGCCATCCTTTATGCCGTTGCTGAAGAGGTGCAAATAACTTCATGTCTTTTTTTTTTGTTTCCCCCCTTGTATCATAGCCAGCGATAAGACTTTTTTGTCTTCTGTGTGATGATGCCATGTCAGTTGCTTCCCTCCCCAATGTTCTCAAATTTCACCACCAGCAAGCCTTTGTAGACCCCTGTTCTGCTGGATGTCAGAGAGCTGGTTCAAATGCTCTTGTAAATGGAAATCCAAGAGTTTATCTGCTTGGATGGTGACTGACTCTGGGGGAAGAGTCATCAGCAAAAGCCTATGTTGATGGTTCAAATCCAAAAGCATGGGGTTGATGATATCTGCATGTGCTGGAACATCCCTTGTGAGCTTTTTACAGAGCAGTTCCCATCTCTGGTGGCAGAGCTCTTGAATCATATCTCAGATGTCTTTCATGCAGAGTAGAAGCATAGGGGGAACTTGTGTCTAATTGACTATATAGTGTGGAAACTTGACCTGATCACTATCTCCCCTGCTGTGAATTAGAAGGGTGCTTCAGAGGAAGAGATCAATGCACTGGCAAAGTACAAGTTCCGGCGCACTGGCAGCAACAACTCTAGTCCGGCAAAGTCAGGACCTTTTTCAGGGGTAATGAGTTTGATGGGAACGTCAGACAGGGTGACTGAGCGGACCATAGCTGGAGAGGATGCGGTATGTAATTAGGTGCAGAGTATACATAGCTGCTATTTGGTGGATATACATAGCTCACATTCAGAATATGCTTGATCAGAACTCTCAAGTGTTGAAGAGAAGGACAATATGTTGATGACTGTCTTTGCATTTTCCTCATACTTGAGCATCATCAGGAACATAGGGTGTACTGATTCTTTGGGCCGCTTACACCAGATGTAAAAGCCTGCTGTGATGGAATAGGTTAGCACTTCTCTGATTTGCAATTGTTTCCACATGCAGGAGTGTTGCATTTGCCTATCCCAGTATGAAGATGGAGTGGAGGTGAGGGAAATTCCTTGCGGTCATCACTTCCATGCAACCTGTGTTGACAAGTGGTTGCGCATCAATGCCACATGTCCACTGTGCAAACACAACATAATCCATGGCAACAACAACATCAACAACAGACGTCAGGAGGAGGTGTAAAAAAGACACAGTCTAAAGGTGCCGTTGCTTGCTGCTTAGAGAGAGATGATGCTCACCATCAAAACCTCCACAAAACAGTTTCTGTTTCTTTCCTGTCTGCTAAAACAGGAGGTACTACAGGGGGGCAAAGGATTTGTCTGCAGCTGTGTAAATATTAAGCTATGGAAGAGACCCAAAAAATTTGTTCTCAATTGCACTCATATTGTTAATAATCTGAAACCATCATCTCCAATGATCAGGTACTTGAAGTGATGCTTCAAAGGGCTTCTATTTGTTTCAGGAAAGTAGAAGAAGACCCAAGGATTGCATAGCAGATCTAAAGAAAGATAAGAAAGGAGGGGGGAGGCAGGGACTGCCAACAGTGGTGTACTGTCACTGAGTGGAGATGCTCCTCGTATAGCCAATTCTTGAGACACAGCAGCAACAATCGTTGCAGCACAAATCTGTCATCAGCATGCTCACATGATGTTGTGAAGATTTCTAGTTTGCTAGCAACAAAATTCAAGCTCCTCTTGTATCTATCTGCTCTGCACAGATATTGTAATCACCAGATCCAGAAATGCATATTACTGCTTCTCCAAGTGATAACAAGTGTTTTGCACAATTAACTTCACGAGAATTCTGCACAATTCTAGCAACCTGCGAGAAGGAATTGCTTGTTGTAATTGCAACAATTGCTTTGTGCAATTGCAAATGTTAAAAACCAAGCTCCTCTTGCATCTACCTGCTTTGCACATAGATTTTAATTACAAGATTAAGAAATTCATGTGAATCCTTCTCTAATTGATTGCAACAAGGAGTCTTTGGCACAATTCATTCTACAAGAATCTTGCAAGATTCTATGAATATGCAAGAAGAAATTATTTCTTGAGATTAAAACAATTGCTTCGTGCAATTTTGGATTTAAAAATTCAAGCTCCTCTTCCATCTAACTACTTTGCAGACAGATTGTAGTCACCCGATTCAAAAAGTTTAGAAACACATGTCACTGATTCTTTGATTGATTGCTACAAGTAGTCTTTTGCACAAATCACTCCAAAAGAATCCTACAAGATTCTACTGATTTGCAAGAAGGATTTGTTTATGATGATTGCAATAATGCTTTGTCAATTCGGATTTACAAATTCAAGCTCCTCTCGAATCTATCTACTCTACACACATATTGTAATCACTAGATCAAGTGCACATCATTGATTCTTTGATTGATTATAACAAGAGGTTTTTTGCACAACTAGTTGCATGTCCATGATTTTCATGGGGAATTGTGCTACAACGATGGCAAAGAGGCAATATAGAGAATGTTGCGATAGAAAGTGTTGAGATCAAGGGATATGAAATGACCCCGTTTTCCATACAACAAGAAATGTATGAACCTTTTTTGGTATTGCATTGTTTGTGAGCATTAAAATCACATAACACTTTCTTGGGCATGAAATTAGGAGGCTAGTTTGAAGCCATGGGCATACTAAGTAATGAGGTGGTTGGCAACTTTGTAACTATCAACCATGAGTCCACAATTGTGAATCATTTGTGTAACATTGAACCTCCATAGGATGGTGAATTAACAACTTCACAAACAATACTAATATCAAACACTTGTTTCATGGAAAAAAACATGTAGTAAAATTGAAATCAATATACAAAGTCTCTTTGTACATAAACATTCAACTATACACTTCCATGCGCTTGGAAGGGATGCTTTCATTGTTTGCAAAAGAATTGGGTTCAAGTCTAAATGAAGAACAATAAATTGGGTTGTTAGCTTGCTCCTTAGCTAGGCCCAAATGATGCAAAAGAAAAGGTTTTGGGCATAGAAATAAAATGTGAACTTGCAAAGAAGTAGAAATTAGAAGTATGAAGAGTGGAGAAAATAAGAAAAATGTGACAAATGCCTATTGAAATTGCATGTCCTTCTACAACATATGAATAGAAATCAATATCAAACTTGTCAATAGTTTACCTTTACAATGCTTCAAGATGGAATGCACTACTTTTCACCATGGAAACATTAGCAACTCTTTCATGTATTACATGGTCATCCATCTCCACTTGGAAAGTTCCACTTTGCATCCAAACTTACCATGCAAAAGCATATGATTGAAATGTAAGATATGAGATTAATTTATAACTAACTTGGGCTCCATGTTACTATGCACTACCAATGACGATGAAATAATGGAAATGTTTTTGAAAATTAAATTCCATTCAAATGAAAATATTGAATGACATTGCATCCAACTTGAATTCAATTCAAATATAATTTGTTTCAATCCAAATTCAATTCAATTCAATTCATATTCTCAAATTGAATTCAAAAAACCAAGATGCAAATTGATGTTAAAAATATCAAAATTTTCTTCTTCATTTCCATTGTTTGTGACTATGGTGTTGAAAAATAAGTAGCTATGAAAAGAGAAATTTGAAAATACATTTTTTCATTCCATTTAGAGCAAATTCTAAACCAATTTTTATTTTGTTAGAATGAAATGATATAAAACCTTAATCCCTAAATAATTATGATGTAACTATCATTACTAGAATTAAAACATGTAATTGAAGAGAAAATTTTGACATCAACTTTTACAACTAATTAGTACAACATATAATTCCATTCCAAAATGTGACTTTCATTTCTATAATAAACTAATTGTAGGCTAATTGACTAACCAGAATTGTGAAAAGAAATATGCAATTTTTAGACATGATGTTCCTTTGTCCCACAAAACAACAACATTGAGTTTCTCATTTTGTGTGTTCTTTTATAATTGAAGGATTTTAGTTCTTTAATTAAAAGCAACTAAAACCTTTTCAAATGGAATTTCATCAAGCTCCTTAAGAATATGAGCACAAATTTCATTCACATTCAAAGGGAAATTGTGTAGGTTAATAAAAGTATTTGGAAGGTTTGTATGCAAGTAATATTGACTTGGATGGACAAACAAACATCATCATTTTTATTATATATACATTCATTCTACAAGTTTTTATTAATATGCACGAAGATTTTATTTTTTGTGATTACAACAATTGTTTTGTGTAATTCAATTTTACAAATTCAAGCTCCTTTTACATCTATCAACTCTACACATATATTGTAATCACTAAATCATTAGTTGAGGTGCTTGTGATTTCCACAATTGTTGTCAAAATGTTTTTGATACCATAGGTTTTGAAATCAATCTTGACAATTTGGATTTTTAGCCTACTTGTGAAATTTTGTTATATCTTAAGGAAAACAAGTACAAACTTGGGTTACAAAGGTACACATGGTTACATGTTACTTTATGTTCATACCTTATGATACATGGTTACCATGAACATGAACATAGTTACCACATGTTTTGCAAATATAAACTTGGGAGGTGATGCCAAATGTGTGTGAGTGTGAAAGTTCCCTTTGTGTTATATAGGCCACAATTTTTTTTGTCACAAAGGATGTTTTATGCTTGTAAATGATTTCAACATTAAAAATAGCATGGATTTGAAAAAAATCATGGAAGCTAGTGACTTCATCAGCAAACATCTTGAAAAACCATCACAATTCTAAGTAGTTGTAATCTTTAATAAAATCACAACATTTTAGTTCAAGATCGAAACATTAGATTAACTATATTCTTCTTTTGATTGCATTGATTATGTTATTAAACAATTTGATTTCAAATTTGAATAATTAACATAACAACATTGATATGTGTCTACTAAAGTCACAATTAGGTTTTTTAAGCACATGCCCAAACATGGTGGTTAAACATTTATGGAACATGTCCATCAATTCATTCCTAACCCATTTGTGATTGTTGAAGATAATCAAAAATTGCTTGAAGAATTTGTTTTCAAACCTTGTTTGGTGAAAAGTGGAAGGATCATTATCAAATATTACTAGGTGAAAATTGTTTGCAATATAATTCTTTCATTTGGAAAGTCAATAATTACTTAAAAGATTGATTGCATAAATTGTTGTCGATATAATTGTTTGGGGGAGGATTAATGTCAAATATTATTGGGTGAAATGTTCTTTGTAATATAATTTGTTCATTTACAATTGCTAAGGAATGTCAAAATTTGTGTAAAAGATTCATTAAAAGAAATTTTTGTCAAAATTTGTTATTTTTAAGAAAAAAATTAATGTTTCCTAATGCAATTTATGTTTGTCATAAACCTTTAAGCAACATTCATGTTTCACTGAAATGCATGTTGCTTAAAAGAAGTTGAATTATTGTCTATAATTTTTTCATATTAAAAAAAATGGATAGGTGAGAATAAGTTTTAATGTTCAAATAACTTCAACAAACATATAGACACCATGTTATAAATTCATTCTACAAAATTATACTAAATCAACAAAAAGAAAATTCTTATTGTAGTTATAACAAAAAAAATTGCAATTGCAATTTATAATTTCTATTTTTTTACATCCATCAACATTAAACACACATTGTAATCACCATATTAAAAAATTCATGATGTTAATTCCTTGATTGTAACATAAAGGTTTTTTGCACATTTCATTTTGCAAGATTATACGAATTTGCAAGAAGGGATTACTTCCTATGAATGCAACAACTATTTTGTGCAAAATTTGAACTTACAAAATTCATGTTATTTTTACATCTATTTATTTTACACATAGATTGAAATAACTAGATCCATAAATTGGTGTCATTACTTTTCTAATTGCAATAATGAGTTTTTTTGCACAATCTACAAAAATTCTACAAGCTCATTCTAATTTGCAATCTAAGGAATTTGTTTTGTCATTGCAACAATTGTTTGGTGCAATTTTGATTTCATTCAAACTCATTGTGCATCTATTTACTCTACACATATATTGTAATCACTAGATCCACAAATTCACGTCATTAATTATTTAATTGCAACAAGGAGCTTTTCACACATTCATTCTACAAAAAAATTAATAAGGTTCTACAATTTGGAATAAACATAAATTCATGTGATTACAAAAACAACTTTGTGCCATTCAAATTAATAAATAAATTTTTTTATTGCATTTATCTATTTTTCACATATATTGAAATCATTAAAATTAGAAATGCATATCCTTGATTTTTTTATTGATTACAACAAAAAGTGTTTTGCAAATTCATTCCATAAGAATTCTGCAAGATTCTACCTTGAATATGTTTCAAAATATATTATTTCTTATAATCACAATGATTGATTTGTCAAACACAATTAACTGTATCAAATGATATTGAAGGTAAATATGAATATTTTCCAATTTTTATTTTCAAGAAAACCTTCAATCCCACTTCAAACCCTTTTTTCAATTTTAACTTGAACCTTCAGTTTTGGTTCAAGATTTTTTTTAAATTTGAAAGAATCTCCAAACCAATTATAAACCCAATTTTTCGAAAACAAAATCCTATGCAAGTCCAATTTTACCTACCTACCCATAGCCCCAAACTAGTTTTTTAAATTACTAATATTCCACAACTAATAAAAGTGATAACATTTATAAGCTATGTGTTTAAATCCAAAAAAAAAAAAAACACACAAAACTTGCACACTTGAATAATGTTCCAAAAGTAACAACTACATTTTCAACGCCATTCACTCCCCTACCCCCCACCCCCATCCCAAATTTATTATCAAAAAATATACACTAATTTTTTTTCACATTACAACATTAAAAACCTTGGTTGGAATATATATATATATATATATATATATATATATGAAGAAGTAAACCTTACATTAATCTAGTTAAAGGGTAGATGCTAATTAAAGGCCACTTCCTAATTCCAAGTATAGTTTTATGCAAAGGTTTATTCTTAATGTAGATTTTAATTCTAGGTTCAATTTTGAAATCAATTCTAGGGTTGGGTTTTTTTTAAAAGTCAATATTTTGAACTAATAATCTAGACATCTAAGAATTAGAATCAAAATTGCTAATTCTCACATGAAAAGTGGATAATTAAACAATAGTAATAAGCACTTGTTGATTCTTGGAATGATAATTGTACATATTTGGGGGTGAGAAGGGCATGTGAGGGCTCATGAACAAGTTAACCTACACAAACCAAACAACAAATTGGTTAACAAAAGTTGAATACAAGTGGTGTTAGGAAGTAATCATGGGTAACCCAAACACACTTGAATCACACAATTTAAAACATTGAGAAGAAATCTTTTTCTTTTGTATAATATACTTTGTGATTGGTGACAAAGTTACATTGAAATGACTAAAATTTTGAAGACCAAAAATTTGTTAAGTTATGAGTTTCACAACTTTATGAATCCATAACTCACACATAAATTTCAATTGAAATGCATCAAAATGAAAAGTTGTAGTTTTCAAATAATCTTTCCAAGTACATATTATTGCATGATTCTATTAAAGTGAACATTTGACCCCTATTACCTAGGTTTTAATTATTGAAAATCACACCACTAGTTTTATATTCGACCTTTTTTTTTTTGGGCCATAATTTGAAGTTCAAATCTTCAAATGAACAATATGAGCCCACTTTTGATATCTTCACTTCAAGAATTTTCAAATCATATAAAAAAAGCTTGATTTGGACAAGGCTTTCCATTTGCATTGTCATCTTGAAAAATTGAAACAATTTGAAATTTCAACTCCCGAAATGAATCCCAATTGTCCAACTCCTCTTGCAATTATCTATTTTGTACACATATTATAATTACCAAATAAATAAAAAAGTATGGCACTTATTTTGAACTACAATGAAAAATGTATTACATAATTCAATCCATAAGAGTTTCTACCAAATTTGCAAGAACGAATTGTTTCGTATGTTTACAATGATTGTTTTGTGCAATTCAATTTTATAACTCTTCATGTATCTATCCACTTTAAACTCAAAATTGTAATCACTATATCCAAAAATGTAGGTCATCGATTCTATGATTTGATTATAATAAAACATTTTTTTACACAATTCATTCTATGAGAATTCTATAAGATTCTACCAAATTTGCAAGAAGGAATTGCTTATTATGATGGCAAACAATTACTTTGTGCAATTTACACTTACAAATTCAAGCTCCTCTTGCATCTATTTACTTTGCACATAGATTGTAATGAGTAGATCT
>Ga0209208_10012420_pt1 | contig 10782 bp, 7 predicted proteins | sample S1TSphfallax_3_FD_187694 | JGI IMG/M metagenome (GOLD analysis project Ga0209208, IMG submission 187694) | Host-associated microbial communities from peat moss isolated from Minnesota, USA - S1T2_Fd - Sphagnum fallax MG (SPAdes) (version 2) | ecosystem: Host-associated > Plants > Peat moss >... | reverse complement strand
TTTAAAAAAATCCGTGGCCTTTGGATCGGTTTGAATGGTTTCTTTTCCATGTAGGATAAAACCCTTGGGGGTAAGCTTTTTGGGTGGGCATTTAGTTTATGATAATGCAATAGAGTGCACTAGCCTAGAGCTTTTGGATTTGTAACTGAACTAGGATCAATGGTAAACAAGATGGTACATGCTTGGAGCCTTTTTTAAAACTTTGCCTCAATGAAGGTAGAAAACAAAGAAAACTCGATAGATGATGAAAATGTCAACAATGAATGATGAAAATGGATGATATTTGAACACCATGTCTGCACAAATCAATTGAAATGTGAAACAAAAAACGTCGGACTTAAGGGGATGAAGGGCCACAAATGATGTAAATCTTTTTTTATTGTGGATGCTTTTCATTGAACAAATGATTTTCCAAAGCTATGCACACAAGATGACCAAGCCATGTACACCATTCATTCATTAATGGATGAATATGCCCCAAAACTAAACTCTTATCTGCTGCCATAATTTTTATCATCCATCGACTCTGGATAAATTCTGTAGCTTCGCCACAATCACCTATTATCATCCATGCAGTATGGATAGATTCTGAGCTTGGCCACCAGAAGGCGCTCCTATCTCAACTGAAGTGTGTTTTTCGGAGTCTTTCGGAGATTTTGCATTCTTTGGTCGTTGTCGTCATTGCTTTGTGTGTGCAAACCCATCAGCTGCTCTTCCTGTGCAACCGCGGTGGCACCATGCAGCCTCTTCTGTGCAGCTCGCTCCTTCCTGCTTCTTCGTTTGTTGCCTATGGCTGCCAGCTACTCCCAACCACTGGCTTGAATGTCCAGCCTAGCTTGTTGTACAGCACGGGACGTCCGGCTAATTCGGTGGTGGCTGTCAGAGCTCTCTTCGGGGTTGGGTCGAAACCAAAAGCGGTAAGGCAAGTAGTTAAGCTTCTTCTTCTTTTTTCTGTTTTTTGGCAGTTTTCCTTGGCCGTCTGGTGTGTTAAAAAATGAGAGTATTCCCCGAATTTCCATGCCCCCTGTAGAGAGAGCTCTCCGTGTTCTGCGTTAATTGAAGATTTAGCTTTGAGATTTTGTGTACTGTATTTGGCGTACAGGCCGGTAAAGGCTGTGCTAAGTGCAAAAACAAAGGTGCAGTGGAATGTGAGGGCTGCAAGGTAAGCTGCACTATCTCTCCCTGCAATATTTCAGAGGTGAATTGAATGGTCAGACTTCCGGATGGGGATCTTTTCATGCTTGGGATTTCCATTCCTGCTCATTTCTGGAAATGTCAGGATCTCTGACCAATTGAGCCATTATCCTACAGCAGTTCATGGCGGGCCTCTTTTGTGGTTGAAGGCTCTCAAGTCCTGCTAGATTCATGTAGGATCCCTGAGCTGTAGGAAACCCTAATGCTCCATATTGTCATGGTGATCAGGAAAAAAATCCAGCTTTGACAGGCAAACTGTAGCCCTGACATGGAATACACAGTCAGTAAAGGGGTGATGGCATCTGTGCAGGCTTTCTATTTTTGTTTTCCTTCTATGCTGTGTCGAGCTCTCTCAACATCATCATTTTCATGCATTTTCTGACTAAGCCACGTGGGATTCCCCTCTGATAGGGAACAGGAAAGAACAAGAAAAATGGCAACATGTTCGAGCGCTGGAAGTAATCTTTTGCTCTTCCTTGTCATTTTACACTTCTTTTTATGGTTTTCAGAGGGTCCATGAATTCCACCATTTGAGCTAATCATCACCTCTTTAATTCCTTTTGTCTCTTTGAACTATCTGGCCAAGCGTGGGAGCAAAAAATTTCAGTATGTTGATTGGCTATTGAACTTGTGATGGGCTGACAACAAAAATGTACAGCACACTTGTATTTTGAATCATGCAAGCTTCTTGCAATTGCCACATAATTGTTGAGTTGTTAATCCTGTCTGCAGTTTGGGCTTGCAGATGTTATGATTGTCAAGGCTTTGGACTCGTGGGTTGCAAAAATTGTGGAACAGGAGGCTTGACACCTGAACAAAGAGGGGAGCGATAAACATGGGAGACTCCTGTACACTATGAGAAGCCCTTGAGAATTCTATGAGTCTTCCTCAGGATGAGAGAGCACCAGGAATTTCAACCTTCCAAATATATTTTGTCTTGGTACATCAAACCTGTTCTTGAAACATTTACTCTTCATCTGTGAATGCGTGGAATAGACACATGATGGCATGACAGTATCACAGACCCAGTGCATTTTTAGTACACAAGTTGTTGGCTATCTTCATAAATTTCTGAAGTTAAGGAAAAGAAGATTGTTGTAGTAGAGTGCATATGTATTTCAAGCCAATGTACTGGTAGTTTCATGGCTTCCAAGAGGTCAAAAACACCACTTGGTGTATGTTAGACTCATGATAGCAACTCCCCAACCCACTTCCTTTGCACCCCTTCTTGCAGTGGGTAAAAGGTGTCAATTTGCAGATCTGGGGTTCAATTGGTTGCATAGGAATGTTTCCTTTGATTGCTCCAGGATGCTCTCTCCTGTACAATACAAAGCTTGGTTTCTTCCAGACTCAATTTGCGTGGATGCATAATTTTAGCATTTGTACAGTGTGTGTAACAGGTCAAAGATTTACAGTGAAATTCTTTTTCAAAGATGATGGGAACACTTGTCACATGGATCTTGAAGGGATGCAGCTGGGTTAATCTGGCGCCTAAAATGGAGTTCACATAATCGCAACACAAGTTGCTCTAAGGTTACACACCCTGAATCCTTGGATATTATGTAGATTTGTTAATTGCATAACATGGTGGTAACCACAGCTTGCAATCATGTTAAGGCAACAGATGATCTGACTTCCATATTCTTGTCCATTGTTGCCAACTTAGTCCACTCAGCATTCATAAGCACTGATGTGAGTAACTTCTTCTGTTGCATGGACATATTCATAAGAGGCAGTGAATGGGTGAACCTCATCTGTAGAGGCAAGTATCAATTTAAAAATTATGTGGAGCTCCAAGAATACAAAGCTGCATAGAAAATTGTGTAATTGGACATGAAATTGGTCTGTTGACAACACCTTCATGGGAAACCTGAAGATAAACTCAAGATAGCCTTTACAAAACCACTACAACTTGACAGTAACAGCTATAACAACTAGACTGATCACATAGGAAGGATCTGCCACGTTATGACACATCTGGGCATTGAGCAATAACGTGCTTCCATGGAATTGAACCTGTGTTGGATAATCACTGTGAACAAGACCAGTTGCTTTCACTGACAGAATTCTTCAACCATGTTTGGGTCCAATCTGGTATCCTGATTGGGAACATCAAGATGTCAGTCTAAGTGTGGGTAAGGCCAACTCCTGATCACATGATATTAAGTGGCTTGTAAACTTTATCAAGGACTCAATGAGTTTCGCTTGCAATGTTACTAGCTTCCAGAAGTATTGAAATCTCACAGAACATGTCACATCACCATAACTGCTTGTCTTGGAGTCTAGTCAGCTTCCAAGCTTCCATGGATAGTGAAGATGCAACTCATAGCTGAGGAGAGAAGAACCTTCATAAGTCCTGTCAAAAGTCTTCTGTAGTCATTTTTCAATGAATCAATAGATAACTGAATGGGTATGAATAATGCAACTTTATTTGACTAGTTATGTTTCTTCACATATGAGTTCAACACTTTGACACCTCTAACACATTTTAATTCTTGTAAATTCTTTCTTTCCATGCATGGGTCTCTAATGGGGCAAGAAGAATTGTAGATCCTTTGTTTGTTACTATATTGACATTAAATTAATTGCAACTTTAAACTAAATTAACTTAGTGTTTAATGTTCACCTATCCTAAACCCACAAACATGAGAAATTTCATTTAAAAAAAGTGAGAGCTTTCACTCTAGTTAACATTGACTAGGGTTCAATCAAAAATGGAAACCCAACTCAAAAGACACATATAGTGAAAAATTTGCTCAATATTTTTGGCCTACATCTCCAAATTGGGACCCAAGTCCTTCACAATAGTGCCCAATTTACAAGTCTTGACCATGAGTGGGGAGTCTATGTGATCATACTTTTTGGCTCCATGGGTGAAGACTTAGGCAAGGAGTTGGGTTCTAATTTTTGCTCTAGTTGTGTCAACCTCTACATTGAACTAGCTTGTTGAAGTTGTTTATGCAGTTGCGATCTTTTACCAATACCTTGGATTAACTTTCTCATTTGCTAATTATTTTAAAATGCCCATCCCCATTACATTTCTCATAGGTTTTTCAACATGAAAATCTTATAGTCATTACATGCAAGTTTAGTACATGATAGGGGATCCTTTGGACAAAACATTGTTCACTTTAACACATTTTTGTATTTTTTGTTTTATTGTAGCATCTCACCCTATTTGTGTTTTTCCTTCACTTGACAATTATATGTATATTGTTAGTCATGTCTCAAATGTGATATCCATTTTTTTATAATTACATGTGGAACATCATAAACTTAACATTTCATGACATAATAATAAAAATCATTCAAAATTCATTCCTTTATAATTCATATGTTTCACACATTAATATTGTGCATTTAAAACACATTCGACACACATATTTATAAGAAGATGCAAAATTCATGTGACATTCGTTCAATTAATAGGTTCATATTTCATTTGTCAACATATTTATTTATTTATCAAACATGTTTTCAATGCATAATATTCATGTGTAAAATGTGTGAATCTATGAATGAAAAACTTTACATGATTTTCATTATTAATTTGTCATATGTTAAATTTGTGAAAATTTGAACATTAGGATTTTATGTTCAATTGATGAAGTGTGTAGGTTGGTCTTCATAAGGTTTAAACATGTCCATATCACTTCGTGTAGGCTTTTTTACTCTTGACAATTTTTTTTGTATTTTAGGTGCACTAGTGAATTTTATATCATTTGTGAAATCCTTTGTCGTAGAGGAGGTTTAGCAAGAATTTCAGCACCATAATTAACCTCATTATGCTTGTTGATCTACATGTGGCTTTTGTGATGCTCTTGTTTTGTTATGCCCAACACTTAAGCTATTTATTGTGTACTGTATTTTCATTTTCACATATCTTGTAACATTACATTGGATTTGATTTGCATACCCTAGGTTGTTAAAAAATATATTAAAAACACAATTTTTCAACAATACAGTGGGTCACTTGGTTTTTCTCTTATCACCAAAAACAACTTTTGGACCTTAACAAACATTATCATAATTAATTCAACCCTTTTAGATATGGGACAATGTGCATTGTTCACGACAACACACACAACAACAATTGCTACTCAAGAAAAAACATGATCATATGCAGAACACATATTAGGAGATGACTTCATTCCCCTTGCCATAGAGACTTATGGTTGTTTTCATTCTAGTTTTGATTCTTGTTTTATTTCTTATGTTTAGGCCATTATAACCCATCATCATCGGTTCTTTTTAGTTCTTGTGATGCTTACTTTTTATTATTCACAACATGTGTCCATAGCCTTCTATTGCACATAGGCCATTGTAATTATTCAACATTCTATCATGCCTAGGAGGCATTTTTCATCTCTTCCACACATTGGAGCTAGTGCATTTTTGTCGTTAGTTGATTTGTGGTAGACGATGGCAATGTAATTTATATTTTTTTCTTTATTAGTGTATTAGTGGTGTCCTAGCATATTTGCAACGAAAAAAGCCTTTTTTGTTTATGGTCTTTTGTTTTATTAGTGTTTTTGTGATATCTTGATTGTTATGGTTTTTTTGTGACTTGTGTTCTTAGGCTTTTATTTGCTTTGTATTTCTTGTGGATGGGTTCCCATCTTGGCCTTTTTTATTTACATGGTTTTTCTTCTTTGTGGTTGTGATACTGGTGTTGAGGCACCAACAAGTTTGAGGCCCCTCAATTCTATTGCTTCATCCAACCTTCATGGTAGTGGCCATGCACCATTGACTCGTACTTGTGTTGCGCCAATTAGGACATATGCTAACTTTTTATAGCAAAATGTTGGCAACTTCTTGTGGTGGAAAGTTTAGACCAATTATAGCAGCAAAAGAGACACTTTGGTGTCAATTCTTTTCGAATCCCTCACAATGGTGGGATTGTAGATTGGAGAAGGTGAATGCAAGGTATCTTGATTTCAAGCATAAGAATATCGACGATGCACTTTAGCTTGAGGACCAACAAAACCCCCAATGGGTGGAAGCAAAGTTGGTTTCCATGGCACCATGCATTGTACAATTGGGCAGTTTTTTGTGAAATAGAAGGCTTTCAAGATATGTTAAAGCTGGGCAACGTGAGAAGGCATTTGAGCTTTTCAAAGAAATGCAACAAAAAGGCACAACTTTTGACAGCTTCACTTTTGTTCCAATGCTCAATGCATGCACTAGTTTAGGAGCACGTGAAGAGGGTAGGTAGGTCCATGTACAGATAATTCAAAGTGGGTGAGGCTGATGTCTTTGTGGGATGTAGCATGGTTGACATGTATGCCAAATGTGGGAGCATGGAGGATGCTCAGGGAGTGTTTAGCAAGATGCCATCTCAAGATGTCAACACTTGGACTGCCATGATGTTGGGACATGTGAAATGCAGTCAAGGAAAGAAGACACTTGAAATGTTTCAACAAATGCAACAAGAAGGTGTGAGGCCAAACTTTGTTATATTTGTGGGGGTGGTGAATGCATGTCCTAGCCTAGTTGCACTTGAAGAGGCCAGGCATTCTCATGAACAAATCATTCAAAGTGGATAAGGGTTGCACGTCTTTGTGGGGAATTGCTTGGTTGCTGTGTATGCAAAATGAGGGAGCATGGAGAATGCCTGGAGAGTCCAAGTGTTCAACAAGATGTGATCACATGATGTGGTCTCTTGGAATGCCATACTTGGAGGATAGGCCATGCATGGGCATGGTAAGGAAGCTCTGAAACATTTTGAACAGATGTGTGAAGGTGTACAGCCAGATGATATCACTTTTGTTTGTCTTCTGTCAGCTTGTAGCTATGCAGGTTTGGTGGATGATGGGATGCACTGTTATGCTTCAATGATCACAGTTTACATGGTTTCTGCAAAATTGGGGCATTACACATGCATGGTTGACCTTGGCCATGCTGGCAATCTCCAGGAGGCAGAGAATACCATTAAGGGAATGCCCCATAAACTGCCTGTGAGTGTCAGGAAGGCTTTGCTCAGTGCTTGCAGGATTCATGGTAATGTGTAGATGGGAAAATGTGTTGCTAACAGATTCTTGAATTGGAGCCTGAAAATGCTTCAGACTATGCGCTCACCATAATCATCCTGCAACAAGCACATGCCATAAATTTTGGGAGGATCCCACTTGTCTCATGCACTCAACACCATCCCTCAAAATTATGTGATCTTCACATGCTGCAATGGACAGTTGTCAATTTATTTACAGTATGCCTTGCAACAATCCAATGAGCATTGGGAGAACTTCCTGGTATATCTAACCCATTGGAGCAACCAAGTTGCACAAAACCTGCTGAGTATAGGTAATAGTTCACACATTGAGAACCCAGTTACTATGGTGGCAAGGAGATTAACCAGTCAACTAAATTGTAGAAACCTTTTGGCTGCCTCATAGAAGAATTGGGTAACCATATAGTCCAAGTTTTTCTGTGAGAGGATTGAACCTCTGCCAGTCCTAAGAGCAAAGCCAAGAAGAGAGCTGTAAGCATTGCATCAGTCTCCCTCAAGGTATTTGATGCAGTTTTGCTGCAAATAAGTAAACTCTGCTAATTCACTATCATAGGTTACAAACTGCCATAGCAATGGTCAAGAAATAGTCTTTTGGCCATGTGCAAACAATCAAAATGGTTTTGCAATTGCCATGCATGGATTCCTAAACCAGAGTGGTGAGACAGCTCTGTTGGAATGGGATATAGCCTTGCCCCAGAGCATAAACAGTCTGGGATTCCCCTTTCACTATGTCTGGTTAACATCCTGTTTGGTTCAACAAAGCATAAGGGAAGCTTTAGGGTGCACATGACAGTTCAAGAGGTTATATGAGATCACAATTCCACTTGATGGTTGGCTCTATCCAGATGTTGTACTCCAAGGGAAATTGGGATGCAAGTCTCTGAGTTTGCAAAGGATACAAGACATGTTCAAGGAATAATAGTTCAATTGCTGCTCAAACTGTCACACTGCACACACCTCATTGTGCATTTCTACAGATATTCAAGCAACAGACAGGAGTTGAATTGCTGCTCAAACTGTCATGCACCTCAAATGTGTACACTTCAAGATAAGACATTTGCACTCTTATACCCGTCTCATGAGGTTTTGTCTCCTTCTCTTGAAAAATACAGTGCATGGACCTTGGAGCAATTCCTGTGTGCATACAACTGCATATGCATTGATTGCATGTTGAGCTTCTTCAACTGCCACATGTCAAACCCAAATGATTTGTCTATGTCTGTTAACCCAAACCCATGTCAAAAACCGGATTGAGGTCTTTGTGCCATTCACCACATTAAAGCTGTTCAGATATATTGACAAGATATGTTATGGAAATGCAGGTGATCCTTGACAATAGTCTAGTGAGACAAGCTATGCTATGGAAATGCTAGGTGGTCCTTGACAATAGTTTAGTGAGACAAGACATGCTTTGGAAATGCTAAGCGATCCCTGACAACATTCAACTGAGGTTTGAACTCATTTCAATGCTCCAGATGATAACCTCATAAGATCCACAATTTTGGCACCTTTATCTTCCTCTCCACATTATTCAAAGTGTTATTCTCAAATATTTTATGGAATGCACACTTATTCTAGCTGCAATGCATACAGGGTGAGATTATGTGTTCAAATTCAGAGCTTCCAGTTGGGATGGTGTAAACAGACTGCCAAGAACTTGTTCATGAAGCTGGAATACAAAGCACACCCTGAACAAACATGATTGAGGCTGACGCTGGGCTATTGGAAGTAAAAGCAAATTGTGCACCACAAAGAGGGAATTTAGTGCTTACCTCATGAATAGCATTTGCTCCTCTCTGAGTGCCATCACCCCCAATAATGTAGACCAATATAATGACAGAACATAGCAATTGTTTGTTAGTTTCCATGAGGTGTTGGTCTGTAGGTATGCAATGTGAAAATAACTGGATTTCAAATAGGAAAGTGACTGTTGTATTGAGTTTTATGCCAAGAACTTGCTGAGATTCTCACCAGATTGATACCATGGTCTTGAATGCAATCAACAATCTTAGAGTTGTCATGACCACCGAATGAGGTGCATAGTGCCTCCGCACTCTTTATGATCCACAAACTTTGGGCTCAAATCAGTAGTGTTCCACGAATAGAAACCACTGTAGCCTCCCTGCCAAGCATGCAACGTCACTCAGTCTTTTTCCACATGGCTGTCTAGCCATGCCCTATCATGCCTACAGGAACTCCAAAATGAAAATGAGAGTATATTGTACTGACTTAAGCATATTAAAACTCCAGATCTGCTTTTGGGGACAAATAACTCACAACTGAGAGAACAGAGTACAAATGCAAAAGTCTAGAGTTCCCAGGTCGTCTGTCATGAAGATGTCTCGTCTCTCAAATCATGCCAGTCCAAAGTTTAGTCCTAAGAACATGGCTCATCTACTTACTCTTAGGTATGAATGGTAGAGGCAGGAAATCAAAATGACTGGGCAGCTCCATGGCCACCTTTTCAGTGGTACCACATGTGAGAATTGTGTTCAACTTCGGCGGTGTTATGATACCACTAGACAAGCTACAAACAAAATGAAATTGATATAGTAATCAACAAGACAGACTACTGGCATCACCAATAGTCCATGCAAGAACAAACACCACCCTCAAAGTGATGAAAGCGATTTGCACCCCTCACCATGATTGCTCTCCCAACTATTTTTTGATATGAACACTTGGAAGAGTGGCAATCTTCACAAACCCACAGATTTATTCTTATTCGGAGTGGGCTACCAGGGGCTGTGTTGATGAGCCCAAAATGCAATAGCCAGTTTCTCTCTGTGGTGACCCAAATGAAACACCTTTCCCTTTTCTTCCGCATCATGCAGCACAAATTTAGTATATAGCACAGAACCCAGATCACTCATGAGCCCTGACAATCTCTTCAGCTATGCACGGATTTCACTCATCTGAGGGTGGTCTTGATTGTCTTCTACAAATGTATGCACCCTGATCATTCACTTCGATCCAGGTACGACCCAGCTTTCTCTTCACACCTCTTTCCTTTCTCTGCCATTCAACTTTCCAGCAGCGTAGATGTTTGATAAGCAGCACATAGCACAGGTAATATTGACTTAGCTATTGCAATGAAATAAGTTTCATCTTAGAAAGTTGCCTTGAGCATGTGCTTCAAAATGTGGAGACATTGTGGTTTTGAAGCCAGGTAAAAGGAAATATGAATACAACAGTTGACAACAAGTCATGGAATATCATATACCCATCATGGATTTTTTTACATGCAAGGTTACACCTGGAAGAAAAATTATTAATAAAAAATTCAAGAAAGAAGTGATTTTGGAGGCTTTTAGTCATCAGAAATGAGAGGAAAAAATATTGAAATCACCAGATTCATATACTTGGTTTTCATAGTGAAACCAAAACTATAGAAGGATAATTAAATATTTGTATTTTATTTGTGATTTATAGCCAGATTTGACAAAGTCTTCCTAAAGATGATTGCCTCTTTTCCTACATCTTCCTATGGATGATTGCCACTTTGGTTGCAAACAAAACACAGACTGATACCCATGCTGGAGAAGATGGTTTATGTGCTCACTGATTCTGAAGTTGTA
>Ga0209208_10012419_pt1 | contig 10783 bp, 13 predicted proteins | sample S1TSphfallax_3_FD_187694 | JGI IMG/M metagenome (GOLD analysis project Ga0209208, IMG submission 187694) | Host-associated microbial communities from peat moss isolated from Minnesota, USA - S1T2_Fd - Sphagnum fallax MG (SPAdes) (version 2) | ecosystem: Host-associated > Plants > Peat moss >... | reverse complement strand
AATAATAAGTTTTTAATTAATCGTAAAGACCTCCTCCTTGGATTTATTTGTTAGTAAGTGTATTTAGAGAGCGTGCCACAAAGCATAAAAACCCAATTCACATTTCAAAAATTGAAGATGTGCTCATTCAATTCTTTTGAAAAAAAGCTCACAAGTGCAACAAAGCATTCTGTTTTCCAAAATGCACACTTGGATTCTTCCAAACCAAACACATTAACTCAGTTGAGGTTCATCCACAACAACTGAGTTATAATGGGCATCCAATGGATGGTGCACTGGTGGGTGCTGGTTCACTTGTGGCCGGGGGAGGGGAATAGGTACCTTGGTAGAGTACATGACCAGTGTTCAAAGCAAATGTGTGTGTGTGTGTGTGTGTGTGTAGATTACCAAATGAAGTGAAAACATGTGTTGTGTGTCCTGTGCAATATCACAAAAAGATATGTTAACTCACCAAACAAACTAGTACCCCTTTCTTTACTCTCCATCAACATCAACAAACATCAAGAATAGGGTTACTACATGCTTACTTAATAATGTTGCATTCACACTTGATGTTAAGTCAGTTTTCAATGAAAATCTAGGTGGCATCCTAAGTGGCACTCATTGTTAAATGGGTCGTAGTAGCTTAATGTTAAGTGAATGTTTAGCTTAACATAAAATTTTCATGATAAGTAAATTTTTGTCTTCGGTGACTATAATATGATGTTTAGGGGGACTAATTAACACTAGAGTCCCTAACACCAAGTGTGAACACACCTTAAAAAATTATAGGTATGCGACCAAACAAAGTCATATATAACACAAAGAAACCAAGTTATCATCACTCCCCAAAAAAATACACCGAACTTTTTGTAAACAAGGGGTGTGTCACACTTGTGGTCTTTTGCCATTTACATTATAAAAAAGAAGTATCTTACGACAAAAAGAAGAATTAACGAAAACTCAAATATTTCAGCATGCAAAAATATAATCTTCAAAAAATCGCCTCTAAAAGAAACCAAAATCCTTCCAGATATTATAACTCTATAATAACTAATCTCAAGTTTCAACACAAGCCAAAAGATCATTTTTTAAAAAATCCTCATATAAAAATAGAGCTATTATTACCTAAGGGCCAAAATCCCTTATGCTAGCTACTATACTCTATAATGAATCTAAACACAATATCCTTTGCCTTTGGAAGGCAAGGCCAACAACAAAAAAAAATTTATTATCACACTCAAAAAATTAAACCCAAGAAAAAGAAGAGTGGAAAAGGATTGAAATTCATTCCTTGCTTTTCAAATTGCATGATTATGGTACATACTGGACTCTAAGATTTAAACAGCTGGCTTATTATTTACCAAAACCCCAAAAATAAAATAAAATAAAATAAAATAAAATAAAAATAATTAAAGGACTGTTTATCACATACTTTTCTAGCTATAAAAAAATTAAGTTTAATCATTTAAAAAGCCTGATAAATACCCAAAAACAAAAAACCAAAAAAAAACACCAATCAAGCTCTGAAATAAGTTAAAAACCCCCTTTGATTTTGTGCTTCAAGAAGAGGATCCCAGGCTGCTAGCCCCTAGGCTTAGTATATAGCATAGGCTAGGTTCATGCTACAACGACTCTCTCTCTCTCTGGCTGGGTAAGTACAGAACAGCAGAGTGTTTTATTTTTAATTTTAATTTTAATTTAATTTAATTTAATTTAATTTTTTTAGGGGGTCAATTTTTTGTGTTGTAGCTAAAGTGGCAAATGATCCACATTAAGATTTAGCCAAATTTGGCTACAAGCTAACTAGATATGGAAATAAATTTTTTAAAACCTCCTCCTATAATTTTTGGCTACCCTTACTTGAACCCCATGTATAGAAAAGCTGGCTATTTCTTTCTTAAAATGTGGTTGAGTTATGGATATTGAAGATCTCCCAAAAATTAAAAAAAGAATTTAGCACATTTTACTATTTAATATAGCCAAAAACATATTTTTGGCTATAGATATATAGACAGCCAAAAAAAGGCTGGTAGTAGTAAAACTAAGCAAAGCAAAGCAAAGCAAAGCAAAGCAAAGTTGAGCTGGTGGTGCTCTATATACTTCGTTACAGTGTGGTTTTTGTTGTGCAGAAGTGGGTGTCTATTTTCTCTTGCACAAAAGCACAACTTGGGATACAAGCTTTTTTTCAGCTGCTTGTTTGTTTGGTTGGTTTTTTGTTTCTTTGCTTGTTTCTTCATGGATCTTCTCATCATCAAGAACAAGCTAGTTTTCATCACCACCCAGTTTTGTATTTTCCCATAAGTGTTTTTGTCTCTTGTATTGGGGGTGGGGGGGGTGCTTTGAAGTTTGGACTCTTGGGTAAACTTGTTTTGGGTTGTTTTTTTTTTCTTCTTTTTGTTTGTTGTCTTCTGAAGGAGAAGAAAGAAGGAGAAAGGAGCTGCTGCCCTCATCATCAAGCCTCTGCAGCTCTTAGCTTGCTTGGTGAGCTGAAAGTTCCAGTTGGTTTTCTCTCTCTTCCATTTTTGTGTTTGTTTTTGGTTTGTTTTTCGTGTTCTTGAGTGGTTTTTTTTTTGTTTTGGAGGGGCTTGCAGGAGTTCGGGTTGTGACTCCGTACTTTGTCTCTTTTGGGAAGAAGAAGAAGAAGTTGTTGTTTTTGTTGTTGGGGTTTTGTAGGAGTGCATTTTGTTGCGAGAAATCGGTATGTTTGGTGTCAGGAGGAGCAATGAGAGCAGCAAGGTTTGTGAGCTGGAGGATGAATTGCTCACTTTCTTTGTGATACTTTTCTACTGAGTTTTGGCAGCAGCTGGAATAGTACATTTTGAGGAGGAGGAGCAGGAAGGAGGAAGGAATAGAAGGAGAAGGAGCTCTAGAGGTGGAACCTTCTACACAGACGGAAAAAAGGAGCTGGTTGAGCATTCAGTGAGATGAGGATCTTCAGTGTATTCTCGGAGGACTACAGAACTTGTCAGAAACTGCTGTTGCAAGCCCAGCTCTTCTGTCTTCTCGTCCTCGTCCTCTCAGGTGGGTGTGTATGTTTTCTGGAGCTGCCTCTTGTTTGCATTTTGGTTGGTTTTTTGCTTCTGGATGGTGGATTTTTTGGGGAAAGGGGAAATGGGCCTGTTATTGCAAACAGTGTTTTCTTTTATTAGTTAGTTAGCGTTTTCTGGAGCTTTCGCAGGAGAAGTGATAGGCAGGAGCAGCTCATGGAACACTGGATCAGAAGAAGTTGAAACTACAAGTGGTCATGGTGGTGGTCTTCATCTTCTTCTTCGTCCTGAAGCTCGTGTGCTACAACAGGCGGAGCAATGGTGCGTTGCAAAGGAAGGTGAAGCCAATTCTGCTCTACAAGGAGCACTGGATTGGACTTGTGGACCTTTAGAAGGGCAAGGGCAAGTGGACTGCTCTCCCATTCAGTCTACTGGCATCTGCTACCTGCCAAATACTCTTCAAGATCATTGCAGCTGGGCTTTCAACGAGTATTACCAGCAACATCTCACTGGTGCCGATTCTTGTGACTTTGGTGGAAATGCTGTTATCACCACCACCAACCCAAGTAAGCAAAAGCCCAAGCCCAGCTGCAGATTTTCTTTTCCCCCAAGCTGCAGCAGATTTCTCATTCCTGAAAATAAAAAGAAACAGAAAATCTCAAACCCAACACTTTGTAGCAAGCAACATTCCTGGCAGAAAAAAAACCTCCCAACACTTGATTTCTTCAAGATTTTGGCAGTATTCCTTTAAAACTTCATCGACCCAATCTCGACTTTCTTTGCAGCAATGCTGAAATTTTCTTCTAATGAAATGGGTTTCATTGTTCTTAAAAATGGGTTCAAATCCTTTTGTTGCTTGTGCATTCTCTCTTCTCTATGAAGACTTCCAAATTTCTGTTTTCAAGAGGAGACTTTCTTCTTCTGCAAGCTATATTCATTTAGTGGCAGGATTCTTGTTGTAGCATATATTAGTATAGTTTGGGTCTGTTGTGCATTAATGTCAAACTGTGTGAAACTGGTGAACTCTGATGCAGGTACAGCCACATGCACTTACAGTGGAACTGGAGTGTATGTTTTTCTCTCTCTCATTTCATTTCATGCTGCTAGTTTTAGAAGTACTATAGCAGGTTTCATTCTTTTTCTAATTGTCTAACAAATAACTGTTTCTTTGTAAGTAATGCAATGCAATCTGAACTACATACAATTTTGAAGCACAGGTGATTTTTGGAAGTTCTGTAGCAAAGGTACTCTGGCTGTGAGCATTTATCTCTAGGTAGCTGAAAGTATTTAGCAGTTCTTTTGCTAAAATCTTTGGACTTTTGGGTTGTCTTACAATAATAATTTGTGTGCCGTGCAGCTCTGGGAATTCAAGCTCTGGAAGTTTCAACGGTTCCACTGGTGGCAGTGACAATAGCAATGCCAATTTCATTCGACTACAGCCATCGTTTCAGATTGCAATGGTTGTGGCAATTACATACTTACTATCAGGCCAAGCTTTTTAAAAGCCAAGGAGAAATCAGAAGAGGTGAGTGGGTGGTGTCATGTTGAGGTGAGTGGTGTTGACACGATGTGTCTTTGGACAAATTGGGTATGGTACAAACTCTGGATGATGACTTCCAGTCCATGAGGAGTTATATGATGGGCAAGGAGACCCTGATGGGAAGCAGAACATGATATATGCTCAAAAGGTCAAGAGCAAAGTTTTCTTCTGTTCAAGAGAAGTAAGTTGTGAGGTCAATTTTGATGCTGGGAATTTTGGTATGAGGAAGATAAACCAAATCTAAGTAGCAACCAAATTTTGTGCAAACTGGGCTTTTCCAAGGAGCAAGCAGTACCCCACCAGTTTTGTTTTTGAGAAATTGTCGTTGGGTGGTTTGTGGGGCCAGAGGTTTTGAAAGGGATAGTGGTGATTGTGGTGGTGGTGGTGGTGTCGTTGATGAAGGGAAATTGTTAGGCCATCACAGACAACAGACATAAAGAGAAACATCAAAATTTCTCCCTTTTTCATGAAGGAATCTGCTAATGGGTCTTATGGGTCTTTTCCATTTTCAGTAGAAAGTCCAAGTCCAATGTTGTAATTTTCAGCTATTATGGAAAGTGAGTCTGCTGCTCACTCTGTCATTGCTCCTTTCTCATGTGTCTTCACACCATTTTGCCCTAGATGGAATTGCAGATTTACTACTCTCTATCTAACAAGTTGCTCTGTATGGAATTGTGCATCTACAATTCTAATTTACTATCTACAGCCATAGTTCAACACAAATCTCATTTACTTACCCAAGAGATATGATTTTTTTTCCTCACGTTTGCAAAGCACAACAAAGTTTTCATCTACTAGTTCTGATTTATCATATTTCATGCTCATAGTTCATCTTTAGTTTCATTCATACAAGGGATGATTTGATTTATTTGACCCACATGCTTTCATGTACTACTTTGATTTACTACCTATTCTTCATTCATGGTTCCAATTACTAGTTTTGTGCGTTTTGGGAATGATTAGCTCTACCCATTGGCTCTATGTAACCATCCATTCTAAAGGGGGAACACAATTGTATACATAGACTATGAGGTGAAGGAAGGTGATGGTTCTTACACCTACTCCTTGAGATTTCACACCTTTAAGTAGGCATGCTTTCCCTACCACAGCTGGATCGAGTATGTGAAAAAATTTCCATGGTTGAAATTGCAGCCAAAAATCAGAGTAAATCACACTAAAAAAAAAGCAGCCCCAAAAAAAGTTAATTATAAAAATATTTAGCAAAACTGCATCTTCATCTTGAACCCTAAACCCTAAATCTGTAAACAGTAATGGCCATTTCACATGTAGAAAACAAAGTATCATGTGGTAGTGAATCTTTCTTGTAGGTGCAAAAGTATATATAAAATGCATGCATACGTCTCATGTATACTTATTGTATCCTAGCAAACCGAGTGAGTGCGTAATTAGTTCATTAGGAAGCAAACAAAACTTACCCCTCTATTTCTTGTGTTTCAGAAATATACAAAGAGTGACTTCCCTGGGATCTTAGTTGGTAAGCCATTTCATTTTGGGTTACTAAGCCAACCACCCAAGTGCACTAATGTACAAAAGAGTTATGCGTCAAGTAAGAAAAATACAGAGTGAGATTCAAAAGAAACCTGCAAAAAAGTACATCAGCATTCAACAGGGCATGAAACTCAGAAAGCATCCATTTTGGTGGTAAACTGAGTTTGATCCTGAGCGCCTCCACTGCTGCTACACATATTTTCACTGCTCCTAACTGTACAACTACTAGAATTAGTCTCAAACTTTGTGGCATTAGATGCTGAGTTTCAGGATTTCATACTGAGTTGCATCATTTCATACTAAGATTTAATAAAATGTCTCGACTTAGCAGATACCACTGAAAGAGGGGATAGGGGGTGACAGGAGGTCCAAAGACAGGGTGAAGACAGGGTTACTTTACGGATAACTCTAATATAGAAGTAAGGTATTGTGCAGAATTGTGAGATATAATAATTCACCTCAATGAAATACCCCAAGCAAAATTTGATTGCAAAGATTTTCTATAGTTGGTCCAACAGCCAAATGCCCATGCAGCACAATTAGGAGTTCACTCAACTCATCAAGCCACTCTTCACTGGAAGAAAGTTTGGAAATTCAGAGTTTCGAAACACAGTACTTAGATGCAGATAGAGATGCAGATGTAGCAGCCATCCCCCCAAGCAAGCTAACCCTTCTGGAGCTCATACCCATGGCAGAGGACTTGGGACACGTATTGATAATAAACAATTGATGGCATGTAGAAGTGGTTTTGGTTGAGTAGTCAGGGAGCTTGCAGTCCTTGGGAAGATCCAAAGCTCAGGTAAGGTTTACATCTTGGTTATAGTCACTGCTATTGCTGACAACAGTCTGCAGAAGCTCATACAAGCAAACAGCCTTAGCACTCTCAGCACTCTCAGCACTGGCAAGAGCACTACAGCAATTTTTGGTAGCTGCTTCCACAATAAAGCAAGCATGGAGACTGAGCCTCAATCCCATCTGAACAGTGGATTGAAGATGACGATGGAGACAGAGCTGGAGATTGAGATGATGGCTGGTGTAATAAGATCTCTCTTTTCATTCCTTGTTTCACAGCAAACACCGCAAACTGTCAAAACTGTCAAAACTGCCAACTTTCTGAATTGGAGGCTTGAACAGTTCAGTGTCTTTTCATGACCATTCCAAATTAAGCACTAGATTTGTTATTAGATTTCATGGGCACCCATAATTAACCATGATCAAATTCTTCGACTCTTCTGCACTTTGAGTTGTTCTGATGAGTTGATCAAATGAGCAAAATTCGTGAGTGATGATTATTCTCTAAAAAACTCAGCAAAACAAAAAAGTTGCGTCATATTCAATGTGTTGATTTGATTGGTATTTTTGCACAGTTGTTGTTTTTGAGCGGATTAATTTACCAGATTAGAGAAAGAGAACATCAATGTTTTGCACTGTTGCTCTGCATAGCAAGTTTGCAGAACCTTCTTTGCATGAATATCCACAGATTGGGACTGGAGACCAAATGTGATTTACAGCTTTTGTTCCCAAGGACACTTTGAACATAGTCATAGTAGTAGTACAAAGCAAATGTTTCAATCATATCCTGGTTGCATTGAAAGCAAAGCACTTTCCAGCATTTCCTGCTAAGGTCTAATACAACTCTGTGTGTGTTGTGAGTGGAGTAAGTGACCTGCCATCTCTGAAACCGAGTTGGAACTAAGTGGTGGAAATGCATGGTGGGTAGCAGAACTGAGGTCTAAATGCAGCACTGAGGTATCCAGGTACCTGGGTTTCTAAAACCTCCAAAACTTCAGCAACGATTGTGGTTGCATGAGTTGATAAAAGATGGAAGAGTGATTTGGATTTGGTGCTGGAGCTTCTTCATACCCATCGTCTTTGCTTGATGCTGTTCTCTTTAAGTCCATTCCTTGCAAGTGACTTGAACCCACCATTTGTCAGATCCACAGACATGGCTCTGCGAGGGTCGTAACAAGTGTTTGTCCTGACTGGTCCCAGAATTTCCACACTTGTTCGAGGGCTGCAAAAGCTTTCCCGTTTCACTGCCACCTTCTTCTTCCCTGAGTATGATGTTAACTTGCCTGCTGCTATGTTTGAGCTTGAGGAAGAAGTTCTCATGGATTCATTGTTCACAGTTGTAGAAGCAGCTGCATTCACTTGCATTCGACCCGTCGTTGATGTACTTGTAGATTTTGTAACTATGGCATTTGAGCAAGTGAAAAAAAAAATGCACAGTTAGTGAATGTTCTTCAACATGCCCCAAAGCTAGCTGTCTTTATCAAGCATTTTCTCTGGGTATGAAATGTAGTGTGAAATCTTACCAGGAGATTTTTTCTTTTGTCTTGGGAGATTGTGGTTGAAGTCACTTTCTTCAACAACATGATAATTCTCAAGAGGTGGAGGTGTGGGAAGATTTCTAGATCTTCCACTGGAGGTGCTTCCTCTTGTCTTCCTCTCTTCATCAATAGAAAGTGCAAGGAGTGAACTCTCCAGTTCATGAAAGTCATCCCCAATCGTTGAAGGGGTAGGAGAATAGAAATCCTTTGCACTTTCTTGATCAATTCGATATGCAGTAGCATGCAAGGGCTTGTCAACAGATGTATAGTCCTCACACAATTGCAGCATAGAAGATGATGAACAAGCTCCTCCTCTGCAATCATTTCCCTCACTCAAACAATCCTTTTGTGGCTCTACAGAAAAGCTGCTTTGTTGTCCTTGTGCTGCTGATTGCACAGGTGGCAGATAGTATGGAAATCTCCTGGTGGTGGTGTTTGTCTCAGGAAGTGACATGTTTGCCACTATGAGTTCATCAGATTGGTGTGGAGGAGGTAAACACATACAGCTGTGTGACCTTGCAGCATGATGAAGAATTGCTGGTGCCTGAAATGTTCTCATCCCATTAATCTGCAGCATCAGAATTGAGACACATATGAGTTCACTTGCACCTACCTGCAAACATTCCTTGCCAATTACTTGATTCCTGATTGAATCTTAAGAACTTAGCATAAGACTCAAGAAGAGGGGCATACTTCACAGAGATGCCAAGGGGAAAATGATGCAATGCCACATTTCAGTGCATGGATTTTGCACAACTACGTGTCTAGGAGCTTGCTCTCTCTCTCTCTCTCTCTACACATTGGAAATAGTGAGGGATGCTTCTTGTAAAACAGAATACACCTTGCTTTCCAGAGCCAGGATGTCCTGTTTCAGGTCAAATATTACAGAGTCTTTTCGTCTGCAAAGATCCTCCAAAACTCCGATTCTCTGCTTCCAGCAACCCCCCACATTCACACATTGTAAATGATGGATGGAAGGGTATGAAAGCCCTATGATATCGAGACCTACTTACTTCCACTACTACTACAATGTTTTCAAGATCAAAGGGATCAAAGGTAAATTTGTTGTTACCTCATCACTTGCAGCTCTGGTTGCTCTTGCTGCAGCAGTGATGTCATCAAGGGCTGCATCACGTCGCTGGCAATCTTCCCTCAACTCTGTGATCTCTTTTGATTTTACTGCAAGCATCACCTGCCACAAATTCCATTGTGTTGAGTTTTTCTGTCTCCTCCTTCCTGTTTTCCTTTTCTGTGTCTGCTGCCAGGGTGGTTGCATCACACCATTCTTTCTCTTGAGTATGTTAAAGCAAAAAAGCAAAGGCATGTATGTATATACCTTGCAGCTGCGCTCCAGGCTTTTGTATTCAGATTCCTGAGTGCAAAGCTGTCTTCTCAGGTGTTGCATTTCCATGTGTGCTTTTGTCTAACCCAATGAACCCAACACCCAATGCACCACCACATTTTGTAGTCAGTGACAGAAAGAAAACTGCAAAAAACCACATGCATGACTCATTGTTTGCTGTACTTCTTGAGCTCAATTGAGCTAGATCATTGCAGATATGGAAGAGGAAGAGGAGGGGGAAAACCCCAAAATCAGCACCAACCAACCTGGTTTTCATAGTCACCCTCAATCCATTCTTCAAGCTTCACTTCTGAATCCTTCCAATTTGCATCACTCTCTGCTGCATACTGTTTCAAGCTCTTGATCTGATTCTCCATATCTGCAACCTGCACACCATACCATGGTGTTAGATTGAAGGATGATTATCGTCAAAGAGACTGTCAAACACTTGGAGATGATTATGATGATGATGGGTTCATGGGTTTTTACTTTTCCTGCAGCTCTCTCCAGCTCTTCAAGCAGCTGCTCAGCAACAACCTCGGCAGAAGAAGAATCAGACTCTGCGGCAATCCTAAACTTGCTTTGCTTCTTGTTGGTGTGGTGTGCAAACTGGTGCTTCCTGGTTTCTACTGCTGCACCATCTTGTGGACCTGCAGCAGTTTTTTGCAGATTTCTTTGCAGCGACCCATTCTTGGATTCCTTCCATTGCTGCTGCTGCCACTGCCGCTGCTCTTGGAGATTGTCTTGCTCCTCCTTCTTGTCATGCTGGAAAATTGGGAATAGTGGATCGTCATACTCTGGTGTGCACATCTCAAAGTAGTGTTCACCAGTTTGCAGCATTGGGTTACAATACCACTTTGCTTCACTGTCATCACTCACCACTGCTGCTGCTGCCTCCTCTTCTTCTGCACGGCACACTGACCCATCAACCTCCATTGCCACCTCTTTCACTGCTGATGACTCTTTTGTTGACAATCTGTTGTTGTTGTTGTTCTTGCACTGCTGCTGCTGCTGCTCCTGTTCTCTTTCGGCCAGAGTGAGAGCAGAATCTCCCAATGTGAGATCAAATTCCCTGTTTCCTCCTGACTCTTGT
>Ga0209208_10012418_pt1 | contig 10784 bp, 12 predicted proteins | sample S1TSphfallax_3_FD_187694 | JGI IMG/M metagenome (GOLD analysis project Ga0209208, IMG submission 187694) | Host-associated microbial communities from peat moss isolated from Minnesota, USA - S1T2_Fd - Sphagnum fallax MG (SPAdes) (version 2) | ecosystem: Host-associated > Plants > Peat moss >... | reverse complement strand
GGCTTGCAAAGCCTCTTCAAATTCCAAGTCCTCATCCTCATCAGGATCAGCTCGCTTTCGTTTTGCACTCTCAATCCTGGACTGTGCGCGTGATAGGGAGAATTTGAGAATCTCAGTGCGTGCATCAAAAAGTTCAGTGGAGCCTTCTGTGTAGAAGAGTTGCAGCAATGGGACTTCCTCTGCCACGGCCTGATCTGCAGCATCCTCCTGTCCAGCAGCAGCTCCATCCCCAGAAGCTTCTTGTGCCTGCACAAGCTTCTCAAGTTCCCCATCAGCATCAAGCTTGGCCATAATTGCCCGAAGCCGATCCCTTCTTTCCATCTCCCTTTCTCCAAATAGGGTAATTGGTTGTTGTAAGCTCCGCAGCCGTATCCGAACTGCAGCATCATTGGTAGGGACTGCCAGGGCACTGGCACGTCTGTGCATCAATAGCTGTTGCACCAACTGCTCCTTCCTCTCTCGAGCTTTTTTACTCTCTTCCGATTCCTCATATTCTAATGTTTCTGTAACTGCAAGTTGCCGGGGGCTCCCTCCAAGGCTTCCATCTGCTTCTTCTTCTTCTGCTTCTTCTCCTTCTTCCTCTTCCTCACCGAGTGCATCATCATTTTGGAACATAACTTCGTCCTGTGCTCTGGGGACTGTGGTGAGAACTGCTGGGGCATATAAAACAGGAGCAGGAGAGATGAGATGAGGAGGAGGAGGAGGAGGAGGAGGCATGACCAGAGGAGTGACCCCAGGAGGTGTAGGTTGATCCGCCATCGCAGACAAGTCTCCAAGACTCTGGCAATAAACCTCAACAAAAAGAAAAGCTTACTTCCGAAATGTCGCAGCACCGCCCCCGCGCACTGCTCGGCAAGACGTCCGCTCAGAAACTCCTCCACTCTACTCCCTTTCAGAAACCAAAGTTTTCAACTGGAATGCAAATAGACAAGCCGTTGGAGGGCAAACTGAGGTACCAACCTGTGGCCGTCTAGTCCCCCATATGCGTGCGGAGACAGTCGAGCATCGAACAAGCTCGCACATTCGCCATAGAACCGAACATCTCCAGTTAGGGTTGGAAGACGCATCTTCGCATTCGCCATAGAACCGAACATCTCCAGTTAGGGTTAGAAGATGCATCTTCTCATTCGCCATAGAACCGAACATCTCCAGTTAGGGTTAGAAGATGTGCCTGCATATTCTAACCCTATATATTTGGGCTCCTGCAGGGAAGTTCGATGCGATCTCTTAGCACTCCTGACGGCGGCCGTCGCTTCTTCCCCTCTCTGTTACTCTCGATCTCTTGCTTTCTTTTTTCTTAATAGTTTTGTTTATTCGTTGTCTTGTTGTTTGCTTGCTGGTGAAATCCTTGGAGGTTTAGGTTTTGTGACCTCTTGTTGTTTGGATCGAAGGTTTTGGTTCTTTTCGCGATTTTGGTTTTTATGTGAGATGGACTATTTTTATTCGGTTTGTTTTCTATGAGTTCGGATGATGCCTAGTGATCACCCTGCCTCGGACCTTCCAAAAGAGGGGCGATGGGGTTTCTTAGGGTTCACCCCAGAAGGCAGAGAAAGATTTGCAGAGTTCGTTGAGTCGTCGCAGTAATTTCACGTGAGCTGGTGACGAATTAAGAACTGCTATATGTACTATACTGATTTTCGATCTTGTTTGTGGTTTCGCGCTGGCTATAGAACACTGCAAGAAAACACTGTCGGAAAGAGAAGGAAGAACGAAGACTGTGTCTGTGGAGGGAGGGAGCAGATGAAGAGGGGTTTAAATAGGAAGAGGATACTCTGCAAGTAACATAAGCACCAGTTGTGTCCAAGCCACTAGTGTCCTCAGTGCTGGATGCTCCCGGAGACTTTCTTCCAATTCCTTCTTTCAATCAATGGCCTCTCTCTGTTTATCGAGCAACCAGAATGATTTGCAATTTTCATACCTTCTTCCTTGCCACATGTCTAACCGCAGAAGCACAGCAAAGTAATGAACACTACTGATGGTAAAGTTTTCAACTTATGCTATTTGTTCATTTTTTGTGCCTTTGAGATGTGGGATTGCATCAACTTGGAAGTCCGTCTTCCTCTGCTGTCAAAGTAGTTACTAAGCAATTGGTTCTCTTCTCAAATAAACAAATTGAGAGGAAGTATGGGCCTTCAGGCTGTTTCATATTGCTGGTATTTTCTACCATTGTTTTCCTGAGCCAAAAAGCATCAGCAAGAGCAGTACTGTCTTCACCTCTGCTGCAGTGAAACCTAACACAAAGCTGGTACTTCCCCAGAAGATATTGCCTACTACAATGCAGCAAAAATGCCTATCAGAGTGGGTAATTGGAAGATTGAAGCATCTACATCATATATGTTCCAATAAAAAAAGAAAGTGTGCCATGGAATGTGCCAATTATGTAACTATGCAAAGGAGAGTAAACTTCTGTACACCAAGTTTTCAACATGTCCTGAAGATTATCGGCTTGTACTATTGGCATGTACTATTGGCATTGAGACGAAATGTGTCAAGAGAATGGAATACTGAAAAAGTGAAGATATATTGAAACTCTTCTACCCTGCTATAGGAAACTCTACCCTGCCATAATAGAATCATAACTGCTCACTTATGAATGGGAGGTACCCACATGAATGACTTTAGTTCCCCCCAACAGAATTGTATCTTCATTTGAGCTCACCATTCAGGCTAACAACACTTGACATCTTGTGATCAGTGGCAATGCCATCTCTTCCGTCACCAGTCTTCAAACTTAAGCTACCTTGCTTCAAGGCCTTCTGCACCAAGGCTCTTCTCCTCTCTTGCTGGGCAGCAGTAGGTTTGTGCTGCTTACTTTCTGTTAACAATGGTTCCTCAATACTTGATGAAAGACGGTTGCCAGTTTCAGCGTCATTCTCTTGTCTCTGCAAATGGGAACCTGTGAACATGCAATGGGGGTTTTGTTTGTCTACTACAAGCATGAATACTTTATGCTGCATACCTGGAATTTTTAAGTGTGCAAGAGCAAGGAAATGGAAGTTCTACTCTTGAGTTATGAAAATCTGTGCAGTCGACGAGCAAAAACTGTTGCCTATGGCAGATGATCAATCACCTGCTGCTGTGGGTCTGTGATTTGCTTGGTTATTGGTGGGGATTTCACATAAGGGATCCTCATAGCTTGTGGTATTGATATCCAAGTATTCCACATCAGTGTCCAACATGGGCCCATTATCCTCACTTATATCATCCACCAACCTCATCAGTTTTGCCTGTGACCTGCATATCACAGTTCCAAAGGACAAGTTAAGTCTGAACATGCTAAGGGTATGGACAAGCCAAAAGGGTGTTACTATGAACACAATGTGGCATGGTACTTTGCCTACATCCAGTAGAGTGCTCAGTAAACCATTCAACAGTATGTCAAAGAGACCCCTCCATACTTACCCAAAGAAACAAATCCAACACAAGGTGGGAGATTGAGGATTCCAACTGTACCTCTTCAGTTCTTCTTGAGCACGAAAGAATCCCTTGTAGACTTTCACAAACTTCTTTGTTCTGGAGGCCAACCTGCATCCATCACATCTTCAGTTAATTGTACTCTTTGATTTGTAAGGTTCAGGTTGTATTGACCACATGACCCCTGCTTCCTATGTCATTTCAGATCTATAAATCAATACCATGATGAAATATCCATTTGACCACATACAGTGTAAATCCTTCTAAGAGAAGGCAAATGGAAAAAGGCAAAGAGGCATACCCTTTACAAGTATCCTTAATGCTGTCTAACTTGGTCTCAAGCATTACAATTTTGTCAGACAACTCTGTAGTTTCCAGTACTTTCTTCTCAAGTGAATGCTGCAAAAGAAAGGTTCCAAGCAGAGGGAGCAGCTACATAAGGTGTGCGCTTTATGGACCAGTACATAGTGATACAAGAAGTTAGCATTTTCTTCATATGATAAACTGAGCACACAAAAGAGATTCTCATGTTGCAAAAAATGGACACACTTCATCTTATTCTTAGAATTTTATATGCTGTTCAACCATCTCAGCACACATTACATCTTTTGCTGGAGTTCAATATTGACTTCATGCTCTAATACTTGAATAATTCTCATAAGAGAACAGTGATGTAACACCCTGATGTGAGCAGCTTTGAAACTCGCAAAATCACATCCTTGAAAAACAAGAAGCATACCTCAAGTTTGACCTTTTGGGCCAACAGTGTCTTGTTAAAAGAAGAAACCTCTTGCAACTGCACAAGAAAAAGGTCACAATCAGCATGAAAGTATAAGTGTAGTGTGCTGGATGCTATACATGTTGCACCTTCTAGAAACTAAGAGAAGCCTCATTGTCTGTCAACATCATCCAGGCTACTGCCAGGATGGAACAAAGAGGTATCCATATTGAAACTGTACAAGGACACCCAGTCTGCCTTCAATTCTCCCTCATGCTGCAAGCAGGAATCAGTAAGCCAGTATCTGTTCAGTCACGCACTGTGAAATCTGTGATCAGGGCTATTTGAAGACTAGCAAGGTAGCTTGTTGCAGGCATCAATGGGATGTTAGTTGGTTATTTATTGTATGGTAGCTGTATCAAATGAAGAAAGTATGGGCCTGGTAATGATGCTACAGACCTGCTCCTCAAGAGCCTCTTGAGAACTGGTGGAGATACTCTGTGACCCAGCCTTGCCATTAGCTTCATCAACTGCAACATCCTCTGCCCCATCAATTGGCCCTGAGACATCACTGAGATGGGGCTCTGTTGTGTCTGGGTGTTTCTTGGTGTCCCTCCTGTGTCAATGGCAAGCACATCCTCTCATTAGCAGTAGCCACTAGCAACAGTCAGTACTACAGAATGGCTCAAAAATGAGAAGCCACTTCATCATGCTGAATCTGCATCAATTAAAATTTCAAACTGAACCACTCAGAAATTTCCAGCAGTATCAATTCCCCTGTTACTGGCTTACTTCTTGTACTCTGGAGACTTTTGTGGTGAACAAGAAACACTCCTCCTACGCTTTGCTGGTGATTTTGATTGAGTATGTCCTGCCCTCCCACCATACCCAACCAAGGGAAATGCTTCATCAATTTCCATATTTTTTGGCATCTTCAGTAACAAACTCTTGTTCTTGCATTCAAGAAAGGATTTGCTATTTTGTGACCCAACAGAGGTAAAGATTCATATGAGGACCAAAAAATGTATTACCACTATGAAGTTGTCAAATCATAAGGTCCAGTTCGGTTTGACAATTCCAATGGCAGAAAGTCCTGCAGCTTGCATTTTTATCCATCTATATGTTCAAACAAAAAAAGGCCTTGTGACAAAAGACAGCATTTGTGTTACGATGGTGAAATATATCTATCTACCTCTGTCATGATGTGGTGATCCATTTTCATGCCAATCACGGCCTCTTTCATCCCTGCCTGGAGATCGACGCCAGTAACTTGGAGAATGTCTATGGTCCACTGCATTCCTCAAGTCTCCACCATTATCAAAGCGACCTACAAATGGGAAGGACACAGTGAACAACAGGTTACTCCAGTATAAGAACTTGAGTCTTTTGTAAGTTCCAACAAGCAAACATGGTAAGGCCTAATTACAAGTGGCAGATAGAGACGCATAAGCTTACCATCGGCATGGCGGGATACAGGACTGACCTTAGAATTGTGCACAAAAGAGCATCCTCTTTCCCTTAAGGTCGATGCCCACAGGCTAAAGCATATCCTTAAATCTCAATACTCAACAGGGTGATCAATCATAAGTGCTGAAAAGTGATAACACTGATATTACCGCAGGAAAAAAGCCCTTATTGTTGATATCATTCCCTTAAGATAAGACAGCATTTCAAAAGACCTTTCATGAACTGCATGCGCCTGGAATTACAACTCAGAATAAACCAATACTTGTGACAAAACTGCCCATGGTCCAAAATACATAAACAGAGCAGAGGTGAGCCTCGCTCCCTTCACGATACAAGACTTCTATGCAGCACTGTATCTGCAAGAAGGTCTTCAGGAAACATGAGCTCCGTACGCAGTTGGACTCAAAAATGGCCATGGTTGTGAGTCGGCTCTAGAGGTGACAGTCAAGGGTATCACCAAGCAAGCCTGGTGATGTGTGCCAAGCATGTAAAATGAAGAGTGACTGTGACATCAACTTGCACAATGTATAATGATAAGACACTGAACCAGTTGCAGAAATGTTTTCTAGTGCCCTTAACATAACTTCCTCAACTGATGTTCAACCAATGGATTCAGACATACGAGTCTCATGGAGGATGAAAACATTCTCACACGTTTTGGCATATATCAACTAAGACCCGGTTCCAGGAAAGCATTGCACCAACAGCCGAACAAGCATACAGCTTGAAAACGTGGTTGAGAACCATCACCTACCTGCTTCTGATTAGCCAATATTGACTAGACATATGCAGCATAGATCCACCTTCAATAAGTGCAAAGCATTTCAGACAAGGGTTCGCCAGCAGTAGAGACCAGCTTAGCTGTCCATTTTGAAATAGCAGCAGAAAGGAGGATCGGCCTGCCACCGTTTGTGACCTTATCACCAGCAGATGAAAGGGGGAAGAAAGAAACAAAAGTAAGCTCAAGAGCCTCACCAGGTACTTTTCGGAGTTCAGATTCTCCATGAGCAAAAGAGCAGCTCTGACGGGGACAATACCCTCGTTGCATGTAGAGGGAGCACATTTTTGTCTTGTACAGATCTCGCGCATACGCCATGATGTTGTGCCTCTCTATACACAACCAGCTCTTCTTTCTTTCTTCAGAGACAAAACCCTCAACCGTCTGGCTAGTAACAATGAATAGGCAGATGGCAGCCAGCTGTGGTTACCCGAAAACTCCTGTTTGGTTGTGCTGAGCTCTTATTTTCAAAGAAAGAATCAGAAAACTCTTGTCACACATCATCAATGGCCATAGAATACATTGTTCTGGGGGTGCAAAATGCCTGATACAAATAGAATCTTGGACTGTTTATCATTCATCTATTGCTGATGATGTCGTGTGAGGGTTTGGATCACCTGTTCTGTTCTGCTGCGTGATATGTATAGCAATTTGTGTCAGACAACGTGAAACTTCCCAACCCTATTTCATGCCATTAGCAAAACTAAAAAAAACCTCAACAGAACACATGTGATTTCTTCTCCTCGAAGTTTTCTCTGACCCAGCTGCTGATCTGCACCTTCTTCCTCTGACCAAAGTCATCACAAGTGCTCTAAAACAAGATGCAATAATGAATGTATAGAAGCAGGACAACACAGTTCCCTTACAAAGCTGCTCATGACGCCGAAAAAAACTACTTATTCAATCTCACAGAAACATAAAGCGACACACCAAATCGTCGCGGAAACATGGAAATTCAATACTACCAACAAAAACACTTGCAAAAAACTTTCCCTGTTCAAATTCCAAAACTGTCGGTAAAGAGAATCAAACAATCAATACTTACAAGAGTCATTGAGAAGAGAAAACGAAAAGATTTCTCGCCTCGTTTTTTCCAAACCCTGAATGCAAGAAACCTCCTCTTTTCATTCAGAAACAAACCGACAACCCAAAACAAAAAAAAAAACAGCCGACAAAAAACCTTCAATCCTCACCACCTTCCGTTCCCTGCATCAAAATGAGACTGAAAAAAACCCCAAAAAAAAACATTTTCTAGCACAAAAACTGAAACAAAATCAAAGAAAAAATAATTTCAGGGAGAAGGAAGGAAAAACGTACGAGAAATTCGTAGCGTCTCAAATTCACTACAACGCTGAAAGCGGAGAGAGGCTGTCGGAGAAATGGTCGCTCTTCTCTCTCTCTCTCCTCTTCTGGCTTTTCTCTCCGCCACCGCGCCTTTGGAATTTTGGGCTCTGGAAGCTCTGACCCCGAGGTCCCAATCGAGGTATCCTCTTGATTTACGGACGAGGTGTAGCCAGTAAATATCCTTCCGCAAGAGACGGAACGTGGAATCGGGCCCTCGAATTCCGGACAGGGTCAAAAAAAAAAAGTTGGGACACGGCGCTCGAAAACAGGTCCTGCCTGAATCGACATGCCATGTTCGTCGAAGTCCACGAGCCAATATGGGGAGCGCGTGGAAGGGACGACGACGACGAGGATGATGATCATGATGTCGGGACCTCATCTATGCCCTAACATATCCAGTGTGTCAAGGGAGTTTTTTGCAACTGCATTTTTTAATCTCCCTCTCTAAGCTTGTTAACTTTTGTGCACAATTAGAGATCATCTCCAGTTGGTGTTCAAAAATTATTTTTCACACCCAAGTCTTAGTTATTTACTTTTTTTGCAACCCCACCAATAAAACTGAAACTCTGAGGTATTCGACTACTACTACAGTAGTAGCAAACCAACTGGGCCAGCATTCAAATCACATTTATTACACTCTTTTTGGGAAGTGCACAGCGTTTCTGCGCCTTGTACCACCAGCCTGAGCTAAAACTGCACATCTTGACTTTTTGTTCATCTAATTTCACGGCGCAGGATCACATGTTGAGCATAGCTGGAGATGCTCTCTTTGAATATCTCCTTCACCCACACCCCCTGTTTGGGCCTCTAAAAGGGTTTTAGAGCATCCAAGGTAGAGAGTACCCACTTATTTCACCATTTCCAAACCTATAAGCCTGGACTAAGTAACCAGCAAGAAGAGCATACAAGTCATGGTTCATAGTCTCTAGGTGCTTGAGATTATCAACTTTGTGAGTGCTGAGATTAAATTTGCCATACTCTCTTTGCCTGTATGTTTGATTGCATGGGAGTGTTAAGCTTTTTAAGTTATGATGGGACACAAAAGAGAATGAGTTATGAGATTCAACTAACCAATGATCAAGAATGTGCAGTAGTGAATATTAGGGAGGTACAAAAATATCAAAAGATCACAAAATATGATATTATACCTAACTAGGCAGCTCTTATTCAATGCCGTCCAACCACATTAGCAAGATGTGCCTTACAATAGTAATGAAAAATTGAATAGAATAAAGTGAAAATTATTTTGATGTTACCACTTGAGTCCATCAATTTCATAGCTGGTCTACAACCAACCAGCTAAATCTCGTTATGGATTATTGTTAGTGTGGCAACATCATAAAATTGAGAGGAAAAAAAATAAAATATTGATCAAGATGGTATGGCAACCCATTATTTAAGTTATTAGAATTCAAACTTTGGTGAAAGGTTAAGGGGCAAAATGTGATGCTATTGGTAACATCTTGGGGAACACATTTCAAATTTGGGGAGCATACTGGGAATGCATTGAGAACATGGTGTGGAACACATTGGATGTTAAAATCCAAAAAATCCCAGATATCCCCCTCCCCAAAGGAGCTAGTTGTGTTTGTCTCATACATGCTTGGTAAAATCTAAAATCATACATGCATGTCTACTATCTTAAAGCAATAATAAAAAATTTATAACATAAACGGCAACAACAATGCAAAAAATTTAATTAATTAAAATTTAATTTCATTATAATTTTTGTTGTTAAATCTTCATCAAAGCCTTATCAAAGTTTTTAAAGTAACATCAAATTAAATTTTAAACATTATATCTCAAAAAAGAGTTTTATTTTAAAATTGACATGTTTTATTTTAATGAAGTCTTGCATAATTTTTCAAATCAATTTTTTTAAGAATCTAATTTTAATAAAATTTAAAGGAATTGAAGCTAATTATTTGTATGTTTATCAAACAAATTTCACTTTAAAAATTAGTCATATGAATTTAAAAAAATATTTCATAGTGATATGAAACCTTGTGATACAAAAAGGTCAAGTGACAACCCAAAAAAAAAAATTGATATAGAGGCATGATTAAATCAGTTACCCAACATTCATATTTTGAGAAAAAACCCAACAAGTAGATGGGTAGACTTCAAAACAACCCATCAATTGGATGGGTGCACCCAAAATCTACACATGCACATCCATTAGCTTAGGGCATCACAAACACGTTGCCCCTGCCAATAGATAAGATGTTATACATCTACCTACTGTGTACACACTCTGAACACCGAAAAAATCTGTTCATCTAATGTGAAACCAGTTGTAATAAGGTAAAACTTCCAAAAGTTGGATCCAATGCGATAGTCCATGTCCCTGTGGGGGCAAAGCCCAATAAAAAAAAAAGACCTGGACCTCTTGGGCAATTGCTCTATCACATCATTAGCATAGAGGAATTTCTATTTCCTAACATTTTTTCACCCGCTTTTGCCCAGACAATAAGACTTGATCCAAACAGATTTAGTGTAATTGGAGGGCATGTTATTCAAAATATTTTTTCCTCCACTACTTCAGAAGTTGTTTCAAAAAATGGAAAACCCACTGTATCTCCATTTATCCCCTCTTTGATGGTGGGACCTATTTGCAAGATATCAAAGTCCAAAAAGGTTTATGAAATACATTCCACCCCTAAACCCTAATTGAAAGTTTTTTTGAGAGGATTGGTGAATTTGTATTTAGGAGATGATTGGGTTTTCACCTCTGATTATTATCTTTCTTGTGTGTTCATTGTTAATGTGTGCAGTTTGATTTGTGGAAGATGAGTTGTTGGGTATTGTTTTTGAGTTTAGATCACTCTAGTCAGAGGAGCCAAAGTATCAAAGTACTTTGAAGATCGAGATTCAATTACCCTTAGAATTTGGTCTTAGCCTTTGCCCCTTAGATCAATAAACAATTCTTGCATAGCATGTGTGTGTCTCAACAAAAAGCAATTCATTCATCTTAATTTTCAAACAAGTGTCAATTTTTCTTTACCTTCATAAGAGCAGCTTCACACTCCATGCATATCACCTATTTGTGCCTATAGCAATGTT
>Ga0209208_10012417_pt1 | contig 10784 bp, 7 predicted proteins | sample S1TSphfallax_3_FD_187694 | JGI IMG/M metagenome (GOLD analysis project Ga0209208, IMG submission 187694) | Host-associated microbial communities from peat moss isolated from Minnesota, USA - S1T2_Fd - Sphagnum fallax MG (SPAdes) (version 2) | ecosystem: Host-associated > Plants > Peat moss >... | reverse complement strand
CGTCAATCCTACCTATCAATTTATTAAGGTTCACCCGAGTTCATGGATGATGAACATAGGTAAGTATTACAAACAATTTATAGTGGAAACAATGCCATAATTGCAGCCATTTTGATTTGGTTAATGCATATTTTACTAAATTTTGTTTACCTAATTTATTATTGAATGGACATTACAATACATCTTTTCATGTAATTATTATAAATATGTACTATTGGATTATGGTTTAAGTTCAGGGTTGGGACACATAAATTAATTAATAAGTTTTTCATGAATGTATAGTAAATAACCTAAAATAGGTTAAATTTTTTGGGGGAAAATTTTAGGGTTTACACATATATGAAGTAATATAATTACATTTTATGTTTTCTTCAAAGAGAGTGGAAAACATTAGGCTGGAGAAATCACACAAAGGTAAAAAACATATCTTCTCTTTTGGTTTTGTACGAAATTTATTTGATTGTTTTAAGACTAACATATTTTCTCTCGGTCAATAAATATTTATAGTTTAAAACCTTTAAATTTTGGTTTCTAATTTTTTTCGATTAGTGTTACACTGTGTAGAAAATGGATTAGGAGATAATGTCAAACAACTCAAAGATTGGCATGAAACAATGTTCAATCACACAAATGTTCGTATTAAACAATGTCATGAATAAATGTTCCAATTACTAATCAAAATTGTTGCCATTTGCACTAAGAATTTTGTTTAGAATCAATTTTGCATGGAGGAAATCATAGCCCAAATTCTTTAAACATAATGTATTCTCCACACACATGAAGTCTAATATGGCACAAAGGTTATTATTGTTTCCAAGTAATAAACACAAAAAGTGTGAAATGCAAAAACACAAGGATAATGATAATATTAGTGTTAAATGCAAGTATTGTAACTAGGCCTCAAAATCCCAGTTGGTAAGTAAGTACAAGTGCAAGTATTGCAATTAAACCCCATAATTCCAATTGGTAAAAGTAAATATGGGTGCAAGCATTACAACGAAGCCCCAAAATTCCAGTTGGTAGAAGCAAGTATAGGTGTAGGTATTGCAATGAAGCCCCAAAATTCCAATTGGTAAAGGTATGTACAGGTGTAGGTATTGCAACAAAGCCCCAAAATTCTAGTTGGTAAAAGTAAGTACGGGTGTAGGTATTGCAACAAAGCCCCAAAATTCAAGTTGGTAAAGGTAAGTACATGTGTAGGTATTGCAACAAAGCCCCAAAATTCCAGTTGGTAGAAGAAAGTATAAGTCTAGGTATTTCAAGTTTAAATGAAGAATCAACCCTAAATGCAATACCCACACTTCAAAAAAACCCATCCAGATGGTTTGGATACCTTTAAGTGAAGACCTAGCCTTAAACACAATACCCACATGCAAAGTCACTTTGAAACAACCCAACCTTATATGTAATACTTGCATTCAATGTCACTGCGAAATTACGCATGTGGGGTTTAAACCTCTTTAAATAAACATCCTACCTTAAATGTAATACCCACATTTTGGGTCATTCCAAAATAATTAGTTAATTTCAAAATAGTATGTTAACAAAGGTGTCTATAAAGGTTAAGGTTGTTGATTAAAAGTTCCATGATTCTTATTATATTTCCTTAAATTTGAAAAAAGGTTGTATTATTTATGGAACAAATAGTACAATGACAATTGTGGTCAAGCTTATCTTGTTGTAGGAATTTTTCATGGAAAAGTTGAACTTGCGATCTATGACGTGGAATAATCATTTCAAATAGTGATTTCAATAACTTATTAAAACAAAAATATAATTAAGTTAATCAATCAAATATCAAATTAATCAATCTAATTTTTAGATCCAACTTTTTATTATCCAAGTAAATAAAACTAAACCAAATTATTAGTTAACTATTTTAAATAAATAAATGATTATCTAATTCTTGATAATTAATCATTTAAATTATCCAAAATATTGGTCTATTAATTATTTAATTATATGACAATTTTTTGATAATTCATTAATTATCAAAAATATTTTACATTAAATTAATGGGAAATTTCTATGGTTTAAACATATGTGAAACAATACAATTTCATTTTATATCTTCTTCAAAGAGATTGGAAAAATTAGGTTGAAGAGATCACACAAAGGTAAAAAGTAAACCTTATGTGAAAACCCAACCCTAAATGCAATAGAAAGTTTGTCAATATCAAAAAATTAAACGTTCAAACTTAAATTTTTTTCAAATATGTTCATATTTATGTTTTTTCCCTTTTAAAGTTGTAAATTCATTTCAAACAACAAAAATATAAAGTTTCTAATTTAATAAGATTTTAAACTATGTTTTTAAGAAAATCAAAACGCATGATTTTCTACTTTTTTTTTATCACATAATAATAAAAATGATCTCTCCCATATATTAATCCTATGTCTAATTGAAATTTTATTTTATATTTTTATGATATATAGTAAATAAATTCTTGGTTAAAATAATCATATAGTGGGTCAAAAATATATTATATTCTATACATATATAACACAAGTCCTTATGTAAACTTTATTTTTTATGATGTATAATATTGGTTTAAATATTGGTCCAAATATATTGTTATTTATAACACATTATATATAAATAATGATATTATGGAATTATATTGTTGATTCATCTCAATACATATAATATTTTCATATTTATTTAAAATTATATATATATAAACCTATGGTTACGTATATTGCAAATATTTTTAATGAATTTTGTTTTTAATGCAAATTTAAAATTTCCAAAATATTAATAGCTAGGTATGAAAATGTTCATAAGCTTTTAAAAGTCATGTCAGAGTTTGTGTGTATATTTGGATGCTTTGTGAGGGCCAAGTGTTCATAAAAAAACAATTAAGAATCTATAACCTTGACAAATTACTATCTTCAACAAAAGCTCATTGCCAAGGTTGTCAAATTGATTAAAGTGTCAACATTGACCAAATTAAACAACCTAGCCTAAACATGAGTAATAGGTTAGTAAGCTATTTGTTAAGTAACCTAATTAATTACCTAATAGGCTACCTACATAATATAGGCCTATTATGTAGTTTATTCATTAGTGTAGGCCTTCTAGGTTAATATCTTAAATGGTTTATGTAGGTATTAAAGCTGGTTGAGTTTATTAAATAAACATACTAGTTATATAGGTAGTTTACTAACCTAAGCCACATAAGCCTAATAAACATTTATGAGAGTTTAATGTTTATTCCTTATTATATTATAACATATTAAATTTGAAAGCACATTTTTTCATATAATTGTTATAAGAATATATTATTAGATTATGATTCAAATTTAGAGTTTGGGAGACCTTACATTAATTAATTTTTAACAAGTCTATATTAAATTAAATTAATTATGGTGCATTTTAAGGGGAATTTTATATGCAAAGCAATGTAATATATATTTTTAAAGAAAGTGAAAGAAATCAGCTTGGAGATATTAACAAATGGTAAAAGACACACCTTTTTTTGCATTTTGTTATCTAGTTATTAAAAAAGTTAAAGCTAAATTATAATTGGTGAAAGTAAGTACATGTGTGGATATTGCAAAATTATATGAAACCTTAACCCTAAATGCAATAGCCATATTCAAAGTCATTTCAAAATAACCCATATGTGATTGAAGTAAAACTTGTAGTGATAGGGCAACCTTAAATGCAATACCCACATGTAAAGTCATTTTGAAATACCCAATATGTAGTTTGGGTGTGCCTTTGAATGAAGACCAAGGCCTAAATGCAATACCTACATGCAAGTTCATACTGAAATAATCCATAGGTGATTGAGGCAAACCTTATATGAAAAGCCAACCTTAAATGCAATACCTGTGACGCGCTCCCAAGTCACGGGGTGAAACCCACTTGAGGGTTTCACAAAATCAAGTTACAAAAGTTGAGACTTGGAGGCACGCTCCCGACTTCCAACTCTAGAAAGGGGTAGAGGGTCGAGTTGGGAGCCCAGGGATTAGACTAGGAAGAAGGTTTAGTTGATCAAGCTTGAATCTGCATCAAAACAAACCACCCAAGTGGTTAGATCACATTCCGGGACACCCTTGGGTGTTGGGACAAGCCACGGGCACTTCGGACCACAAGACTCACCATGGCCCGGACTCGGGGGAAGCCACCACCTTCCCCCATATAGTATTCTCTGCGACACCCCATGGGGACTACATCCAAATGGCTCTTTTTCCCGGGACTCCCAAGTTGGAGTCCCAAAACTGTCCCGGTTGGAGTCCCGGGACTTTGGAAGCTCATAACTCCCGACTGCAGAGTTTCATTACGACAAGTTCTAAACCAAAGTTGTAGCCCTCGTCGAGATATTTCCAACGCCATGTTGCACTCTCAATTCGGAGGTCGGGAAGAGGTCGATTCCTGACTTTTAGTGGTCGGGAGTCAAATTGCCAATTTGACTTCCGGCCCTTCTTTTGCCCATAACTTGGGCTACAGATGTCCAAATGGCCAATGCGAGGCCATTTTCGATATCTACGCTTCAAGACCTTTCCAATGACATCAAGAACACTTCAATGCAAGGTGTTTTGGGCCTTTCCGTCGAACCCTAAACATTCGGGAGTCCCAGAGGACTCCAAGTCCCCAACTTTGGGAATGTTGGGCTTCACCCCCACACTTGGCCAAAGTGGGGTTGCGACAACTTGCATGTAACATCATTTCAAAATAACTAATAAGTGATTTGGGTACTCAAAATATGTCTTTTTATATACCTAAATTAATTATTATTTTGAATTAATTTTATGACAAAATGTAGGTTTTGTAATGAATGTTAAAAACCAACAACTATTATGGGACTTATATGTAGGTATTGCATATTTGAAAATGGCCTTATGGAATTTATAATTGAAAATGATGTAGGTATTATATGTTTTGAATGTGTGTATTATTTTAAAAGTCTTTAAGTGATGTGAGTCCTATTACATTATATGTAAGTATTGCACAATGTTCATTTTGATCTTTGTAGACCTTAGACAAATTAATGTTACCTATTCATATGGACCTATTTAAGGTTTGATTCTTACATCTAAAGTACTGAGAAAATATGACATAAAAGACATATATGATTAACCATATACCCATCAAACAAATGTGACTAGAAAAAAAATATTATATTGATAAAAGATGTACAAAAATGGGTGGATGAAAAATTGTTAAAGAACCCAAAATAATAAAAAAGGTTCTCTATAACATATCAAAGGACCAAAGTTCAAAAATTGGGTAGTCCAAAAAATAAAAAGGCTGAAAAAAGTTAGTTAACTATATAAAGTGAAAACTTTCAATCATATCAGTATCTACAATCTCATGTTTAGTTCGATAAGTAGCTGCTACATTTGTAGCCCTTGTTGCATGATGAGTAGTGTAGAAATGGTGGTGTTGCATTTCAACCTAAATTGCATTTGCAACAAACTCTTCCTTTGTTGTCTTTTAAACTTTATAATCGCCCAAAAACCACCAAATTAAACCCTAACACACTTTGAATGAAACAAAATTATAAAAAATAATAAAAATTGATTAATATTGTTTCTTACCTCCCATGAATAATTTTAGATTCATGAAAATCCAATACATCTATCAATTGTTTTGTCTGACTTGTTTTACTAGACTTTCGATCCCAATTTTTGACATCCCATGCCATCTTCAATTGTTGTGCATATACACAATGGGTGGATCGAATCATCTCTTGTAAATCTTCATCCTTCTTCATCCATGATGTTGCATTTCGAGGCACACTTCCCATGCCCTAGGCATTAAGACCCAACACTTGCAACAGTTGTTTGGAGCTAATTTGACCAAAGTTAGTTTCAGGAATGGTGGACATTATTTTGTGACAATTATTAATTTATCCCACTTGTGTTATGTTTTGGCACGAACGCAACTAGCAACCTTTTGATCATTTCACCTTTACACAACGATGACATTTCCCAAAATGCAAACATTCATTTTATCATGGTGTTGATGACAAGGACCTCTTTCGAAAGTTAAAGGCCTCCAAGGTTTGGCCTTTTCTACCGCCAAGCCATGTACCTCCTTCAAATGCTTGGTTGACAACCATTTGGCATTATATGCAACAATGCAAATGCCAACTTTATAATTCCATTTCGACCCAAACTTCATCCATTCTTTGTCCTTCTGAACCAAATTAGATGGACAAGGGGGTGCCAATGGTTGAAAAGCTTAGTTAGTTTCAAGTTCCAAACGTAAACAAAAAAATATCAAAAATTAAATCATTACTTTGTAATAAAAAAATCCTAACCCACATAAAGAGTTCATAAAACAGAATGTAAGTATTTCAAAACATAAAATCACACAATCAGATATAACTCATGCAAACTTTAACTGTTTTCAAATATTGCAATAAAAATAATTTGACAAAAAAATCCCACACCTTCCATCAAATGATGGAAGGTGTGGATATAATTAAACTTTAAAAAATTGTACAATTTTTTTTATTCGCATTTAATCTAATGTACGTAAATTCAAAAACAATTTAACCCATCATTTTTCAATCAAAATTTTTAATCTATATTGAGAATGAACTCACCATTTGAATTGCGACCTGTCATCATTGTCAACTATAATCCACATAAATTGTTTGATTCATCAAACCTTAATTCTCATTTTTGATGGAATAACATTTTGCTCTTCAAGTTTCAATTATGATGGAACAACATTTTGCTCATCAATTGTCTAATATGATGAAATAACATTTTGCTCATCAATTATCTAATCTGATGAAATAACATTTTGCTCATCAATTGTCTAATCTGATGAAATAGCATTTTGCTCAATAATTGTATGTTTTAATGAAACAACATTTTGCTCAATAATTGTATGTTTTAATGAAACAACATTTTGTTCAATAATTGTTTATTTTGATGAAACAACATTTTGCTTGTGAACTTCCAAATCACCACGACCTTTCTTCAATTTCTTTCCTTTAGCCATTACAACCTTCAACATAAAAAAAAATCACCATTTCATTGTTAATTGTCAATTTTATTGAATTAAACCAAAAGGACCAAAGAAGAAAAAAAGGAAACCGCCTTCTCCCATTGCCTTTTTCACAACACCACCACCATAGAAGAAGGCAACAACATTGCTGTCGTCACCTTCTTCATAGCAAAACCACCAAAAAAGGCGATGGTAGTTACCATTGCCATTTTTTGTAACAAAGCCATCAAAGAAGGTGATGAAAGTTGTTATCTTCTTCTTCTTCTTCTCTACGACACCACCACAGAAAAAGGTGACGATAGCTTGGTGCCATCACCTTCTTTGTTGCAACAGAATCATAGAAGAAGACGATGGCAATGAACTGTCCTCTTCTTTTTCTCAAGCACAAAAAAGAAGGTGACAACAATAGCTATCGTCACCTTCTTCACTACAACAAAACCAAAGAAGGAAAAAACAATAACAATAAGCCGTCATTGCCTTCTTTGCTACAACAGAAAAAAAGGCGTTGGTAGCAACTCTCGTTGCCTTTTTCATTATAATAGAAATTGAAAAAAAACCTAGTAGAAGTGTTGTTAGCACAAGTTGGCTACTAGTTTGAGTCCTGGTTACTTGGAACCAGATTTAATTTTCAGAACTTGAAATAAAATGAAACCAATAAAACCAACCAATGCACTAGTTGAAACCAATAAAACAAGTTGTCATCGCCTTCTTTTTGGTTTTGATGCAGCGAAGAAGGTTGTCGTTGCCTTTTCAATGTTCTTCAAAAGGAACTAAGTGAAAACTTTTACACCCCATCCCCCCAAGATGAAAACATTAGAGACCTTGAACCTAGTTCACTGAAATGTTAAAAAATGGTTGGCAAGTCTCCATCTACAGATTTAGCACCACAATTAAATATTTAAAACATTAAGCCTTCCTAAACCTTGAATTATGTGTTTTTTCAAACCTCTTGTGAATAAATTAGTTTTGAACATGTTTTATTTATAAAATGATAAATGATGTTTTTGAAAGAAATGTCAGTTTTGAAATTGTGATGTATTTGGTAGAAGGTGGTTGAAATATGTGTTGCACGTAAGTACACATTTGAAGTAAATCAATCACAAACATAAAATGAATAATAAACATATAAAATTTAAGTCTTTGAAGTTTGTTATGTATTTGTTTGAAGTTGGTGTAAGGCCTTTTTACATTTCAACACCATTCATTTAAAAAAAATTACATTTCCATATGCCAACCATAAGACCTCCTATAAGGTTGTTTTGAATTCGTATGGTGCTGGTGAAAAGTTGTGATGCATACATAGGTACACATTAATGTCAAATTTGTTACCAATGAAGTTGATTTTAATTTTTCTATTTAACTTTTTTTATGGACTTTCTTGTTTTTCCTTTTTAGATTATTCCATCATATTTTGCACTCATCATTTTGTGACTCTATTTTCACATCTACATTAGTATATTCTACTATTGTTGCGTTCAACCTTCTTGCACTATGGAGTAAAATTTCTAAGAAATTCTTGGGTTCTTTTAGCATAGATTTTGGAAGGCGGACATGCTTTTTCCTAGTTGAGAGGAGTGAATGATTCAAGCGAGACTTGTGTGAATCTTTGACTTGCTGAGATTGTGATGCTCCTATTTTGATGAAAATTTTTGCAACTCAATGTTAAGATATTTTTGGTGCTCTTTAGGTTCATCATAAATCTTGCATCGCAAAATCTCAAGCATATAACGTGTTTGATTCTTTGTTTGAATTCTTAGAAATAACATAAATGTTCCTTGCACCTCATAGACTAATTTTGCAAGTTAGTTAATATGTAAGACCTTTATGGTAATGTTGTACCCTTTTGAGCATAATAGATCACCTTCCATCCCTAAACAATGTATATGACATTATGAATTAGAAAATTTATGATATATCGTATTTCACACCCTTAACCAAACACTTAAAATACCATGTCTTGAGATATTCTTAAATTTGTTAGTATTTGTGTGTGATGGCTTTTGACAAGTCTAACCCTAACATTAAATTTTTTTAATATTCAACAACATTTTATTTGAATGTATAATATATCTCACATCCATGATCGAACAAAAAAATTTAAATTGTTTTAAAAAATAATAAAATCCCTTTTTTGGGTTAAAAATGATAAGATTTGTCCAAAAATAACTATGAGCACCAATGTTATGATCCATGGATGATTTAACAATTTTGGCTATGAAAAATGAAAGTACAAAAATTGCAATCATTTTAATCATCCTTCTCTATTGTTGGCTACCTACCAGAACGGTAAAACCTGATTAGAATCTGGCGATTTAAAAAAATAAATCAAACTTTGGCGAACAGAAACAAAAAAAACAAAATTTCTGTTTTTAAAAAGAAAATTGGCCAAGCAAAGAAAACCGAATCATACTTGGTGTAATAAGTGACAAACGCTTTGTCCTACAACACACAAACAGTGTGCAGTTCTCACGTGGGAAGCCATGTGTAGTAGTACACGTAAAGCCTGCAGTTGTTCAGTAGTGTGCAAGGGCGGTAAAATGATCACCTGACGAATTTGTTTGAACGCATATAAGGCAGTGTTTTTCTTGGGAATTCTTTAATGCAGCCTCAGAGCCGATCCTCCATAGGAAAGTGTAGAAAAATGACAATTGTCTGAAGGAAGATTTAGCCAAATCTGGCTATAAACGAGATATGAAGTGCAAATTTTTCAATCAACCTTTTACATTTCTGGCTACAAAATCAAAAGAAAATATAGAAATATGACGATTCTTACTAGTTTTTTTCTCACTTCTGGCTATTGAAACCCTTCAAAATCAGTTCTTTCTTAACTTTTTTCCACTTTTGGCCAAAGGTGAAGCCTTTCCCACAAGTTTGACAAGAATAATAGCCAACACAAGGCAGAGCTGAGTGCAAGCCCGTCCACAGTGAACCAGCACCCACCAGTGCACCATGAAGGATGGATGATAATTGGTCAGAAAACAGTTTTCTGTTGGGTTCCAGTTCCCTAGCTAACCATGATGGTAAGCGCAGTTGCTTTTCTTTTCTACTGGCCACAGTGAACCCAGCACCCACCAGCGCCCTATGAAGGATGGATGCTAAGTGGTCATGAAACAGTTTTCTGTCGGGTTCCAGTTCCCTAGCTAACCATAGTGGTTAGCACAGTTGCTTTTTATTATTATTTACCTATCTCAGTTGTTAGTAGGTAGGTAGTAAAAACAGTCCTTACCTATGTATAAAGCATCTAGTTACTTAATAGTTACCTATTTTCCTACCGATTCATCTATATATGATACCTATTTCTTACATCATTGGTTACCAACGTGAAACCAAATATTAGCTCAGCTGAGGTTCATCCACAACTGAGTAATAATGGGCATCCAGTGGATGGTGCGTTGGTGGGTGCCAGTTCACTATGACCTGTGGCGGCATCATGTCTGTGAGAAGCCTGTGAAGTAAACTTTACGATTTCGTAAAGCCCATAAGGTGGATATGCCTATCATCGAACATTAGCTTATCATCAAACACTTTGACAGATCTTTCTCAATTCTTTTCCATTTTGAATGATTTAAAATGTTATAGGAGCACCTTCTCAAGCTCTACAAATCATCTTTCGAATGCAAAGCCAAAGGAGCGGCAAAAAAAGAGCAGTAAAGAAAATAAGTTTTTTTCAAATTGCAAAACGCATTTTTTTTTCATTTTGACCCGTCCTACTTCATCAGTGCATAACACTCTCATTTTATTTTTTTCAAATTGAGTGATTTAAACTGCTCTGAAATCGCCACCTTAAGCTCTACAAGTCATCTTGTAACTCTAA
>Ga0209208_10012416_pt1 | contig 10785 bp, 1 predicted proteins | sample S1TSphfallax_3_FD_187694 | JGI IMG/M metagenome (GOLD analysis project Ga0209208, IMG submission 187694) | Host-associated microbial communities from peat moss isolated from Minnesota, USA - S1T2_Fd - Sphagnum fallax MG (SPAdes) (version 2) | ecosystem: Host-associated > Plants > Peat moss >... | reverse complement strand
TGGACGTTAATCTATTGTCTTTGCACTTGAAAGAGCTTTTGTAAAGCTTCAAATGCCACATCCAATGCAACAAAAATTGCTCAAAATGATAAAGGAATAAGCAAGATATGCCTTCTCGAAGTGAAGGAGGTCATGGGCATGTTGGCTGACACATTTGACTAGTTTGCACTCTAGATCTTAAGATCTTTGGAAGTCACTCTATTGTCTTTGCACATCAAAGAGGTTTTTAAAAGCTTCAGATGGCGCATTTAATGCAATAAAAATTTCTCAAATCGATCAAGGAATGAGCAAAATATGCCTTCTCAAAGTGAAGGGGGTCATGGGCATGTGGGCTAGCACATATGACCAATTTGCATTCTAGAACTTAAGATGTTTGGAAGTCCCTCTATTGTCTTTGCACATCAAAGAGGTTTTGTAAAGCTTTAGATGGCATTTCCATAGCTTTTTAAATTGTTCAAAACAAATAAGAAATGAGGAAAATATGAAATTGAAAATAAGAGGGTTTAAATGTTTTATTTTCTATGTGAACAAGCTCATCCTTTCCTTGTTTCTTTATTTTTGGAGTTCCAAGAAATATTGTAAATTTTTGTTTGGTTCATTTGTGGTCATGAAATGTTTTTCCAAAAACAAAAGAATTTTCAAAAATATGGTATGGGTTTGGTGACAAGTGTGTCTACCCTACCCATTGGTAATGTTATACTAACCTCATCCACCTATTAACTACACTAAATATTAAACATAGAAATATCTATTATCAAATTAAAAAACCTATTATCATCATTATTAAATATTTATAATAATAACTAATATTCCTTAAATATTTAATTATAATTTAGCTCATTATTTATAGTTAATTATATAATTGATGGTGGAAATAATATAAAATAATAAATAAATTTGATATGTATAAATAAATATTCATAAACATTAATACATAAAAATGTAATACATATAATCAATTATAATACTAATATACATTAATGCGAATATAAATCATATTTATAATTGAATATTAGTTATATGAAATTATTTTTTATAAAATATAAATTTATTAAGGTGAATAATGGTTGATAATATTATTAGTATTGATAATAACTTATAATTTTAACATAATAATAATATATACCTATGTTATACTAATTTAGGTGAAATATGATATCACACACATATATATGTTGGTAACTAGTACGTAGGTACCTACTAACTACTATTTAGATAAGTAACTAGGTAGGTATCTACTTACTAATAATTAATAGGTACTTAATATAGGTATGACCTACCATTACAAATAGTCATTATAGTTGAAAGATCCTCACGGCAAAGTTGCAACTAAAACATCAATTTTCAATTGCATTTCATATTTCAAATTTGCATTATCATCCAAGTTAATGTTTGTGATTAACCATAGTTGGACATGGAACTCATGAAGTTGACACAATGCCCTAAAAGGCACAACTTGGGATGTCAACATTTTCCCAATCGAACCTCAATTATAATTCAATTATAACACCCATGGATATCAAGAATATTCCATGACTATCCTTTCAATTGAGATTTGAATTCAACTATTTGCAAAAAAAGTTAATGTTGCAACTTGCTTAGTAGTACTAAATTATTTAATTAAATAGTTTTTTTGCAATTGAAACATAATTAAAAATGACATGCAATTGAAAATATTATGGTTGAAAAAAGGGTTTTCTATTATTGTTCAATATTAATGGCTGGTGATTGAATATTGATTATTGATTATTGATCATTTACCATCAACTATTTATTATTTATTATTTATTATTATTTACTATTATTATCAATTATTAATTAAAATAAAAAAATCAATAATAATAATTAATCAATCAATAAGTTGATGGATTAATTAATTATTAATATTCAATTATGAAGTATTAAATATTAAATATTAGCTAATTAACATACTAAGCCTAGGTAGCTACATGTGGCTAAAGGTAACATGTACGTGGTCAATTTGACTCCAAAAGAAATGGAGTGTGATGAACCCCATCTGACGTCGAATAACGAATAAAAAAACACAGCCCATCCAGTGAACAGAATGGTCAACTGGTGCATTGGTGGCTGCTGGTTCACTCTGGCCAGACGAGTGGCCCTAACCACCAAATAAGAGAGACCCATAGTCAGTAGTCACTAACCAAACCAACTTAACACTTAAGTCCTACTGTGCGCAACAACACTTTCTTCACTGGTTGCCAAAAAGTACACGACTGGGAAACTTCAATGAGAGATTTAAAATGTATGCATTAATATTTTTCTTTTGGTTTTGGCAGAAATTTTGTCAATTTGTTCTGACTGAAATTTGGGTACATTTTGAATCCAATAAAATAATTCCCACTTATTTTGTCAAAAAAAGTCACTGGTCAGCAGTGATAAGAACCTTTGAGGAAAGACAGAGTGTGATCAATCATACCCATCAAATACGGCCAGAGTGAACCAGCCTCCATGACTGCACCAGTTGGCCGTTCTGTCCACAGGATGGGCTGTGTTTTTCATCCTCCTCTTCACCCTACGTTAACCAACATTCTACCAGTCAATTTGTTTGCCTGCTGACCTTCGACCTTTCTTTTTGGGCCAATTTTTCCCCAACCCTTACCCTCCATACTACCCTCCAACCTAGTTACCCTACTAACCTACCTACTCTATTGACCTACCTCTTGGCCTAAACCTTAAACCCAACCAACTAACAACCAATCCCTTACCTATCTTTCCTATCTTTTCGTGGCAAAACCTATATGTATTATTGGCTAGACTTCTATCTCTTCGCAAAACTTATATCTCTTCTTGATTAAACTTTTCTTTTTTGGCAAAAATTATATTTTTTCTTGGCTAAACTTTTTTCTCTTGGCAAAACCTTTTTTTTTTTTTGGCTAATCTTTTTTCTCTTGGCAAAACCTATATATTTTTTGGGTAAACTTTTTTCTCTTGGAAAAACTTATATATTTTTTGGGTAAATTTTTTTCTATTGGCAAAACCTATATATTTTTTGGGTAAACTTTTTTCTCTTGGCAAAACTTATATATTTTTTGGGTAAATTTTTTTCTATTGGCAAAACCTATATCCTTTCTTGGCTAAAATTTTCTCTATTGGCAACACCTTTATCTTTTCTTGGCTAAACTTCTTTTTTTGGCAAAACCTATATCTATTAATGATTAAACTTTTTTATTTTGGCAAAACCTATATTTTTTCAAAACTAAACTTTTCTCTTTTCACAAACATATATATATTTTTGGCTAAATTTTTTTGTCTTAGCAAAACCTATATCCCTTCTTGGCTAAACTTTTACCTCTTGGTAAAAACTACATCTTTTCTTGGTTACACTTTTATTTCTTGGCAAAACTTACATATCTTCTTGGCTAATTTTTTCTCTTTTGGCAAAACTTATATATCTTCTTGGCTAAACTTTTAACTCTTGGCAAAACCTTTTTTTTTGGCAAAACCTTGACCTTTCAGCAAAACATTTCTATTTGTTGGTTAAAATATTACCGCCCAACAATTCTTTTATATCTTTTTGGTTAAACCTATACCTTTCAACAAAACCTTTATTTCTTTTTGGCTACGCCTTTACCTCTCAGCACAATCTTTTTATATATTAAGTAAACCTTTACCTTTTCAACAAAACATTTTTATATTTTGGGTAAACCTTTTTATTTCATAGTTAAACTTCTACTTTTCTAGAGGGAAAAAATAATAAGGAATTTACAAGGTGTAAAATGAACTTCAATATGTTTTTTTTATAGAAATCAATCAAGGACATAAAAAATAATGTTGATTTTAGTTAAAACAAATAATTAAGGAAGTAAGAAAAAAAAATTGTATTTTCAATGATTATTTAATGCAATCACTTAAATCATAAAAAAATTAATGTAAAACATATGATTTTTAAAAAAGGGTTAAATCTACATATAAAGGTTGAGGGTTTAGATTTTGAGCATTCGAATATTCATGTCAACTTTTTAATACCATGTTTGTAATGCTTTGGAGTTCCCAAAAATAATACCTATTATATGGGTAACATGTAGGTATTGTTTAAAATGGCAAATACTAATAGTAGTTGAAGATTGAATCCCAACATGCAATACCCACATATGAAAACAATGCCACTAATGATTGAAATGAAACTTTTTTATTTTAATTTTTTTTTTGTTTCTTTTAAATTTTTAAATTTTTAAAATTTTAAGCAAATTCAAAACTATCTTTGTCAGTTTTTGTTTATAATTAAATATGCATATTTTATGCCCAACATTTGGGTATTATGTGAAACATGAAAAAATCTAACCAACATTCTATGCCTCAAATGCAAGTATTACACACTTTTATTTACTTTTTCATCTTTTAAATATTTTTCATCACAACGTCAAAAATGAAAAATGAAGGTATTGCATATAATGGACCAATCATACTATGGTGGAGCTTGAATGAAAATGGACCTAGATTTTGCAATACCCTCATGATAAAATTATGGTCCCATTGGAATTGAAATGCAAAAAAACCAAGTCCATGCAATTCCCATAAAATTTTTACTACCAATTATATTTCATTTATGTAAAGGTTTTAATATGCGAATATTGCAAATACTTGCCCCTCCATCACTTAGGTTAGGGTTATTAGAAAGTCCATAAAACTACAATAGCTACATTGTCAATATTTAATACAAATGTCGAAGTATGGGTGAATGTAATTCCTACACATTCAATTGTGATTATTCATTATGTACACCAATAAAATAAATACTCTCATCATATTTTTAAATGTGTTGATATTGCATTACTTTCATCCAAAAATGCACTTCCTTGATGTGAAAATGAACTCATTGGTAATACTTGAATCTATAATCCCATGCTACATTATTGATATCTACTAAAGGAAATCTTCATTATGAGAACAACAAAAAAAACAATACTTACATCAAAATGGCAAATCCCTTGTTGGAAAGGTTATCCAGGATAGGCAATACCTTCATATACCACAATAAAAAGTCATTGTGTCCCATGTAATATGTGAAATTTTATGCAATACAAAAAATCTTGCTCACTAACTTTAAACTATTGTACATTAATTGTTTGAACTAATATGGTGTTACTAGTACATAAAGTGTCCAAATCCACTAATGAGTTCACCAAGTTTTGTAATGAATTAGGTGAATTTTCATCCTAGTGGTGATCAACAATAACTTGATATGGAGAAATAAATTGATTGGTAAATTCATTAACATATGAACAATTAAGATATTTTGAATACTTTAATTATTAAATCAAAATTATCTAATATTAATTATTAAATCAAAATAATTTAATATTAATTAGTTAATTCAAATTATTTCATTCATCCCAAATTTGCATATGCATTTTTGTGTGAGTAATCAAGGGAAAAGATGTTTTTTATATAGCTTGTGAGATGCGATTCAAAAATAAAACATATGGGTTAAACCTTTTACTTGCACTTCAATTTTAAATTGAAATGCAATTAAAACTTTTCCAAAAGCCAACTTTAATTAGTAATATCTTTCTCATACTGTGTCCACATGAAATGATTTAAACTTCATTTTGAATTGTTTTAAAAAATCTACACACAAAAATTATTAAAAAAATTGAATTGAAAAAAGTTGCATGTAAATTTTGCATTTCAATACATTTCAACACGACATTTTTTTTCTTTAACAATCATTATCCTTTTCATACTTTGTCCAAATGAAAGAAAATATTAAAAATATGATTTTTTTTGTTTTACAATACTACATTTTAATTATGAAAGTTAATACAAATAGTTCATAAAATATGATGTATCAACATATAATAATGTTTTTCTCAACACCATTCAATGTTACATAGTGTATTTAAAAAATATAATACATTTAAATATGGTATATTAAATACATACATTTTAATTTTTATATTATAATATGAATTTGATTATATAATTACAAAATATAAATTAATCTAAATACTTAAATAAATGAAAAAATATTATAAATTATAAATATTATAATATTTTATTCATTTTATTCACAATATTTTTATCAATATATATATAATAAATAAATATTTTCATATATTATATATAAGTGATCTTATATGATAAAACTATTGGATCAAAAAATTATATTTTCATGGATGAATATTATGTTTTTTTTTTTTTATCAAGTGAGGCCCACAACAAAATATAATTTAATTTAAAACTTTATATATAATATGTATACATAATTTTATATGTCATGTATTTTATATCAAATATACATATGCTACATTATAAACTATTTGTTATATATTTATATGTTCAAAAATATTGATTTTTGATTTTTTTTTGTTCTAAACATATTCCAACATATTATTAAATAAAGGCAGAAAAGAAAATCTGACTTCATTTTCAGAATTAAAATACAATTTTATTTAAATAATATATAATTTGAAAAGTTCAGGTAAGAAGAGATATAGGTTTTGCCATTGCAAAATGAATGGGGTAGGTGGGTGAGCAAGGGTGGTATGACCTGAAAAGAACATTGACTGTTGAAGGGCAAGCAAAAAAGTTTTTTTACTCAACCTTTCTGATTGCGGGAGGTTCAATAATTGGGATGAACACTAGTTCATCCCAAATGGAACTGGTGCAGTCATGGGGGCTGGGTCATTCCAGCCATCAAATACTAGGTTTTGAAAAGTTTGTTACATGGCAAACATTTATTGGCTCTGTGTAAGGAAGTTGGGCCTCATAGTTTGTTTTTCTTATCGAGCTAATACAAGAACTAGGTAGGTAGTTCTGAACTATCAAATAATGCCAACCCTCCTATTTTAGCCTATTGATGAACACTGGCTGAGCAAGCATGAGCAACATAAAGTGAGTGCATATGGTGTTTATTTTGTAAAACAAAAAGGCAGATTAGAATGCGATTAAGTTAAACGCTTGTGAGGTTAGATCACGAGCCCCACAAAGGGTAATTAAAAAACAAAATGGTCAAAAGCAAGATGAATAATAAAAACCAAGCCAATGATGTGAATTCATGTCATTTGTAAAGGAAGGTTTGGTAAACAAATTGCCTTGGCACATGCCTTTTAAAGAGTGGATGACTATTAGATCTTCTAAAGGGGGTGCTGGTTGAAATAAAAGGGAATATGTTGGGCATAAAAGGATCTAACAAAAGGGAAAAGTTGAAACAACTAACCTCCTATCACATGAAGCTCTTAAAATATTGTTCTATTGGAGATGGTGTTGAAAGCATTTACAACATCCACATGTAACACCACCTAGTCAAGATGGATGTTTTAAATAGTTCAAACACCAAGAATTATTACCAATCCAAAGGTTGCCTGTGTAGTCTAATTGATGCACCCCAAACTTTTTCATGGACTCAACTGCAAATCTAAAGGTGAAAACAATAAAAGGATAAAAAGTTGGGGCACGTTCTCTAAACTGTAGCACTTCGGGGGTAGAGGGGCATGCTGGAGCTATGGGATAGGATTAGCACGAATGACAAGCGAATCAATTATTCACACAGACCTACACAAACCAAACAACAAGTTAGTTTGTGCATAGTTGGAGCACTCTTGGTGCACAAATGAAACACAAATAAACATAGACTCACAAGATTCATCAAAGCTCGAACTTGAGGAAGCCACCACCTTCCCCCTTTTAGTATTTTTTATGCCTAGCCATGGGGCCAGCATCCAAATGTCATTTTGTCCCAAGACTCTCAAATTGGGAATCTCGAAATTCCCTAAATTGGGATTTTTGCAATTTTAGAGGCCCATGACTTTTTGTGTAGACCTCCGATTAAAATGTAATTTGAAGCAAAGTTGTAGCCCTCATCGACAAATTTCCAACAATATAAAGCACACCATCTGCACGTAAGTAAAGTGGGGCGATTTTTGACTTTTAATGGTCATTCTTCCCATCAATTTTTGTTACTCGTCAAACAACATACGAGTTTTGGTTTTCCCATTTGGGTCCACATCTTTATGTTCTTCCTTCTTGCAAGATGCATTAAATGAACATGTTTGCCATGTAGAGGCAATTTTAAAGTTTAATGATGTCTAAATTACGTTAGGATCATCTTTCAAAATTTCACCCCAATATCTTCCTATTTATTTCATTTCTTCCCTCTTTTATCAATCTCTCGATGTTCACACTCCTTGTTTTACTTGACCTTCATGCAAATTTTTGGGAGATTTTTGAGCTTAAGCTTTTTGGACTGCTTATAAGTCCCTTTAGTGAGTCAACAAGTTTTTCTTCCCATCTTTCTTGGAATATCAACCTCATGGGGTGGCTACAATGATGGCAACTTAAGCAAAAGAAAGGCTTTACCATGATCGGCATCTAATAGACACATTTTTTCCTTTTGCAATAATTTTTTTTGGATGTTCACACGAACAAGTGAACAATTTTTTTCATGATGTCCAAGTGTGGTGTGATTAGCAAAGGGCATTGGTGGCTTTCCTCTTGTGGTTCTATGTGCCTTTTATAGGTAGAAAATGTTGATAGAATTGTAAAAACCACAAGCTATTTCTATTTTGAAATGTGCCATTATTGCAAGGGAGGGCTTTTATAAGCTTATTGTTCTTTCAAGTTTTTCATCCTCTGTTAGGTTCCTTATATGCATCTTGTGACTAATGGGGGCTTTGGAACATAATTTGTTCTTCTACCCCTTTGTGACCCCCTTTGGATTTTTGTGATTTTGGCTTGGACTTTGGTCCTTTTGCTTTGTTCTTCCTTTCCTCCTTTGCTTGGTGCTTTGTTGAATAAAGTTTGTTAGGATATCATCAGTTAATATGAATTACAAATAAGCATTATTAATAGAATTATTAGTAAAGTCACCATGTTTTGACCTTATCTTTGGGCCTCCTTTCATCCCCTATCCCCTCTTGCATTGGTATTTGCAAAATAAGGGAATTTTATTAAATCTCAATATGAAATGTTGAAACTCAACATTTAATGCACAAGGTTCTAAAATAATTATAGTAATTATACCAATAGGATTAGTGAAAACATATGTAGCAATAGTGGTGGCGCTCAACAAAAAGAAAATACATATGTAACCTAGTTTAAGATAAATTGGTTGATAATTGAACACTTAAACACTCAACACAAGCTAAATCCAAGGGAGGCCTTCGTTGTTTTTGTTGTTCCAACAAAATTTGAACTCCTACTATAGGCACATTTGGTGCACCAAAAATCATAAAAAATGGAATAGAATTGATAAAGTTACGACCCCTTAAAACAAAGGGGTCCAAGAATTTAAAAAAACAATTTATCACCAAATGCTACAAATGCCACTCCCAAACACCCAAAAAATTCTTTGTATGTTGCCTTGTTGTTATTAGAGTTGATTGATGATTTGTTTAACTACAAGTGGTGTTCGTATAGCACTTTAAATCATTTAACATGAATAAGAAATAAGAAAGTTATTAGGAGGGGTCAAAATGGAAAAAAAAACGCATTTTGTAATTTGAGAAAACATATTTTCTTTATTGCTCTTTTTTGGGTGGTGTTTTGACTTTGCATTTCAAAGATGATTTGTAGAGCTTGAGAAGGTGCTCCTATAACATTTTAAATCACTCAAAATGAAGAAGAATTGAAAAAGATATTTCAAAATATTCGCTCATAGGCAAGAGATGGGCTGGTTTACACTACCATCAAAATTGATGGTTTTCTGAGTTTCAACCCCCATTGAATGCTAATGTATTTTTTTCAATTTTTTTAAAATCTCAATTCTGTGCAATCAAACTCAGGATTTTGGTGCTGTGTTTTCCTTACTTTATAGATAACTTTAATATCTAAGGAAATATAATATATACACTTACCTTGCCAAAAACATTTACACGATGCCATGCAATTGTAGATGAAATTTGTTTACAAGCTCCCCCCTTCAATGTAAGGGTACAATTTTATTTATACAACAGGTAAGGTCACTGTAAATACACATTTTTGTCGTGTGAATCGAGGTAAACGCAAAAGATTTACACTGACCCACACAACACACTGATTTGTAGATTACATTAAGGATGAAATATAGCAATAAAATAGTGTGAAACCTGTGCTTTTTCTTCTTTGCAAAATTTCATAAAAAAGAAGAATATTTTATCATATATTCCCTGTTTTTGAAAGAAAACGTCCCCAAATTTCGAAAAAACAAAAGTTTGAATTATTTTTGCCAAATTTCTACATGGATTTGAGATAGGTGGCCTTCTTTTGTAGTCTTGTCTGCCACGCAAGTTCTGTCATGCGGTGGGCGATCTAGTCGGCATTAGGAAACTACAACAAAGATTGCAGAAAGCAAACCAAAGGGCATTCTGTGCAATCTGACGATAAAGCAAAACGTGCGAGCAAGCTCATCAGTTTGCATCAATCCCCACCATCCCTAAGCATTGCACAATGCTCCTCCACCTTGTTGGCTTGAGCTAAACACGCAATGAACCAGCAAGCCGACGTGCTCAACACTTCCCATCTCTTCGCCACATCCATCTCCAGAAGCAAGACTGCTAGCTGGTTGCTGGCCCACTGGCAATCGCTAAACTTTTGAGCTTGATTCCTCAAGCGAGGCTCGAATGTGAAACCTTCTACCGCGGTTCCATTTCCAAGTCTGAATTGCACATGGATCGCCTCTCCTAGCTTAGACACCTCCTGTCTCGTATTCTCTAGCCATTTCGATGGATCCTTGATGTCTGCCTCAGCTTGCGCCAAGCTGCTTTTCACTAGCTCCTTCGTTACGTCTAGCTGGGTAGGTAGAAGTTGGGGACAAACCGTGAGCAGACGGTTCACGTATAGCATTTG
>Ga0209208_10012415_pt1 | contig 10786 bp, 8 predicted proteins | sample S1TSphfallax_3_FD_187694 | JGI IMG/M metagenome (GOLD analysis project Ga0209208, IMG submission 187694) | Host-associated microbial communities from peat moss isolated from Minnesota, USA - S1T2_Fd - Sphagnum fallax MG (SPAdes) (version 2) | ecosystem: Host-associated > Plants > Peat moss >... | reverse complement strand
CTCGATCAACTCAGTAGACGGTGTTTGACGGCCGTAGCGAGAATTAGACTTTGGGTACTCCCTAATCTAAATCTGTCAGCAGAATCGAGCGTGTCTTTAGACCTGAGAGTGTCAATCAGATTTTACGCCAAGAATTGACAGAGCGAGAAAGTGCGATCGTTTTCACCCAGTACACTGACACAATGGATTATCTTCGAGATACATTGAAGGAATTGTACGGTACTGTGGAAGCAAAGGTTTATCGGAAATTGCGCGATCGCATCAACGCTTTTGCCACCGTTGTTGGTAATCTCCAACCAATCTTAGCGCAAGTCCCCACATTTATTGAAAAAGCTGTGATGAGTGCAGATCCAGAGGAAGAAGCTGTTTTAATGTCTGAATTTGATTCTGTGTTAGACAATCCACCATCTCGCCTAGCTATTGAAGAAATGATCGCGATGGACTTGGATGCTGACCTCGCAGAAATTCAAAAACCAATCATCTCAACCCCGTTTACACCAGAAAATATTCAACAGTTATTCACATCTTCAGAAATTTTAAAAGCCAATAGTGTGAAATTTGAGAAATCTACTGAAGGAGTTTGGCGACTAAGCTATAAAGGGCAAAATTATCTAGTTACTTTCTATCCAAATATTTTTGATGAAATATCTTCCCTAAGATTAATAAGCTTCGGTGAACCTTTGTTTGATATACTGTTACATGAAACTCAAAAAGTATCTATTAAAGATAAGATAGGATTAAAGTAAGAATCATACATGGCATTATATTAGAAATTAAATATGATTTCTATATTAAAAACGAAGTGATTTAGAGTAATTTAGTAATTCGCTCAAGTTGTGTCTGGTAACCCAAATCCTAGTTTTTCTTCGTTACCTGCATTGGAATAGAGTAATATTAATGGTTCAATGTCAGGTTCTCGAAATGGTATATCTAAGTGCGATAAAGATTTCAAGACCAACTGGCTGGCTGTCTCAATATCGGTTATAAGTCGTGAGGCTTGGTTAATAGGAAGATATTCACAACTAAGTCGGCGAGTTGGAACATTGAGTAAATCATTTAAACTAACCAATATCTCATAGTCTCGCATAACAATGGGTTGCTTTTGTAGCTCTACTCCAACAATCACCGAACGGATCGAACCTCTTCCCTCAGTCACACGATCGGTTACGCGCAGTATAATTAATGAATAGGGTAATCGTCTTCCAATCAAACAAGCAACACATTCTTGAAGAGAACGAGCTTGATCCAATGCTTTTCCCATTAATGGATTCCCAACGCCAATAATACGTTGGTTAGCATCTATTCCATTAAAATTACGGTCAAATAGCAATCCCTCATAACTAGCTTTAATACCAAGACTACTCCATGCTTCTGGAGTTAAAAATGATAACCCATCGTCAATCTCTTTCACTTGTCTTCGATTTAAAGCTAGCATTCCCAGAAAGAAAGGTTTTAAGGCAGGAAGATCCACTTCAAGAAGATGGTTAGCAATTTCTTGATAATCAAAACTAGCACAATGTCCCACCAAATTTTGCACTGTTTGCAAAGCATCTTGACCTCCAAAGCGAGCTGTCTTGCGATCAAACCATGATTGGAGTGTTTCATTCTCAACACGAGGAGCTTCAGCGAATAACTCTGTCCAAATTGAGGGAGCTGTCATCCCTAATACCATTGGGAATAAATCTTCTCGCTCATCCATTACACCACTTAGAGCTAGTTGAATACGTTTCATTTTTTCCTCAAGACATTCCCAAATTCTTGCTTCTACTGTATTGGGATTTCTTAAGGTAACAACTTCAACAGTTTGGGATTGACCGTAGCGATACAAGCGTCCTATACGTTGATGAAGACGCATGGGATTCCAAGGAAGATCGACATGAATTAAGGTGTGACAATTTTGTTGGAAATCGACTCCCTCTCCTGCTGCTTCTGTTGAAACCAGAAATCTTGTTTCGCCTGTGTTAAAACTTTCTACAGCCCATTCACGAGGGTAGCGAATAGTTTTACCACAAACATCATGTAACCGTTCACTCCCCCCAGAAAAAAGGGATTAACAAGAAACAGGAATAGGGGGATGTTCTATACCGCGACGAGCTTGGGTGAGAACTTGAGCAATATAACTCCAAGGGTCAGCTTTTCGTAGGCGACAAGTTTCAACTATACTCAAAATAGAGCAATAAGCTAAACTTCCCTCAGTTGTACGAGTGCCATAGCTAATGCGTCGGGAAATCACAGCATGTCGTAAAGCCCGTTCTGCTTCATTATTAGTCGGTGGCAATTGTGGATTATGAAAGCAAGCCACTACTGCATCCCAATCAGCCAAGATTTCTCTTGCCAAAGCCTTTAACCGGGAATGCTCTGTCACACTAGCCAACCGGCAGACTCGATAAAGGCGAGCGGGGTGTGAGTCTGTTTCATCTGTATCCCCGTCGCCAGTTGCAATCGTATGTATTAATTCCCTGAGTTCTTCTAATAGCCACCTACCTAAATCCGCAGCTTCTCGCTCTACAGCTTCCGTTAGAGCAATTGCTTTACGAATCAGATGGGCTAAACAATGTTGGCGTTTCGGGTAATCACTATAAGCTCCATAGCCATCGGTAACTAACCATCCCACAAATGCCTCAGTAATAAAATACAATAACTCTTCTTTGCGACGACTACCAATATGGTAAACAGCAATTGTTGCGCTCATTGCTACCCATAACCACCGATATTTCCCTTTCTCATACCAAGGCGTTTCATCCAGGTGAATGATTTCTGCTGATTGCAATTCGGCAATTAATTCTTCTACCACTGGAGCACAAGCAATTCCCACTTCCCGAATACAACGGTCAATCGTCCCCACGCTTAGTTCTAGGCTGACCCAATCCTGTAATAGTTCTTTGATTTTTGGTCGGGAGATTCGATATCTAACTGACAAACTGGCAATAAATGTTGCCAGCATTGGTCCGACTAGTCCATATTCTTGTAATTGTAAATCTTTCTTTCTACCTTCTACGACCGAAATGTAACCAGATAGTGGTTTTTCTTTTGTCTGGTGCTCACATTCACAAGTCCCTTGGTAGTAATGATGAAGAACACAAGTTACTTCAATTCCTGAATCTCGCTTTTCTAATTCTAATACGTAATAACCCATGTACGGCTTGTTCGCTGGCTCTACTTCTAGGCTTTGATTACATGCTGCACAGTTTTCAGGATGATGCGGTATGATTTGAGTCGCTACTAAGGGTTTACTCCTCCACATCCCCTTAGCGCCTACCTGCTTTCCCGGCGGTTTCTTCCCAAATCCTTGACTTGTTGATTTACCTGTCTCTTTACTCTCTTTCTTCTCTGGACTGGTTTCTTCTGGGCACTTACTCTTCTCTAGCACCGATATCTCTTCGAGTCCATCATCTATAATCACCCTTTCTCGATTCTTAAATATATCTGATGATGGTGGTAATGAGCTGTTGCTTGAATTTTTCTCTAATCTCTCTAGTTGCTCGACTGCCAGTTTATGAAGATTGCTTGCTACTTCTACCAATCTTTCTTTCTCTAGAGATTGGAAGTATTCTCTACCCATTTGCGAGAGGTCTTCTTTGCCGAGTCGATTCATTCAGTCTTTCGTTGCTACTCCACCTGTTTTTTCTTATATTACCATACTCCATTACCTCAATACCTTTTTCTATACTTACCCTTAAAATGGGGGGGGATGTGAATGGTTACTCACAATGAGTAAATATACTAAGAGATTTTCTCCGGCAGGTTGTTTTGCTAAAAATTAAATTTCCATAAGAGCCTATCCGAAAAGAGGAAGAAGCTTGCGAGCAAAGATTTCGTTTGAAACTCTTGCTGAAAGAGAGTCGCAATATCGAAGTTATAAAAAGGTATTGCAATAAATATACTGTAAATATAAATGTACTGTTGCCAGTTAATACACGTCCTGTCTCCCAACTCCTGCTAATTATAAATTGTTTTACGCCTAAACAAAATCAACAACCACTACCATTGCATGGTGGTGTCGATACATCTTCATATAGGCGCTGAATTATCTTCACTAGAATCAACAACATTAGCAAAGTCTGAATTATCAGCATTTGCAGGAGTGGAACCACGAACATTCAAGACGAACAAAAATATGAAGAGTGAACCAAGCAACTTGATTTTTTTCATGTTAGGTTAAGTTATATTTTTATTCTTTGAATAAATAGAATATATGTACTTAAAAAGCTTGTATAGAGATTTACTATTTTTTAGTACTACACTCTATGTCCATGAAAATACTAGGATTTAGTATATACTTAAGTTAATTAGGCTGTCAAGTATTATGTTTACAGTTGTATAAAAATAATTATAGGCTACATTTACAATGAGTAAATAGACTAAGAGATTTTCCCTGGCAGGTTGTTTTGCCAAAAATTAAATTTCCATAAGAGCCTATCCGAAAAGAGGAAGAAGCTTGCAAGCAAGGATTTCGTTTGAAACTCTTGCTGAAAGAGAGTTGTAATATCGAAGTTATAAAAAGGTATTGCAATAAATATACTGTAAATATAAATGTACTGTCACCAGTTAATACAAGTCCTGGCTCCCAACTCCCGCTAACTATAAATTTTTTACGCCTAGACAACCGTAGTTAGTCCGGTTTATACTTAATTTAGATATATTCCTATCACTATATTTAACCAGCGTTTATCTGTTAGTTACCAAAAAGTATGTCAGAATTAGCACTATATCCATATCAGGAAGCTGTGATGCAACAGTCTTCTCCTGCTATAGGACAACCTCTATCTACGATCGCCACAGACAGTTATGAAATAATTCATGCAACTAATGGGCGCATTCGCTTTCGCATTCCTCGACTCAAAAGTGACCAGCAATTTGCTAGCTACTTAGAATGGCGGTTTAAGTCTACTAATTCAATAGTCGAGGTACGCACCAATCTGGCTATTAGTTGCTTAATAGTAAGCTACTCCCCTGATCAAATTGCTTTCGCTGATATCAAGGCGCTTTTAGAAGAAACTATTAATGCTGAAATTAAGCAGGATGTATTAGTAACCTGCTTGAGAAAATCCGAGTCACTAGAACAAACAGAAGATTATTTATTACAAAAATTAGGATTACCTTTACTGAGTTTAGGTGCAGCAGTTACAGTTACCACCTTAGAAATACCCGCAACTTTTTTTGTCGGAGGACTAATTCTCCTCTCTGCGGTCCCTCTTTTCACTTCTACATTCAAAAAAGTTGTGAGTGAGCGCAAAATGAATGTAGATGTCCTGGAATCTTTCTGGACAGTACTTCATACCGTGGAAGGAGCTATGGTCGCTCCCGCTTTGGCTTTAAGTATGGAAGGTTTATGGAAAGTCTTGCGATCGCGAGTTATTGCTTCTCCAGTTGACCATGAAGAAATTGACCTGAAGCTAGAAGGGTTTTTCACCCATGTCAAACGAGAAGGTCAGGAGCAAAAAGTCTTAATTGAGGAAGTCCAACTTGGTGAACAGGTGATTATTTACCCTGGAGAGATGATTCCGGTAGATGGTCATATCTTGAAGGGAAAAGCCACAGTAGATGAAGAAAAAGTCACCGGATCGCCTGAGGGAATGTTACGCAAAGAGGGCGAAAAAGTATATGCATCTACTTTGGTAGTGGAAGGAAAATTGACTGTCATCGCCGAAAAGACCGGAAAAGATACTCAAATTGGCAAGTTAATTAATTTAGTCAATACGGCCCCACCTCACGAGACCAAAATAGTTGATTTCGCAGAGGATGTGGGTGATTTAACAATTGTACCTATTTTGACTTTAAGTAGTGTAGTATTCGCATTAACTGGAGATATTCATCGCTCATTGGCTTTACTCCAGTTAGATTTCGCCACAGGTATACGCATCTCTACGGCGACAGCAGTTCTAAATGCAATTAACTACGCCACCCAACAATGTGGTGTTTATATCCGCAGCGGACATGCGCTAGAATTATTGGGTCGTCTAGATACTATTGTATTTGATAAAACTGGGACGTTGACCCAAATCTATGCTGAGGTAGTTAATATCCAGAGTATAGATGATGAAAGAATATCACCTCTGGAAATTCTCCGCATCGCCGCTGCAGCAGAGCAGGGACTTAACCATCCATCAGCTAAAGCAATTGTGAGTCTTGCTCAACAAAAAAGCGTGTTAACTCAGATAGAATGGGAAGCCTGGGAATATAGGATCGGTAGGGGCGTAATTGCCCAAATGGCAGGGAAAAAAATCCTTTTAGGTAGTAGAAAATTCTTACAGAAAGAGGGTATTAGTTTTAAGTCAATCCGGCGGAAGTATCCAGAGTTAAAAACTAGTGGACATACTCATGTTTACCTGGCTATTGAGGGTGAACTCTTAGGTGCGATTTCTTTGTCTAATCCCATTCGTCCAGAAAGCGCCGCAGTGATTGCTAGTCTACATGAATACCAAATAGAATCCTACATGTTGACTGGAGACCATGCAAAAGCTGCAAATGGGGTTGCTCAAGTTGTGGGAATTCCTCCATCTCATATCTATACAGAAGCTCTTTGTGAACAGAAGGTCAAGGTTTTACAAGAACTTGATGCGGAAGGGAAATTAGTGGCTTATGTCGGCGAAGGGATGAATGATGTTGTTGGTTTAGCTTATGCTGACCTTTCCATTTCCCTAGCTGAGGGGAGTCAGATTGCTCGTCAATCCGCAGATGTGGTATTGATGAATAATAGTTTAGAGGGGTTGGTTCTGGCGCTCGCGATCGCTAAGAAAGCCAAGCAAATTATTGAGCAGAATATTGCCCTTGTTGCTATCCCGAACATTACCGTAGTTATGGCGGGTGTAATCTTGGGTCTAGACCCAATTTTAGCAGTATTAATCAATAGTAGCTTTACTATTCTGGCAGAAGTTAACGCTCTACTTCCCCTAAGCGTGATGGAGCAGAATCGCATTCAACCACAATCCAAACCCCAAACCTAGAAGATCGCAAATGTCAGAACCTAGTAAACCACAAAATTCCTCTGACCAAAATCAGCAGATAAATTCTGGAATCACTGCTCCAGCTTTTGACTTCTGGAATGTATTCACTCAGGTCATTAATGATACGATTAATGAGACTACAACAGGTTTAAATAATACAGTAGATACAATCAACTCAGTTTCTACCCAAACCAGTGAAGCTATTCTCAAAACCGTCAATGATGTGAATAAAACTGTTAATGACATCAATACAATGATGCAGTCAGTAACTCCCCATGTCAGTAAACTGCAAACTAAAGCACAGGAATTGGGGGGAGGGTTTGCTGGGGCGATCGCTGGAGAAACTGTGGGTGGTGTGATTGGAGGAATTGCGGGTACTGCTGTTTTGGGTCCTGTGGGGACAGTTTTTGGCAGTCAAATGGGTAGTTTTATTGGCTTTATTGTTGGTGCTCAAATTGGGGAAGAAGCGATCGTCCAACTCAATCAAGTAGCTGAAAACCAACAATCGACATTACCGACAGCAGAGAAACCCATCCCCTTTGAAGAACGGTTACAACGCAATTTGCAGATACGTGGTGGTGATAGAATCGGGGATACAATGGGTGCGATCACAGGTGGGATTGTTGGGGGTGCAGTCTTGGGTCCTCCGGGAGCATTGATTGGTTCATCTCTTGGTGGTGCATTTGTGGGTCGCTTAGGCGAAGACACAGTGATAAATTTGGGGAATTTGGGGAATCCACAAAATTCCCCCAAAACCCAACCAGGAAATATTAAGCAGGATGTAACTACTTGGTTTGGTAGTGCTACTAACGAGTTTGTGGGAGAGACTATGGTGATGACTGTTGGCTCAATTGTCGGTGGAATGGTACTGGGTATCAGAGGACAAAGATTAGGTCGTGAGTTTGGTCACTTTGTGGGCAAAAAAATCGATTGGAACTTTAACCCGATTGCAACTCTTTTGGGACAGAAACCGGAAGTCGAGAGTCAGGAGTCAGAGAGTTAATCGGATTGGATAAAGGACGTAAACCATTTAACTCCGCAACAATTGCAGATCCATTATTAATCATAATCGCCAAAATTGGGTCTAACGCATAGAATATCCCTGCTATTAATGCAGCAATATTAGGAATAGCCACAATGGAGATATTTTCTTGAATAATTTCCATTGCTTGTTGGGAAATTCTAATCGCTGTGAGTAACCCCCGTAAATCGTTCGTCATCAGCACCACATCGGCGGTTTCTCTAGCAATGTCTGTTGCTCCAGCAAAAGATATTGACACATCCGCATAAGCAAGCGCCGCAGAGTCGTTAATTCCATCACCACAAAAGGCGACTGTTCTACCACTTGAGTGGATATCTTTCACCACCTCTACTTTACGTTCTGGGAATGCTTCTGCATAAACATGATTGCTTTCTATCCCTAACTCCTGAGCTACAGCTTGAGCTACAGGAATCATATCTCCACTCAACATATAGGAGCTAATTCCCTGACGACTGAGTTCTTGAATTACCTGCTTACTTTCCTCACGAGGTGGATCGCTATAGAGAATAACACCGAGTAATTGCCCGTCTCCCGCTACGTAAATCATCGAATTAATCCCAGATTTAATTTCTGGGTATTGTTGATATAAATAATCTAAGCTGATGTTTTCTTGTTCCATCAGGAGATGACTACCCACCAGAATTTTCATCCCCTTGATCATGGAAACTACACCCAAACCAACTTGATATTGCCAATCATCGCAATGATAGAGTGGGATTTGATGCTCTTTCGCATAACGGATGATTGCTTCAGCAATGGGGTGATTTAATCCGTGTTCTGAGGTCGCAGCTAAGGCGATTAATTCCGAGGTAGAAGTTTCTGCGTTGGTAATTTTAATCCCTGTGACACCTGCATGTCCCTGGGTTAATGTTCCAGTCTTATCAAAAATCACAGTGTCTATTTTGGCTAGAATTTCGATCGCCCGACCGCTACGAATAAACACACCATTACGAGCTGCATTGGTCAAGGCGGAGAGAATTGTCGTCGGCACTGATACACGAATTCCTGTACCTAAATCAAGTGTTAATAGTGCAATCATCCTGTTCATATCTCCGCTGAGGAGACCAACACCAACACCAATAAATAGGGTGGGAACTACCATCTGATTGGCAATTATACCCGCATAGTTTTCTACACGAGTATCATGCACAGGAGCAGATTGCATCAAATTCACAATCAACCCAGCTCTAGTGTTTTGACCTGTCATTTCAGTAAGAATACATAGATGACCATCAACCAGTAATGTAGATGCAAAGACTTCATCTCCTGCAGAACGAGTGACCGGTACAGACTCACCGGTCAATTTACATTGGTCAATTAACCCCCGACCATCGATGATCCGACCATCTACAGGAATTTGGTCGCCAGGATATACAATCACGCGATCGCCCAGCAAAATGTCCTTGACAGGAATTTGGATTTCTTGTCCATCACGGTTGACTAAAGCAAATTTACCCAAACAATCGAGTAAATCGAGGGATGCTCGCTCGGTTTTTCTCGCAGTCAAATCACGAATCACCTCGCTACCTTCAATCAAGCTGACCATGAAAGCTGGAGCAAAAGATGACCCTTGCCACAAATGTAAGCTGATAGCTAGACCATCAAGAAAGTCAATTGTGAGTTCGTGCTCTTGCTGAATTGCTAACCAGGCTCGCTGAAAAACGGGGATGGCGGCGATAAAAATTATTCCTCCCAGAAGAATTTCTGACAAAGGTATCCCTATGAATGAACCTACACTAAGCAACAAAGCTAGTGTAGACACTCCTAATCTTTCCCAATAGTTAATCTCATGATTATCGTTAGCTATCGTTGATAGCTCTGTGGTCAATACAGAACTATCAATATCTATATGGGGAGCCAGATGAATTGCTGCTAACAGCTTTTGCTCAAGTTGAGCAGTTTTTGTGATATCCAAGCTGAAATCATAGTCAACAGCAATTGACTTTGCTGCTGTATTAATTCTTACCTGGCTAATCCCGGTTTCGGACTCAATAATATACCTAAGTTTGCGCGCATAGAATTCATCTATCCCCAGACGAGGAATATAAATCCGAATGCGATAAGGGTTTTTATGTACAATCTGGTAGCTGATTGTCTGGCTAATATTTCCTGGACAAGCGCTTGTTTGAGGCTTAATTTCTAAATCAAAAGTCATTCCAGGTTTGTAATAAATTACTCAGATGCAATTTCTATATCACGAGGTGCTACTACTTCAGCATTCGCTCCAGACTTTTTGACTACATATTCTGTCTTAGCATCTGCAACCAAATCTCTAAATGATTCTTCCGCTTCCGCAAAAGCAGCTTGAGCGTTTTCAAATGTTTCAAAACCCCAAACTAGAGAATTTTTTACCGCTTCCTTCGCAGATTCAGAAAGCGCTTCACCCATTTTCGGTAAAGACTCACTCAAACGAGGGTCTTTTTGTACAGCATTACCAACCACATCCACAACTGGCTTGATAATAGCAGCACCGATACCTACAGCTAGAGCTGTTACAGGCTCAAGTCCTAGTAATAGAGCTTCAAACTCCATGATCTAAATTTAACCTCAAATACTTAAGATTTTAATTGCTAATAAGTATAATCTACTTTGAGGGAATTTAGGGAACCCAACTTTAATTTTATTTGAATTTAATCTATTTTTAACCTAACCACGTCAGTGATGCTATTAAAGTATGTTAAGATTACGCTCATAGTTCACCATCTTCAAAGAGGTTAGAAGTCAAGTGGAATTTGAAGCTTTGTTTCTTGGTCTGGAACCAGTCACTGCTCTTGCGGTTGGTATTGGTGCGATCGTT
>Ga0209208_10012414_pt1 | contig 10786 bp, 8 predicted proteins | sample S1TSphfallax_3_FD_187694 | JGI IMG/M metagenome (GOLD analysis project Ga0209208, IMG submission 187694) | Host-associated microbial communities from peat moss isolated from Minnesota, USA - S1T2_Fd - Sphagnum fallax MG (SPAdes) (version 2) | ecosystem: Host-associated > Plants > Peat moss >... | reverse complement strand
GACCCTGTCCTGCCCCCTGCCCCGCCCTGCCCTGTCTGGCCGCCCGTTTTTCCGAATCCCGTTTTCGGAATCCGACTGGTCGGGCCGGTTCCCGTTTTCGGAATCCGACCGTCCGGGCCAGTTCCGCCGTGTCATTAAAACGCGGAACTGTCGCGTCGGACGGACACACGCACAGACACACATGTTGTAATTATATATAGGATGGTGAGGAAGGCCTGCTCCCATGGGCTTCCCCTCATTTTTTGGGCCTATACCCTTAAGCTACCACCCTCAAATTAGGGGAGGGCCCATGGGGATGGGGGCTTTCCCTTATACATAACTCATCATCTAGTCCTGGGTTCACCTGGTGGTTCAGGACATAGATGTGGAAGAAGAGGGCCACAATGAACCCGCACCCACCAGTGCACCATCCACTGGATGCCTGTTATTACTCAGTTGTGGATGAACCTCAACTGAGGAGTTAATATTTGGTTTCACCTTGGTAACCAATTCTGTAAGAAATAAGGTCTCATATATAGGCAGATAGGTAGGAAAATAGGTATCTAAGTAAGTAAATAGATGCTTTATACATAGGTAAGGGCTGGTTTTACTACCTATCTACTATCAACCTACCAACTGAGTTAACCATTATGGTTAGCTGCGGAACTGGAACCCAACAGAAAACTGTTTGCTGACAACTTATCATCCATCCTTCATGGTTCACTGCGGCCAAAGAAGAGTTAACCCTGGACAGATGGGCTTGTAGATTGGATTTTCCCAAGGGTCATTGGGTCTTCTATACCATTTTGCTTTTAATATCTTAAGTTCAAGTCTCAAGAAAATTCAACCATTGCACAAATGTACACAAATTTGTGCACCTTTGGTTGGATGGACTATGCCTAGCAGCACGGGTACATATTAGTTAGGGGGTGCACTCAAAGTTTTTGTTTTTCTGTTCCCAAAGTGTTCCCCAAGATGTTCCCAATTGCAGCAGACTTTTATCCCATCTGCTTTGGCCAAAGTTGAACTTTCATGAACTAGAATAAAGGCGAGCCAAAAGAAAACAACTCTATGCTTCTGTTTTGGAGGAGTGCCCAACATTTAAAAAAAATGCTCCCCCCCCCCAAAAAAAAAACAAAACCAAAAAAGCTGGGCCCTTCTGAGTGCATGTTGACCCTTATAATTGGTTACATGAAATTTTCATTTCTAAAACTGTTTGTGACCATTTTTGGCCACCATTTTAGACACGAACTAATAATACCCAATACCCGTGGCTAAAAGCATGGGTGCCTCTATTGTGGTGGTAGGCCCAGCAATCAAATGCTGAGCATAGAGACAAAAAGAACAAGTGACAGAAGTTGCTGCTTTGTCATGAAAGCATGAGAGCTGCTTTTTGCCAGAGTTTTGCACCATTGCCAAAGTGGGTGGACACATTCATCAGATTCCTAGGATGACCAAGGAATTGGATTCACAACAAGTCCATGCAATTCCAGCACTATGCAGTGGATGTGGATTTTATTTGAATGGATATTGATGCATTTATTGTAGGGTTTTCCAAGCTTTGCTAAAAACAATAATAAAGATTTGTACATTCTAGTATCTAGTATCTACTCTTTAGACCTCATTCCATTCCCTTTGGGCCAATAGCTTGTATCTTGTTCTCACAATTTTGAACTCACCATTTTGAAACAGCGTGCTTAACTGGAAAATATTTCAAACTCCAATTGTAAGTTGTAACTGTTTAGGTGTATATAGTAAGCAAATTTTTGCAGAACAAGCTGACCTATTGCTTGCTTGACGCCTTAAATGCATCCCAGGGAGGAACGGTAACTTGAGGAACTGTTCTGGGACCTCCTCCTTGTCTTTTTGCAGTAAATTCCAAAACAGATTTTTTTTTGAATCTTACTGCAAAATTCCAAAATTAGATTAATGAATTAAGGGCTCAACATTAATTAAGTAAGGCTCTTCTTAGACTAATAATTTATGGAGGAAATGTTAAATTTGGCCTCAAAGACCCTGATTAGTCTAGACATTGGGTATCTACAATGCCTAGAAGCAACACAAAAGAATTGAAGGATTTTATCATGGTATCACTGTAGGTGCCCATTCACCCAAGGCGATTTGTTGCAGGACGAACTCTTAACACGTCCAACTTTGTGGGTTGAACACAATTTTCCCCCATTTGCACATGTATGAGCCTAGAGTCAGTTTCCACATTCACAAGAGAAATATTTTTTTAATAAAAAATGGATTTTAAATCTTGGAATTATTATTTTAAAAATGATCTATTACTATATTGTTATATGAGGGAGTGAAATTATCCAGATTGTCGCCTGAAATTATGATGGATTTCTACACCTCAGCTTCATATTTTCACAAAAAAAATTGTTTCACTATTTTAAGGACTATTTAATGACAGAACTGACCATCAGGTAGGTTATTCCTTTTGCAAGGGGGTTTTTGATTCTGAGCATGGCATTTTTCATTTTGAGCAAAGTGTTTTTTATTCTAAGCATGAGGTTTGGACAATTGCAAGTCAGGCATGTATAGACAAGCATGCAATCTGTGATCCTTGCAAACTATTATTCTATACTAATTGTATAAACATAAATACGATTCATATATTTTATATTTCACGGTCTACCCATTTTCTTGAGAACTTTGCAAGGGAAAATATGGAAATGGAAAAATTATGGCCACATGTAAAGATGGAAGTTTCCATGGAAACACATGTTCACAATGAAAATGTGTATGTGTTGACATGGATAATTAGTGTGTGGAGAAATTTGCATCAAACTCCATGTGCTCCCTAGCAAAGTTCCCAATGAAATGGGGAAACCACGAAATATGAAAATACTCAACTTGTATATATGTGTGCATAGTCAATATAGAATTATAGCTTGCACATGCCATTGAACCCATGCTCATATACCCTATGCCCCACTAGCTCATGGTCCAAACCTCATGCTTGGAATACAAATCCCCGTGCTATAGATTAAAAAACCCCATGCTCAGAATCAAAATCCTCGTGCTACACCCGATGTTGGGAATCAAAAACCCTGCACAAGGGAGTTTGCAATCATGGGCTCAAAGGGGAAGAAAGAAAAAAAAGAAAATCTACCCCATGCTAATGGAGTCTACTGCGGACTAATGGCAATATTCCCTGAGGAAAGGGTATAATAAAGATATAGTCCTTTTGGTATTATTCCATACCCTCTCCCAGGCCACAGACTTGCTAGGAGGGCCATAATCCAGTTAAACCTGGCCCTCCTGAACCCTAAACCCTACAACCCACAAATCCACTAAAGAGAGTGGCACAGGACCACCTTGCTCACACTCAAAAGATGGGTGAATTTGTTTTTCCTAACAATTTTTGCCTTGCAGAATTTTTTTAACAGTGATTTAAGCAAATAATGATTTTGTTAAGTCTTCGAGGTCAAGGAGGTAGACCTAATATTTCCCACCTTCAAGACTGCCTCTTGACCTATAGTCCACATAACACTGTATTCTTTGCTAATGCACCCAATTAGAGAAAGTCTGAGAAAGTCTTGTCCTAAGTAGGAACTTGGTCACATAGTAAAACTTAGCACTTGTCCAGCTGACTAGGACTGGCCAAGGAAATTATTAGTGTCCTCAACCAAGGACATGCTGACAAGGCAAGACAAAATCATGTACACACAGGAGGGATTGTTGATGCAGAGTGAATTGGATGGTGGGTGGCACTTATGATTGTAGTGGAGCCTTGGTTATATGAGAGAAGCACATTATTAACATTCTTCAGGGTGCCACAAGTGCGAATATAAGGTTGAGAATTTTGTTAGGTGTATGAACCTTGTATATATCTTTGGAACTTTGAATGGAGGATAGCCATACAACATGTGGAATTGGGATTTCAGTTTTGGGGAAGTCCTTATAATGTAAGAGAATTTTGAAAGTTGAGCTTGGTTTACCTACATACTATAGGAAGATCTTCTATAAAACATTGATCATCCAACACATTGTCTACTTTCTAACAAATGCTACATTTAGTTCAATCTCAACTTCCAAAACCTTAAAGGTCTTGGTGAAGAATCAAAGTCCATCACCTGATATTGTTTTTCACAATTTCAATCAAACACACATTTTTTACATTTAAAAAAATTCATTGAGGATCTTATTTTAAAATCAACATATAAAAAAAAGATGTTTGATGCCAAGAATTACCCTTCCCCATGAAAGATAAACTAATACACACTTATTAGTTTATCAAGATAGTTTGGCCAACATATGTCATGTTGAATTTGACCCATAGTAGCCAACCTCACTTGAATACACTTCATGAATTGCCCCCAATCTTAAGATTTGGAAGGATTGCTTGTTGGAATAATTGGGCACATACCTTGCCTTTGTTACAAAAGAAAATGTGAAGGAAGGAAAGGAAAATGAACAAACTTAGATCACATATGTTGCTATTCTTCTTACTATTAGTAATATGACGTATGATGAACAAAAATAACGCTAAGTTTGGCAATTAAGTTTGATAGTGCCATTTTGAGAATTGCTTCTTATTTAAATGTTTATTTTAGATGATAGTTTGAACGACAAAATTTATAATAATTTGATTTGTTATTTTATGTAACATTAGGTGTCGCCTATTGGCTAATAAGATCCACATAGATTGCAAGATGGCCCCAAGTTTTGGTCACTTGCGAATTATTGACTTGGGCTATTGGTTTGATGCTTACAAATGAACACAATATATAAATTATTTCACTACATTTTGGAAACTTATAAAACAAGAAGCTTTCCCAAGTTGTAAGAAATTTTACAATTTCATTGTTAGTTGTTTTTAAAGTGCATTTTAATTTATTCTTTTCTTTTTTGAAGCACAAACTCGACCTTAATAAGCCATTGGGCACCCCCAAGTCAAGTTCATTGGCAAAGGGCCCATCAATAGTTTCGCCTACACACTAGTGGGTTTGAACCAATGTTGTTTTGGTATCAAGTTTTGCAAATACCAAGAGGTTTTTGGTATCATTTTTTTATATTCTAAAATTTGGGTAGGGTTTTATTTATTTTTAATCAAAATTTTTGGTACCATTGTGGTATCAATAGCTTGTTGGCTGAAAATTGGTAGCATCAGTATCCATCGGGTATGTGAATGTTGAACTTGGCGAAGTAACAACTTAGGTATTGGTGTTAGATTTTGGAATTTTCATTCTTAATGTGTATGTTTCCAACTAGGAAAACAAAGTGCTAGGATGTTAGGATGAATCACAAACAACTAAAAAAACAAGCATTCAATGATTCATGAATCAAACAACATCATATGCATGATAAACTTGTGCATATATTCAAAAAGTTGTAATTATTAATTTATATGAGCATAAAATGCATAAGAAACCCATCTAACATCTTTAAACACACAATATTGTCTCCTCAAAATAACTTGCATTTTCAAGCAATCATTTTCTTCTAATAACATCATTTTTGCCACAAAAAACCTCTCCTAGTCTATTTCCAACAACTAGCTTGCAATTGACCCACATATCAACAAGTCAAGTTTTGTAAACCATGACAAGTTTGTGAACATTTTCATCCCCAATGTATGACATTGTCGCAAACTAATGAACATACCTACAACGAAGAAAATATGTTTAGTTTCAATCTATGAACCTTGGATGCCTAAAATTTGTCGTGCTAAAAACCAACATTTGAAAACCTAAATTTATTAATAAACCACCAAATCAAAAAATCAAACCCATCAAAATTCTCCACATTGAACTTGCAAAACAAACATAGTTTAGCTTTGAAAATGCCTTTAGTTGCTTCTTGTGTTGAAGTTATGAACCCAGACAACCCAGTTGAACTCGAAGGTAGTTCGAGTATTGGAAAAACTAAGCATGTAGTTTAATTCGGATTCAAGAATCCCATCATAGCTTTCAAAAAGGGCATCACAACTAATTCATCATATTTCTGCATTAATATGGCAACTTGATCCTTGCCAATGTTGCAATCCATGGCTTTGAAACGTGGATTTAACATCAAAACAACCATGTTGTGGGCTTTTCTTGTGAGGACTCTGCAAAACTTAGAAAATGACGTAACACATTAATGACTTTTATAGCCATTCTACCATGTAAAATATTTAATCTCTTGATCAAATTCACCGTATTGAAATGGAGGAACAATAGCAACTTAATGGTCATATTTCGTCTTCATTGTCCCCATGATTGCAAAAGCAACAAACAATGCATTTGATAATAAGCAATATTTTTTACTCTAATTCAAGAAACATTAGCGAACAACTCGATTTGGGGTTTCAGTTAGTGTTCAAGCAATTGCCCATGTGAACCCACTAGGCCCAGCTTGTGTAGTTGAACTTTATTGAATGTAGCATAAGTTGATAACATTCACATATTCCAAGGTCTCTTTGAATAAAATCACCTTGGAAGCAAAATGAGTCTTCTCGGACGTCTTGAGTTTTTTGTGCAGCAAATTAGCCTCATGACAAGCCTTCTCCCATTCATGTTTGCCCTTCTTGGATTTCTTAGTCCAAGTGATTGTTTTTTGGAAAACAACTTGCACATCTTTCAAGTTGACTTTTTTCATGTTTGCACCCACATTGACTTCATTTGTGGCATATTGACATGCCTTTGACATAACATGACCAATGCAAAAGCTAGCAAACGATTGAAACAATTGTAAAGGTTCACATGACACAACAAAAGTGAATGCAATTGTCAAGGAATTTAGATTGGTTCCTTCATCCTTGACATACATAATGACCTTGCTTGTTAAATTGAAGTCAACCAATAAAACCTTCATTTGTTTTACAAGAGTTGCATCAAAAGTACCAAAAAGTTCAACAATTATGTGACAAGGAACTCAATTCTGGTTAATGAAATTAATTACCAAGGCAAATGTGTCATACCCGGACCTTGACATCCATAGGTCAAATTTTTTTGTCATAGTTTCACACTTGTCAATATTAGGAATCACATAAATTTCCATAGTTTTATGCAGTAGAGCAAGAAAATGTTCACAAACAAATTGTTTATGAAAAGGAAATTAGATTTGACCACAAAAACGCAACACCATTCGCTTCAACTAGGGGCTTTCCACAATACAAATGGCATGTAGCCCTTAGCAATCATCAAAACAAGATCCTCAATGAACCCCATTTGAATTGGGTTAGACTTTTTGTAAGGCCTCACACCTCCCAAAAAAAACAATGATGGTTGTAGGCATGATAGATGCCCTATTCTTACCATTTTTTTTTCTTATTCCTATCTTTGCCTTCTAAACTAATTTTGTGCACCGTGTATTTCACCAAATTTGGGCCATGTTCATTTGTAATGTGTTTTTTCATGGCCGTGATGCCATGCTTAGGATTGTAAGTTATGAAACCTTTTCGAGACTTGGTTGAACTTCAAGAACTTGCATTTGAGTTTTTAGAAGAATGATACATCACACACCTCATGAGTTGCACTCCTTGTACATTAACCTTGGTGTTATTGTTCAACACAAAGAAAGCCTACGACTTTGTTACACGATGCCACAAAACCTAGAAATTTTGGTTGGCAGTGAGTTGTTTCAAATCACTGCTTCCAAAGTGCTTATTCTTTAGCTTGTCATTCTTCATCAAATACACCTTGAACCTACAACATTTCCTCTAACAATATAGAATTTTCAAGCTTGTTCACAACCAAATTATCATGCTTTAGAATGGCAAGCTCATATGCACAAAAGTCCAACAACTTGAAAGCATCCATCTCCAGAGATGATTCAACAAACCATAGATGTGAAGAACATAAAAGACATTGGGAAACACAATGAGCAATAAATATGTCATAAGAGTGAAAAGAATTAACAAAATGCACAGTTAGTTAAAAAATCTCACCTCTTAATATATAGCTCCTCTTTGTGACGACAAATTAAAGCTCATGAAGAATGGCTCCTAGATGCATCAAAGCTATTCCACCATCTCCAAAGGAAGCACTCATAAACATATATCTCTAACCTAATTGATACCAATTTCTTAATATTGGAGCTCCACACAAATGGCCGGGCCTTGGTATCACACAAGTTTTGCAATGCCCTAAACCCATATGTTCGGTTAACCCTAATGCATTGCTTTCACCAAGAACCGACAACTAGGTTCTCAACCTTTTTTCTGGTAACTTGATGACCTACTGATAGGTTCCTCTATACCCTAGTGCATACCGGGTTTATACCCGACATTTTCCTGATTCCAGACCAACACTGGTTTGAACCCAAGACCTTTATCCAGGACCTTTTTGTAGTCCTAGGGGCCCCAAAAGGGACTATACCAGTGAGCCATCAAACCTGGGGTCACATTTGAAGTTTTAAAACCATTGCTTGAGAGATCTCACCTTGACAAAAACAAAAAAAAACTATCTTCCTTAATAGTAAGATGGTTTTGACTTTGTTGCCCTGGGAAAAAACCCTAAACCCAAAATCCAAATTTCGGGAATGACTAAAAAAAAGAAGGAAAGGGAACAGACCCACAAACACCACGCTAGCATTTACATGTTGGAAGCTAGGACCTCTCTAAGTTTTAGGTGCTAGCACAACCACTCTGCGATATTAGTGTAGAATAAAGCCTGAGGCTGAGGGCATTACCGGAATAAGGGTATACGTGAGGCAGATCCAAGTGCCCGTCGGTTGCGCTGATCAGATCACATGGATTGACCGACACATAAGCCCCATTTCAGTATTGCCATGACCCAAGGGCTTTATGCAGTATAAAGATGGCAGCCAGGTTTTCTTTTTTCTTTCTGCAGGAGCGGTCCCCATGTCAACAAAGTCTCTCTGAAGGTTCATAAAACAAGAAAGGTGTCTTTTAGCTGAAAAAGAATGAGAACTTAAACAAAGCCCTGTAAAGTACGGCTACAAAACCGAAGAAACTCACGGATTTATTAATTATTACAGAACTTGGCCTCCAACTACACTACAAAATATCTGCAAGGTAGTTTATGGTCACACATTTTTAATTCAGTTCAAACTTCCTACTAGCAAACTAATTTTTTTGACAAAGTGTCACAAAAATCTTCCCAAGCGCTGGCAACGACTCATGATCAATTTCAGTGTCCTCACAGACTAAATTGTGCAAATGAATTAATTTAGGACATCATTCATGATTCAAAGTTGCCTAGGTGGGTTTAGTTCGTTACCTTTAATATTTTTTTTCATCTTTGTTGGCATTGCTTGGGTGGGTTAGTCAGTGACCTATAATATTTTATTTCATCTGTGTCGGCGTTGTAACCAAACTATGATCCATCCCCCCCTCTCCCCATAACTCCGGTCCATCCACGGCCCTGCCCCTGTAGAAGGCATTATTGTCCTTTACAAAAAAGACTTGTAGTCCACTAGAAGAAAAAATAATTAAGTACATTCTATTTGCTTTGTCAACTTGAACAGAATATTTCTGCCACGAGTCCAAGAATTATCTCCCCTCCGGAGAGACCCACTCCCCCACCCCCAACACCCCTCCTCTTCTGCAAGTCCTCGAATCCCTCCCCCAAGTCCACGACAATGGGGCCTGCCTGGGTGTTCTACTTTCGACAGTAAATAACAGAGTGCAATTTGCCACCACTAAAGGAGGATTCCATGGCCACTGATTCAGCCAAATCACAAACCCATCCATTGCCAATGGTGTTCATCATCTATTTTTTGGCATATGCGGCAGGTATTGAAATTGTGGGGACATACCTGGGGAAGGTACAACCAAAGGAGCCAACTCTCAAGTCCAAGTTGGATACTTAGAGAGCCAACTTGGACTGAAACAAAGTGTCATTTGAAATGGTATCAAGAAATCTCAAGAGATGACGGACATGTATGTCTACAATGAAAGAAAGTGGACCATTTTCATTTGTAAATGATGGACATGTCCAAATGGCCGAATTATTGAGCAGACCCACATGTTTAGACAGAAGTCATCCTGCATGCTGTGGTGTTGGTTGATTCGGATGACCAAGACAACAACTTGTGATTCTTGCTTCTGTTTCTTCTTTTCTTTTATTTTTCCCCGAATTTTCTCCCATTTGATTTGATTTGATTTATTTTTCTATTTATTTCTAATTGATTATTTGGGTGGCCAGTTGAAAAACTGGTCAGGCAGTACCACTGGGCAGTTGTATTGTACTTTTATTAAGACTGCCCAGATTCGGTCAAAGAGATCCCTCTAGCCAGACCTGGAAAAAAGTGAGGGCATGCTGACATTTGGAATAATATATGGCAATTAGTATAATTGTCAAAGTTGTCTCCAATGGATTATTGGTGTTGCACTATTAAGTCATAATCTTGCTCAAAGCTCCTCTCAATTTCCTTGATTGTAACATCATCTTGCTCCCAGTAGTCAATTTTCCCCACTAGAACCCACAACACTTCATTATGCATAACAAGCATAGGGGTGATTTTCCATATAAAACTCATAACATGTTGTTTCTCTTCATCATGTGCATTGTGAATTAGAACCACCATCAATGGATAATATATGGAAATCCTAGTAACCATAATCATTTTGGCCTCCATAACCTCATGTCAAATTGCAAGCTTGAAATCTCACCAAAACACATCTAAGCATCAGGTCATCTAAACGGCTACCTAGAGGTTGAATTTTGTTCAAACTTTGTTTAAAGCTTACTAGGAAAAGACTTAGAAATAAGTGAAGCATGTCCATAAATGCTTTGGTGAGCTTTAGATAAGAGTTCCAAACCTTTGCTAGATCCAGTGTGGATTGTATTTACTTAGGTTTGTTGATGTATAGTTAGAACTTACTTATTCTTAGAAGAACAAGTTTGTA
>Ga0209208_10012413_pt1 | contig 10786 bp, 8 predicted proteins | sample S1TSphfallax_3_FD_187694 | JGI IMG/M metagenome (GOLD analysis project Ga0209208, IMG submission 187694) | Host-associated microbial communities from peat moss isolated from Minnesota, USA - S1T2_Fd - Sphagnum fallax MG (SPAdes) (version 2) | ecosystem: Host-associated > Plants > Peat moss >... | reverse complement strand
TTGAGTAAAGATTGGGGGGTTTTTTTTTTCAATGTTTGGGTGGTTCTCATTTTGTTGTGAGAATTGCCAAACTGGGTTTAGAAAACGTAATTTAAGAAATGACCCAGTTCTTTTGAATTTATTTTTAAAAAAAATTTAAAGAACTGGACAAGGTTTCTGTTTTTTTCAACATATAAATCCATCCAGTTCTCATGAAAACAATTCTCGTAAATGTGAAAATTGTCAGTTTTAAAGGTGGGGTTTCACAATTGAATATCAACATTATTTCTATGTGTTTTTTTATTATTATTTTTAATGTCTTGAATGTGCCAAGATGAGGGTTTTTAATTTGCTCTTTGGACACCATTAAAAAAAAAATCTCTCACCTGAGATTCAGCTTTTTTTGAACTACTAAGCGTACATATACTGGTTAAAATAATAATAATAATAATAATAATAATAATAATCTGCAACCTCCCTCAAAATAAAAAAAAAATTCATTTGAAAGTATTTAAATTTTTTTTACATTGTGCATAAAGGGCTGAGAACCGGAATTGGGCTCCAGGTGAGGTCCTATTAAGTTGCCTGGGTATCACTTTCTTTTAACAAAGAGTTCTCATGATGCATGATTCAGGGAGTGATGAGAACTAGGATGCTTGGTTTTCAGCCCAGGTATGGGATCTAGTGATAACTGGCGGTATTCTTGAGGGTGAGAACCGACCTGAAAACCAGGACACTTCTCTCACCCGCCTGAGAACCGCCCAACACTGATTTGCCATCTTTATCATAGTTTCTTGATGATCAATTTTTTTTTAATCAAGAAATGGTGGAAAGAACAAGAAATGGTTTCCCTGATCTTCAAGGGGAAAAGATCAAGATTGGTGGGTCAGTCATTCATTTTCTTCTGGTTTTTCTCAGTGCCTTCAAACTCTTGCTCCTTCCCATCTCCAATTCCCACCCTCAGTCTCAGGCACCTGGAATTGTAGGTCTTGAGGCCCTTCTCTCATATTCCTAAAAACTTCTTTGTGTAATTAGGTAATGCACAAGGGCAGAGGACGTTACCAAAATAAGTGCCTACATGAGGCCACAGCTGAGTGCTGCCTGACTTTAAAAAAGAAACTATCTTCGCTTTTTGCAATGCCCTCATCTGCATGCTTTTACTGAGCTTAAAGCAACCAACTGTGCAATTTGTTTTTGTTTCTTTCCCCCATGATACCCGGTGGGTACCTGTCAGGTTTCCCATGACGGAAATTGAGGACAGGCTTTACGAAAACAAAATGCTTGCAGAAACAGAACTTTCCATTCTCAAAATGCCCAACAAGATTTTATGCTCTGCAAGGCACTCCCTAGATACCCTACAGAAATCAGAGGTCTTTACGAATTTTTGTAGTGTAATTGGAAGGCACATTATATATGGTGTCCAATTATTCCTTTGCCCCATGATCGAGTTCTCTGTTTCCTCAACAAAAGCACTCGCAGCAAATTTGTAGTGTATGTGCAAGGCACCATATGTCCATGAATTTCACTAATAGAAATTGGGAGGGATATTATGCCTACTCCTCAAGGGTGGTAGGGAAATTGTGCCTATTTTACTTATAGGTGTAAGAACCCTCACACTACTGAGGAGTAGGCATAAGAAACCCTCCAATTCATATGGCTCGCGATCTACATCTGTTTGGTTCATGATAAGTTTTGCCTTATGCTTTACTATAGTTAAAGCCCATGGGTGGAGGTTTGGGCCCCTAGGTAATAGGTCTACTTTTATATGAGGGTTTTTGAAAAATGATATTTTGGCTTCTGTTCAAATTTGAGATTAGTTATAGAGTTATAATATCTGGGAGGATTTTGGTTTCTTTTAGAGGAGCTTTTGAAGATTATATATTTTTGCATGGTGAAATATTTGAGTTTCCATGATTCTTCTTTTGCATTTTAAGATACTTTTTAATGTAAATGGCAAGGCCACAGTGTGAAACACCCCTTGTTGTTGGTGTTCTGATGCACCAGCTTAATTTCATGTTTCTGATGGATGGCCCACTGCGTCATTTCACGTGAGAATTACCAGAATGACATGACTTTAGCTCCACAACTCTCTTGCACCAACTTCTCAACACTAGTAGTAGTAGTACTACTACTCATTCAAGTCCATCTTAAAACCTTCAATCCTGAGCATAATGTCAAAGCTATAAACACCTTGAACTAGTCGTCTCTTATGAAATTATTTATCAAAGTATTGTCAGTAAAATAGACCAGCAGAAACCAACTGTGAATCTACTATATATACTGCACCGCTTAACATGTTTTTTATTTCTGAAACCAGCTTGAAGGTGAGAAGTAGTACAATGCACTGAAGAAAGCAGAAAAGAAAACACAACACCAAAGCAGCAAGCTTAGCTAGTACTAATAATAGGTATATACGAGGCCGGCGGACATGAGCTTTTAAATAAAAAAATCGTGAATAGATCAGATACTAATTCCAGATGATAATAGACATGCACTTGACTCGGGAATTATATACAAATGCAGTACTAGAACACGATTTAAGTAGCCAAGAAGGAGCGAATTAGCCACCAATATATTCAAGCTAGCTATCTGTAAGATTCATATCAGTCTTCAGAGAAGAAATTAAACTCATGGGTAGTGAGGACTGAAGTTGTTGTTGTTGTGGTGCGAGTCATGACCTCTTGTGCGCTTTGCTTCGCATCGGTTCTTCTGATCTATACCACACATGGGCAGTATGGTATAACGATGCCTGCTCTCAGGCAGAATTGAACCTCAGGCTGCTGCAAGTATCCGCATATTCCAGGCTCTACTAGAGTACTGCCATCAACCACACACACCTTGTACCAGATCGTACTGCCTGGTCCTTCACCAAATTGGTAGCATTGGATTTCAACTTTCGTCCCTGCTGGTAGTAACACCAAAACCTCGCATTGGGCGTTGCTTGTGCTGGGCGCGGTTGCTGCTGCTGCAGCAGAGCCTTCTGGTACTCGGCAGTTCATGCAAAGGAACATCCCCGTCGAAGTTGGGAGGACACACTCTTCTTCCGCAGCCTCCGAGTACTGTAACGGAGAAAAAAGAAGTGTCATGGCCAGGAAGACAGTCATCGTCGCCATGCCCATGACCAGCAACTGGGACCTTGCACTTGTGCACCCAGTAGTCATGATCATCAAACAATCCATTGATCAGCTTAATAATAATGTGTTGCAGTCACGCTCCAGATTGAACTCTAGATTCAAATCATCCTTTCCAGCCTCCTTTTTGTCTTCAATTTTATCCAGATCTAAACCCAGAGGATCCAGAACCCAAATTCAGGGAATCAGATCTGAATATTACATCAAATTCATTCATGAGCAACTTGGAATTTAATTATTCAGACTCTGGGCCACAATTGTAGTACACCTGTAGCCAAAAATATGGAGGAATATTTTTTATTTTATTAAAATAAAATAAATTAAATTAATTTTTGAATCTCTTCAATATCTCATAAATATAGTCCAATTTGGTTAAATCCTCTTCCTATGAATTGATTGCCAAATTGGTGACATCACAAAAAAATCGACAGAAAAAATTCCTATTACATTGTACATAGTGCGTGTAACATGTCATGTTATAATAATGTACATGGTCATATTGTAACATGGCATGTATTTTTCTATTTTCCAATTACTCTACCCATCATATTCTAGTCCCTTGCATTTTATTGTGATGAATTTTCGTCACTAGACAAACCCCCCCCCCCCCCCCCCAAGGAAAAAAAAAGAAAGAAAAAAAGTCAGTGCAACTTCTACAAACAACTTGTTGGGAGAAAATAATATTAAATTGTCAGATTTAGACAGTTGGTTTCTGTAGTGCAAGATTCCTAAGATTTTCTACTCTTCTCGCTGAGTCGTAGCCAAACTTGGTTTAAGTCCTCTTGTGAATGAATGCCCAGTGCACATACAAAATTGAGAAGTAAAAAGCCCAGCTTATCACCATCCCCTTATAACCTTATAAAAGACAACCTCATAACCAGAAAAAAGTAATGTGGAAAGCAAGGAACTTGTTAGAGTATTGATTTTTGAATTTTTAATTCAATTGGTTTTGTATCATGACACTTGTAGGAATGTTGATATTTGAGAGAGCACCTTGCTCATGAAGAGGATTGAAATGTTCTTTCTCAATGAAGGATGTGAACATTGGAACAATGAAGTGGGTTTAAATGCTACTAGCAAAAGGGTCAAGAGGGATGGATAGTTTGTGTGGGTTCCCTTTGTACTTTTTGAGTTGAAAGGCAATGGGAAATGGTTTACTTGCAAAAGAGGAGCCCAAGGTGCTACATATATATATATAGTAGCAAAACAATGTTGTTTTTCCACAAGTCATGTTACCTTTTTTTGGGATAGGTCAAAATTGTTTATGCCTTTCATCACAACAAGCAACTCTTTAAAATGCCTTTCAAATGACACGTTACAACTTTCACCCAAAAAATCAAATCAAATCAAACTAGTCCAATAAATGAAAGAGAAGTTTGAACTTCTTAATTACAATCAATCCAAACTAAAACTTCTTCAGTTTTTCATATGAAGCTCTGCTCCAAGCATGACCCTCCAGTCTCCAACTATATCCCCAAAAATGACAAGTCTCTCATCCAAAGTGTCCAATTTCAAAGAACTGCACAATAGGATAAAAGGAGCTAGATGCATACTTAGGTGACTATTTAGAAAGCAATGGCATTGCTTGCAAGGATGATGTGATAAACTATGATTGGTTACAAAAGATGATGGATATTTAAGTCCATAAAAAATATTCATTCTTTTATCTTGAAATAGCTTATTGTTATGTAAAGTTATGAATGATTATTGTACATAATTATGTCAACTTGAAAGCATTTCAAGACCTTTCTTTAATTAAAAAAATAGTGAAAGAAATTGTTATAATGTTTTATAAATGTTTTTGAATCTTTTATAAGGTGTAGACATGGTTAAGTACACCCAAAAAAAAAGCAACCCACCTCACTATAGCCATAGCTTTGTCAAAATCAATGCAAGAAAGTATATTCAAAGAGTTTTCAAATCTACTTGTTAAACCACAAGGTGATCCATTGAGTTTATACTAACTTGTTTATCAAAATTTGAGAATCTTTAATACACCAAAAGTAGGTTGGCATAAGCATGCTAAAGGAGGCTAAAATAATACCCTGATAATGAAAAAACAAAATTGTCAAGTTTGGAGGTTAAAAAATAATATAGATTTTTTGAAAATTAACATTTAAACTACATGAACATATGTAATATGACGTGATTTTTAAAAAAAAAGTTGAAGATGTTTTGTTTACTTCTTTTCAAACTTACTTTCACATACTTTTCTTGATTTGGTGTTGTTGTCCCATTTTGCACAAAATAAACATAAAGAATAATCATGACCTTTCATTTTAAAAATTCATTCTTATGGCTTTTTCAAAGAATGTTTAAAGCATGTTTTATAATGTTACAAACACAAAATGCATTTGTAATTCATATTAAAAAGTAAATTTTTAATGTTTCAAACCTATGTAAGGAAAAACTTATTTTTGAAGGGATTAACATTGTTATAATTAAAATAATCAAGTTCCAAAAATTGTGTATCAATATGCATGATGACTCAAATATTAATAACACATCATTTGAAAAATTTGGTTTGAAAAAAGTATCAAATGTAAACTAGCAATAAATAAATAAAATAGCTTGAATAATAATATAGATTGGGGATGACTATATATGGCATTTAATATGGTAAGTACATCTAAAAAATAATAACATTGATAAAAGGCTTAAAATTAAAAAATGCTCATGCCCAAGTTTTAATTACCTCTGACACAATTTGATGAATTTGATGTTCAAATTTACTTCCCCATTAAAATTTAAATAAATTACAACTAGGATTTGTAAAATTTGAAAGTTCATAATACTATCTAGGAATCCATCAATTTGAAAGTAGAAAATTGTAATATATTTGCATACTGGCACTAGACCTACATTTCAAGGTATAAACAAATTGAAAATCTATACAAATTTACATCCTCCATGTGTGTTTTCAATAGTACCATAACAAAATGAAAAAAACATCTAAATAAATTGATTATTGAAGCAAATAATATTTCTAAGTGCAATATGTTAAAGTTTATTTGTGACTACGTGTCATTTTCTTTTACATGGAGCAAGAGTTGTCTACTTGGCCATGCTTTCCCCCTATATTCATGATATTCAATACAAATTGTTCCACATATTCCCATAGTGTATTAGAAACATTACCATGTAAACATATTGAAAACTTGCAGCATAAATATAGTTTTTGACTTGAAAACAAGCAAGACCAAGCATTGATTACACTTGTCTTGACTTTTATTACTTCGAGTACACTTAAATGCTTGCAAGTGACTTTGCTAAAAAAGAAAAGAACTTCCAAGTTACGCTCTATAGGCAAACATAAGCAATAGATCAAACATATTTTCACATAATGTAGACCTTATTGGAAATGAAGAAAATGGGTTTGAAACTAATGGAAGAACCTTGGAAGATCCACATACCCTATTGCCTAATGTATTGGGATGGATTCTAGCATGCATAACAAGGGTGCAGACATATATGGGCCACTTACATATGTCAAATGCGGTCAACTTTAGCCACTTCCAACATTTCTATGATCATGTTGTCACTCCCTTTGGGACCCCCACTAAAGTAACAACTACTAGTTCACCAAGATCAGCCTCCAAATATGAAAATATAGTGAAACCAGTGTTATGTGGTTCTTTAGTTTTGTTAGTAACTTCTAGTTTCATGTTTTAGAATTTCCAAAAAAAAAACTTCCAATTTGGGGTTTTCAAAAACTTTGAAGCTTCATATTTGGGATTTGGAAAAATGTTCAATCTATGAAACCTAGCATAATGGAAGGGATTGTGGCACCCATACCATGAATATAGACATTATCTTCACATATGGGCCATTTTTTTTGCCAAAATGAGTTTTACACTCCAACTACTTACATGAACATTCCTACATTGACATCATCACCCCTTTTTGGAATGCACAAACCCCCCCACCCCCCAAGAGGAAGATTTTAGGGTTTTCTCAAGGAGGCAAAGGGGACTTAAGGGAAGGGGGGGGGAGATGGGGGTGAAGAATGGGTATGGAATTCTAGATGTCCTAGTATTAAACTATTTAGGCTCCATGTTGTTGTGCATTACTCATAACAATCAACTAATCAATTAATGAAAAACTTAATCAATTTTGTGGAAATTATATTCCACTTGAATGAAAATATTGAATAACATTGCATGCACCTTGAATTGAATTCCAACACATTAATCAGTATTCGGTTTCAATTCCAATTCAAAGAAATCAAAATTAAATTATTGAATACAAATGGAATACAAACTAGTGGAGAAGGTATGGAAAATGTATTTGTGAATAATATGGTGTTGGGAAAAATACATTTAATTGTAGATCCAGAAAAACATTTTTTCATGCCTCTTTATTTGGGAATAAGTTAAACAAATTCAAAATTGGAATTTGGTACAACCAAACACCATGGGACCTTATAGTTGTCCTACTTAAACTAATTTCAATGAATCATTGTCACTAGAATTAACATGTAATAACCAATATATTATGAATTAATATAACTAAAACATAATATTTAAAATTACTTGTTGACATAATATAGTATTGAATTTATAATGTAACATGAAACATTGATGTCAAATTGAATTCTTATTTATCAAGATAAATAAATATTTTTACTCTTATTATGCTAACCATAAACTATATTGCATAAAAGAAAATTGCAACTTGCTAAAACATGTTTCCTCATGGAATTTTTTTGGTGAGTTGTTATTAAACAATAAAATTCAGATGTCTTTTCCTTCAAAATTACGTCTTTGAATTTTTTATGTTTATTTATTATACATTTGTAGATTTTTGAAAAAAATTCAAGTTCATGAATTTTCATTTGTTTTGTTTGAACAATGTATGAGGGGGGGAAAATCTCAAAGTTTAATTTATAAAACAATTTAGTGTAATTGTGCTATATGTAATCTATACGAATTATTGGTTGGCAAAATAATGGATTGTCTCCAAGGAGTCAACTAAGGTTTAAACTTTGATACTAGAGCAACCAAAACTACTCAGGTTTAAAATTGCATGGTCACACTACTTGTAATTTTATTTTATTTATCTTCCTAAAGAATAAATGAGGCCCAGAAGATTTATTCTTTTCAAGGTTTCTTCTTTCATTTCATAAGCATTGTGTGTTTTTGTTCTTGAAAAGGTGTTTCCATTTCTTTTCTTATGCTTGGTTTTGCAATTAGTCGTTACTTTTTTCTTTTGTTCTCCAATTTCTTCCTTACTTTATTTTCTTTTTTCCTACCTTGTTTTCTACCCTCCTTTTTTCTTCTCTTCTCTTGCCTACTTTTTCTTTTTTCTTTTTTCTTTTCTTTCTTATTTTTTTCATGTTTTATTGGTTGTGCATTCATCATTCTCACACACCTACTAGCTCCATGCTTTGCCATTGTTTCGTTAAGCTTGCCTACCTTTGCCTACTTCAAAAAGCTTGTCACTTTCATGTGATTACCTATTCTTGGGTGAAGTTGCACTAACATGTACCATTAGTAGTTGTAACAATTACTTAATTTTGTGTATTTTAAATTGTATAAAAAAATTACAAATAAATTTCATTTTGTACAATGTTATTTTTTATATATTGGTACACCTATCCAAAGTAATTAGAATCTCTAATGAATAAAAATTACAGAATTTAAAAAAAAATTATATAGCCAATTTTTTTAAACGAAATTAAATAATAATAAAAACACACAAACCACAATTTGAAATGTTTTTAAATGACAAACTTTTGGTAAATTTTTAATATAAGGCTTAACCTAATACCATTAACAAAACTTTGAAGATTTTTTTAAAAATTACATGATGCATTGAAAAGATTTCAAAAATATTCTTGAAAAAAACAATGAAAAAGCATAGGTCTAAAGGGGTAGGTGTGTCCATTTGTTTCCATCCAGCTGCACCCACTTGTGCCTACATGCCCTACATCATCAATGCACACTAAACCCACCTATCTCACCAATTTGAAAATCTCGCCACCCATTTACCTAATTGATTTGAAGAACTCATTGCCTACCATGTGTTGTTTTCATGTAGGTACCAATTACCATCCACTCCCACCTAGTACTACCCCCCTCTTTTATGTGTAGGTGTGAGTTCAAGTTGGAAAACTTTGACCTTCAAGCTTCTACCACTTTGTTTGTGTTTTTTTGGTTTAGTGTTTTTTAAAAAATTTATATCGTACTATTAATTTAACTATTGATATAAATGTTTGTTTGTATCTGTGTGCAAAAGTTTTGAAGTTTTTTAATGTACATAAAACATTCAACCTTTTGCATACAACATAGATTTTTCATTGAATTTATTTGCATCCTAATAAGAGGAGAGAAAATTAAGTGATTTTTTTAAAACCCTAAACTTTACCTTGTAATCGCTTGTAATTATTGACATTTTGATAGTATAGAAACTTTTATTAATTTTTGTTAGAACAATAAGTTGTTTATATTTCTTCATTTCCCGGTTGTTTCTTGTGAACATTACAAATGGATTAGTTTCATGGAATGAAAACAAAGTCAATGGAAATGAAATGTGAAGTTTTCATGAATGAAATGATTATGGAAGATTAGGAAGGGGAAAAAAGGTTTGAGGAAAATCCCATGTGTAAATGAACTAGTAGAAATCTTTAAAATGAAAAAGAAATAATAAAACTTAATCTTAAAAAAGTTGCATGCTCAAAGAAAATTATAAAAATTTCATAACAATTTTTTTTGATGTTAGGTATTTTATTATGTAATTGATAACAAAAAGGTTAATCTTGAACATCCAAAAATTATGCATTGTGTCCTTTTGTGATAATGGTCAAGTTAATGCATCAAATCCAAGGACACAATTAAGAAAGGAACTAATCTCATATTACAAAACAAATGGAATAACATCATTGAAAAAATGTGAATGTAGACCATGTTATTGTTGCAAAAACATTTAAGGAAAAGATGAACAGTTCAATGAAAGGGAATGTGAAAAGGCAACCAACAAAAAAGAGGACAAATGTGTTCAGGGCTTCAATCTCACGTTCATTTGATGTGAACAATTCATTCAAAAAGTATGATGTGCAACACAAAAAATTCCTTGAAAGCCTTGGTTTGTTGATTGTGAAAAACAGTTTACTTCTACATTTTGTCAAAAGTTGTTGGTTAAAGCATTTGGCTTTGCATTTGTGCCCAAGAATTCATTTCCCTTACAAAAGGAAATTTTCATAAGAAATATTGCCAAACTTAGTGGAGAAAACTATAACATCAATTGTATGTTTTTACCAAGCTTGGTTGCATTTTGCAATTATAAGCTTTGATCTTTGAATATCAAAAGGAGCCCATAATGTGTTTACATAGGTCATTAACTTTCTAGGAGCTAATTAGAAACCAAAGCACGTCACCATCAAACTCTTTGAAATTATAGAAATTACAAGATATGTTTTGACTCACAATTTGATAGATTTATTGGAGAAATATCGTTTAAAGGAAAAGAAATTGCTTACATGTGAAGGATGAAAAGTATAATCTCAATGTAATGATCAACACATTAAAATTCATTATGAGTTGTGAAGTTTCAAGTTTAGAAAAATGTTTCCAAGAAAAATGTTTCAGCCATGTTTTTTCAAATTAGCTTGTTAATATACTATGATTAATGAGAATGTTTGCAAAATTCTGAAATATGATTCCACCAAGTTTTAAGTT
>Ga0209208_10012412_pt1 | contig 10787 bp, 4 predicted proteins | sample S1TSphfallax_3_FD_187694 | JGI IMG/M metagenome (GOLD analysis project Ga0209208, IMG submission 187694) | Host-associated microbial communities from peat moss isolated from Minnesota, USA - S1T2_Fd - Sphagnum fallax MG (SPAdes) (version 2) | ecosystem: Host-associated > Plants > Peat moss >... | reverse complement strand
AATGTTTAGATAGTGGTAATTTTGTTTTGGGGCTTATAGTTGATCATGTAACTAAACAATTTCATTTTTTTCATGTTTTTTGCTCCATCCTTTCCATAAGAATTACACAAACCATTTGTTAGCTAGAATGCAATATCAATTCCTATATGTTTTTCATCGATCAATAATGCAACATTTTGATTTCTTAAATTTCATGTTTTCCCCACCATGGCAAGCTCCATTCTAGGACAAACGAAACATAGGTCATAAATTGCAATTTGGTATCAACACATTGCATCTAAAGTTTGACCATTTCATTGTAACTTGCCACAACATAAAGTTATTAATTATTCAAGACTTGCCATGTGAAAGACAAAACTAATCTTGTCAATTGTGACCTCACTAAGCTCATGTGGGTTGTATTGAAAACCTTTCATGACCAAGGAAATTGCAAGATGGATTCATGTATTTCCAAATGCATGATCACCGTCCATGTGCCAAATGTCATTTACGATGAAGTTGAAGTAACAAAATTCTTCATCTTTTGACCATGCTTTTGGTTTGGTGACTCCAAATTAGTGGTAAAGTTTTGCAAAAAGCTTGCATGTGATTTTTCCTCAAAAATCCCTCAAGTATCAAAGGAATAGGTTTCCTTTCTATCAATTTGGTTAACTTGGTGCTTTTGGAAGAATTTGATCATGGTTTGGTTCATAATACTTGCATTGAACATGGTAAGAACCTCATCTCCAATGACAATGTACTTCAAATAAACACAACTTGATTTTTGGAAGCCGAGGATTATGTTTTATGGAACAATATCCATTTTTCCATTAAAAATAGCCACATAAATAAGAGTTAGTTTCTTGTTCAAAAATATTAATTCTATGTATGAGGAAGATCAATCGTGAAGCCTAAAAAGAAAAACATTGTTTTGATGCCCTCCCAATCCACATATTTCAAAAGACCTCTTATGATCTCCAAAGTTAAATGGATGTTTTGGCTCAATGTAGTTATGTGCTTCATTTGATTTTCTAATGTTTGTTTCATGTTATGGATTCTTAAACCTTAAGATTGCATTCATCAACTTGTTATTCATACCAATATTTTGAACACAGTCATATTGTCATTTAAAAACTCACTTGAACATCAATATCAAGGAATCATGAATGTTGACAATATGCAAAGCATTGGTGTTTTTTTTAAGATTGTTATTTGACAATCATTGGCAAACATAATGTTATGAGGGGTGTTTTTCAAGTTGGAACATCTCTTCTACTCTTTGTAGACCATTTTCGAGACCTTTTTCTTTTCAACATTTGTTTACATTTCAAAGATTTCTTTATCATTTAACAATATCATCCATAAGATGTAGTGCAACCTATTAGAAAAAAAGAGTAGAAATGTTTTAACCACAATATGAAAATATTGACAACTTGGTAAGGAAGGGGTACATAGATAGACTAAAAATAAACGTTTTACATAAGAAAAGGATAGCCTTGTTAACCTTTCAATACATCTTTGGTACCTCCTACCCATCCATGGTGGTTCACAAAAACATCAACCATTTCTATGATTATGTAAGTTCTTCATGAAAGAATGTGAAAAATAACATGCAACCATAACTTGCATACACATTACCAAAACTTAAAAACTCAATAAAACAAATATCTTAACAATATGTAACCATAACCCACATTAGAAGAGACCAAAATGGAAAAAATATATATAAATAAATAAATAATTTGAAACATTTGACCCAAACTCATAATCATTTTTATTCAAATTGTAAAACTTACCAAAAAAAACAACCCTAACCCCATGTACATCCATCAAAACCAAAAAATCCAAAAAAATCCGTTCAAACATATGCAACAATACCAACACTCATGACACATGTGGCTAAAATTGAGAAACTTTAAAAGAAAAAAAAAATCTTTCAAACATGCAACTAACACACATAATATATTTTACTAAAACTAAGAAACTTTGATTAACCAAATCCACATGATTGAAATGTAAAATCCCAAGAAGAATTTTTTTTAATTATTTATTTTAAACATGTGACCAAAACTCACAACACACATGATTGAAACTTTTAAAACCTGAAAAAGAATGGATCAAACACACACATACATGTGCACAACTTACATCCATTGTTTTCCAAATAAAATGTGAAAAAATATAGAGTTGAACTAATTATTCAAAAGTAAAATTTATAATTCACTTAAATATAAATAGGGTGTTTCGAATTGATCAAGTGCCAATGACAAAGATGTGGAATGAAGATTCATTGAAGAAGCCCATTGCTCCAAGGCTCAAAGCATAAATGTGGAATGATTTGCAGATTGAGGACATTATAACAATAGATGGATTTTTTTAATCCCAAAAATCTTTCAAAATCTCATTCTATAGGATGTTGCCAATATTAGGCTTACATTTCAAAAAGATATGAACACTTAACATGGGGTCAATGGCAAGAAATGATGAATGCAAAGAATTTATATTAAAAAGACCATAGGAAGTCAGGGAGCATCTTTCCAACAAAATGTACTACATTTGGGATGCTAACCATTGTCTCAAAACATGGATGGAGTACATAAAAGACAATCACCCCAACAACCTTGAATGGCAATTTGTAGTGAGAACCATGGTTTTGGATGCAAGGAAACAAACTATTGGCTTATTGTGGGACTTTTTTACTAAGGTTAATAAGTAACTGCTCTTGCAATTAAGGTTTTTCCTATTTATGGTTTGTGTTTGATAGTCCTTTGGTCTCAATTTTTTTCCTTTTCTAGTATTTTATGTGTTTTAATGAAGAAATGTTAAATTTTCTTTACTTTTTTATTTGTGGAAATGGAGATTTCTTGAATCTTATGAATGATATCTTGTAGTTTTACAAAAAACAATATTGTCAAAAAACAATTCTTACATTGGTTGTGGAAAGTAGAATATATCTATAATATTATATATTTTAATGAAATATATTTTATTATTTGATAACATACCAAAAAGACCCCTTTATTTCATGTGTTTCATGAATATACAAAAAGCGCTTTCCTTGGGCATAAATAAGTGTCCATAAGTAAGATACATGCAACCAAAACCATTTTACATGCAATTTTAAATAAAGTGAATTAATAAATGTATCCATTATATGAAACTATAATTTTTTTAATATGTAATCTTAATATTAAATCAATAAATTATTTCTTACATTCCATTATAAAAATATCGATTAATAAATTTAATTTTTACTTGTGACCATTGCATTTTTAAATTTGATAGTAAAAAATGATTTTTAAAATTGTTACAAGTGACCATAAATGAAACATTGAATTAATTTTTTTTCACATGCGATTATAAATGTTTTACATATGAGTATAGAGGAAAATTTTGATAAATATATATTTTACATGTGATTGTAACATTTTTACATGAAACCATTAATAAAATAAATAAATATTATTTTTTCTATTTAATTTTTTTTCCTATAAATTATCTTCAATTACCTTATATTATATTAAAATGAAAAACAAGTAAAATGCCACGATATCTTTTCTATTGTGGTCAAAATTAATCACACATATACTTTGACCAAAAGTTTGACATGATTGATATGGCACCTACATGAAGGTAGGCACAAAATCACGATGTCACATATGTTTGATAACATTCTCTTGGAGTATAGTAAGCTTACTGGATTCATTTAACAAACATCACTTGGCAAAATCATGATCATTAGTACAGTGGAAAAATCATGTGCACTATGATTGGTTTATTAGTCATATAACATCAAAACTATTTTCAAAGTCCATTGTTGGCGGTATTGTTCATAACTATGTTAACATCCAGAATATTTTATTCTCTAGTAATGGTTTTGATATGTCTACCAACAAGTGTTGGTATTGTTGGTTGTTAGTCATTACACATGTTTCAATTTGTGTTATTGCATAATATGTCATATTAGGTGTGTGAACAAGACATGTATGCTTAACACAATAATTCAAAATATTGAATCTAGATGGTAATATACTTGAAATCTCATTAAGCAACCCCAATTTCACAAAACATAAATTGATCGTGCATCACCATGCTTCCATTTCCTACCTCCTACTTACACTCCATGCCCACAATTGGCCTCCCCATTGTTTTATTGTAATTTCAAAGAACAAATGTTTAATCTTTCAAAACATTTCACTTACATCATTTTACCTCTCTTCATGTCCGTATATGCTTGTATTGAATATAAATCATCTAAACCCCCCCCCTCTTTAAGCTTGCCTCTTCCAAGGATATCTACACATCCCTAATGCCTCTCACCCAACCTCAAAATGGTTGAAGAAAGCTTCTTAAAGGCTAGAATGAACCAACAACCACCAATGCACCAGTTGGCCATTCTGTCCATTGGATGGGTTGTGTTTTTTCATCTAGCGCCAAATGGGGTTCATCATAATTCTTTTTTTTTTACTACTGACCATTCTACTTTTTATTTTTATTTTTTTGCTTTGCGATTGTTTTTCCCCTGGACCTGACTTCACACCTAACTACCCTACCCACTTTCCTCCCTTCATAAGTACTACACCAACCTTGGTACCTTATTTATTATCCCCTACTGACATAACTACTGTAATAACTAATTATCCTATTGACCTAACTACTATACTAACCACCTACCCTACTAACCTAACTACCTTATAATTACATATCCTACTAACTTAACCATTGTACTAACTACCTACCCTACCGACCTAGCTACCTTACATACACAACCACTCTATTGACATAAGTATTTTACAAACCTAGTCACGTTGATAAGGTAATTTGTTTCTTATGTACTAACTTGCCTATCTACTTAACTACCTATCTATCTATGTTATTTACATAGCCAAATACCTAATTAACTACCTACTCATTTTTTCCACCCCCACCCCCCTTTTCAATCCTACTTATCAATTTATTAAGGTTCACCCTAGTTCATGGATGATGAACATAGGTCCCCATATGTAAGTATTACAAACAATTTATAGTGGAAACAATGTCATAATTGCAACCATTTTAATTTAGTTAATGTATATTTTACTAAATTTTTTTTATCTAATTTATTATTGAATGGACATTATAATACATCTTTTTATGTAATTATTATAAGTATGTATTATTGGATCATGGTTTAAGTTTAGGGTTGGGACACATAAATTAATTAATAAATTTTTCACAAATGTATAGTAATTAACCTAAAGTAGGTTAAATTTGGGGGAGAACTTTTAAGGTTTACACATATGTGAAGTAATACAATTGCATTTATATTTTATTCAAAGAGAGTGGGAAAAATTAGGTTGGAGAGATCACGTAAAGGTAAAAGATATATCTTATCTTTTGATTTTGTAGGAAATTTATTTGATTGTTATTAAAGATTAAAGTATTTTCTTTCAGTCAATAAATATTTATAGTTTAAAACCTTTAAACTTTGGTTTTTAATTTTTTTCCTATGTTCTTTTAAATTTGTTTATTTTGCATTATTAATTTGAATAGTTTGTATAGTTTTTTGGGTTTTAAGGCATATATCTAAACTTTTTTTTGTTAGGGTTTGTATAGTTAGGGTTGTAATAAGGCTTATGGCAAAATATCATTTGGATTTTTAGGGTTATGCTTTATGATTTAATGTATAGGAATTTGGTTCATATATTTGGTACTCTAAACTTTGCTCATTGTATTGGTTTTTTTATCTTATCATTTGTTTAGATTTATACCATAATTATGAATTTTCTTTGTTTCCATATGTTCCATAGTTGTTAAAGTTTAATATTTTCTAACCCACTTTTGTATGAGTTATGATCTTTTAGGGTTGCATTTTCAATTGGGACTACAAATTTTGGTGGAACGTTGTCATCTTTTAATCCTAAAGGTATGCATTTGTTTCTTGTTAATTCTTTTTTGTTTTGTTTATATTTTCACAATTCAACCTCTTTTCATTTCTTAGTTATTGGATATAGAAAGGGCATCAAGTTTCATTAAATATACAACCATAAATAAAGGTTTTATACCTTTACACAAATATTTCATATTCAATACCTCTTTGTAGTTTGATTTTTTCATACCCATATACAAATAATGCATGGAGTCCCCACAACCAATGTGGGTTTTCTGGCCCAAGGTAAGTATTGCATTTTGCACCTCTCAAACAATGTGCATTAATTATCATTATGTGGGTATTGCATTTTGCACCTCTCAAATAGTGTGCATTAATTATCATTATGTGGGTATTGCATTTTGCACCTTTCAAACAATGTGCATTAATTATCATTATGTGGGTATTGCATTTTGCACCTCTCAAACAATGTGCATTAATCATCATTATGTGGGTATCACCAAAGTTTGTTTTAGTATATTGGTTCATAATGCCATGTATGTATTGCATTTTGGGTTTTTGTTCAATGATGAATGTTTATAGAATTATAAATTATCTTGGTGCATGAATTTGTTTTATGTCCTTCAATCATGGGAAGGATTCCAAAGTCCCATTCCATTCATGTCCAAAACCCCACCAAGTCACCTTTCTCAAACAAGGACTTGGTGTGGAGGTTCGGGATACGCCATGGAAGCCAAAATAAAGTGACCATTCAATTTGCTTATGTTCCATATGTTCGCATCTCAGAATTCTTGGAAGGTGAATGAGGGGATACAAGCACCCATGTGGAATGGAATGTTTACAAAAACTTTCCAAGCCAAACAAATGTCAAACAACCAACTATCAAAAACCACCTCGGGCATACATGGTAAACATTTATGGCATTAACTTTTTTTATTTCTTTAATTCATATACCAAGGATGTAACCATTTACATTTTGAAAGTTTTTTGGTCTAAGTATTAGTGCGGATATGGACTAGAGGACTATCAAGTAAATTCAACCCACACTCGATCTATTAAACGAGGATGCCTAGCGTCATTCTCAATCAAATGTCTATACACACAACTTGATGTAGCTGAGATCACAATTTATCATAGGGCACATACACAAACTGATGGGCCATTCACACATGGTGAACATGACCCAGAATCCATTTCTCGTATGTCTTGTTATGCTCCACGCATGTTACAAGCATTGAAGGACCACATATGGGCCCAACTAAGCTTAGGTTACATGACCAAACAAATATATGACAAGCATAGAACAATTTGGTGGGAACGTGTGAATGCGGGTCAAAGCATGACACGAGATGATTTCATTCGGCTTCAAGACATTGCATATTTGGATTAGAAACATAAGAAAGGGAGTTGGCGTTTATACACCAACCTTGCAATTTCAATTTGGTCTCGAACTTTCCAACATCCGGAAGATGTGTTCTTTTTGCAAAATGTTGGTGAAATCAACGAGACTCAAGTCCCATTCACCATAGGTATTCAAAACAGTTCAGGATTTGATCTAATGGTTGAAACCATTAAAAGATAAGATGTTATCACACATGCCACATTGGAAACCATCATGTTTTCTCGTTGATGATGCACCTCAAGAATTGAAGGCATTATGGTTAGTTCTATACCTAGTACCCATATTATATTTATTTCCTTAGATGTTGTTTGATATTTTTCATAAAATTCTTGATTATTTCAAATGCATTTTATGTTGTACTAACCCCATCCATTCATGGAGATTTTATTGCATATATGTCCTTATTCAGGTCATATGGGGTATGGACAAGGTTCCCATCTACCTTTATTGTTAGCATGTTCTCAAAGCATGGCGCTTACATGGTACTGAAAAAATTAATGATGTGGAAGTGTGGGGTGGAATCCTCCAAGACCTTCATGATGTGATGTACATGTCCATCAATCATGGAGAAACAATTGATGACTTCAAAGAGCGTGGGAAGGTTGATGTGAGAGAAAACCTTCATAAACATAGGCCTAGTGATGCGTGGAAAAATTATTTCTAGACTTATTACCATCAGTTTGGTAAGTGATAATATTTATCATGGTTTAATATTCAATTTTTTTTGGTAATAATGTTATTGTCGCAACCTTAGCCTTGGGCTCACGACCAAGGCAAGGGCTTACAAGGTTGCACCAAGAAGGAAGCCCGGGAGTCATGCCGCATGCTCCCGGGAGTCCAAGAGAGTGTGAGGGTCCTTTGGGAGTTGGAGTCCTGGTAGACTCCCGAATGTTCAAAGAGCAATAGCAGGGGTCAAAACCCAATGGATTGAAGAGTTCCTTATATCATTAGAAAGCTATTGAAACATAGATATCTAAAATGAGCTCACATGACCCATTTGAACATTTGAAACACAAGTTATGGCCAAAAGAAAGGATGGGAGTCAAATTGGCAATTTGACTCCCGACCACGAAAAGTTGGGAATCGACCCGATTTACTTGTGTGCAGGTGACGTGCGACATACCATTGAAAAGCTCTTGACAAGGGCTAAACACTTTCTTTAGACTTTATCTCAATCCAAGGTCTGCACACGAAGTTATGGGCCCCCAGAGTTGTAGGAGTCCCAACTTTGGCAATTTCGAAACTCCCACTTGGGAGTCCCGGGACAAAATGCCATTTGGATGTGAGCCTCATGGAGAGGCACAAAGTATATTATAAGAGGAAGGTGGTGGCTTCCCCCAAGTCCAGGTTGTAATGAGTCTTGTGAGTCTGAGTTGCCCGTGGCTCGTCCTAGCACCAAAAGTGTTCCAACTAAACACTATCCACCTTGTGTTGGTTTTGTGCAAGTTCATGTGAGTAGTTGAAGCTTGTCAATTCTTCCTAGTCCCATCCCGGAGGTCCAACCCTTGAAAGTGATGGAGCTTGGGGCGTACAGAGCCAACGCCTTCCCAATGTTATTTACGCAGTGAAATTCCCATTCACCGAAATATTTTGTTGCACATGTGAATGGGCATTACGAGGGAACATGTGTAAACATCAAATTGTGGTCATTCTCACATGCACGGACATTTCTCAATAAGATATCATGCATTACTGTGGAACATGGTATGGATCACATCGTGGAGGGTTGGGTCACATGTTTGTGGAGCCACGACATATTCCAGATGATATGGAGTCCAATGATGATGACGAAGATGAACGTCTTGAAAGTGATGATGGAATCATGGAATTTGATGGGCTCATGAACATGGAGCAAAATGATCTCCCTGTGGGTGCCATCGTAAGGTCTAATGACACAATAAATTCATCAACCCCAATGGAAAGGGCTCTTGCACAATTGGTCACTACAATGCAAGAAATCACAAATGAATGTAAAGACCCTAGACAAATTAATGTCACCTATTCATATGGGCTTATTTAAGGTTTGATTTTTACATCTTAAGTATTAAAAACATTATGACAAAAAAGACATATATGATTAACCATATACCCTTCAAACAAATGTGACTAGAAGAAAATATTATATTGATAAAAGATGTACAAAAATGGGTGGATGAAAAATTTCTAAAAAACCCAATGAAAAAAAAGGTTCTCCATAACATATAAGAGGACCAAAGTTCAAAAATTGCATAATCCGAAAAATAAAAGGGCTAAAAAAACCTAGCTAACTATATAAAGTGAAAACCATAAACCATATCAATATTTACAATCCCATGTTTACTTCGATAATCAGTTGTTGCATTTGTAGCCTTTACTACATGACAAAGAATGTAGAATTGGTGATGTTGCATTTCAACTTGAACTGCATTTGCAACAAACTCTTCTTTTCTTGTCTCTTGAATCTTATAAACACCCAAATACCACCAAATTAAACCTTAACACACCTTAGATGAAACAAAATTATAAAAATACAATAAACATTGATTATTATTGTTTTTTACCTTCCATGAACCATTATAGATTCATGAAAATATAATACATTTGTTAATTGTTTTGTCCGGCTTGCTTTACTGGATTCTGGATCCCAATTTTTTACATCCCATGCCATTTTCAATTGTCATGCATATACACAATGGGTGGATCGAATAATCTATTATAAATCTTCATCCTTCTCCATCCAAGATGTTGCATTTTGAAGCTCGCTTCCCATGCCCCAGGCATCGAGACTCAACACTTGCAACAGTTCCTCTGAAGTTAATTTGACCAACGTTGGTTTTGGGAATGGTGGACATTGTTTTGTAAAAGTTACCAGCTTATCCCACTCATGTTATGCTTTGGCACGAATGCGACTAGCAACCTTTTAATCATTATTCCTTTGCACAACCATGGCATTTCCCAAGATTCGAACATTCATTTTAACATGGTCTTGATGTCAAAGACCTCCTATAGAAATTGAAGGCCTCCCATGTGTGGTTTTTTTTTGTCACCAACCCATGCACCTCCTTCAAACGCTTGGTCAACAACCATTTAGCACAATATGCAACAATGCAAGTGCCAACGTTGCATTTCCATTTTGACCCAACCTTCGTCCATTCTTTGTCCTTCTGAGCTAAATTAAGTGGACAAGGGGGTGTTGGTGGTTGAGAAACCTAGTCAGTTTCAAGTTCTGAACCTAACCCAAAAAATATTTGAAAAACATCATTACTTTGTAATTAAAAAATCCTAACCCTAAAACTTTAAATATAAAAAGTTCAGAATTAGAATGTAGGTATTGCCACTAGAAGAGAACAGTGTATTTTCGACTAGTGTTTGTAACTAAATTTTAATCGCAATAGACATTTTGCAACTAAAATCCCTATAGTCGCCTAAGACAAGTTGCATGTGATAAATTAGTCGCAAATGACAAAAGGTATTGTATGAAAAAAAAATCAACAAATACATTTCATCCTTTGACTACATTGTATACGTATTGTCACATGCAACTAAGATGCAACTATT
>Ga0209208_10012411_pt1 | contig 10788 bp, 11 predicted proteins | sample S1TSphfallax_3_FD_187694 | JGI IMG/M metagenome (GOLD analysis project Ga0209208, IMG submission 187694) | Host-associated microbial communities from peat moss isolated from Minnesota, USA - S1T2_Fd - Sphagnum fallax MG (SPAdes) (version 2) | ecosystem: Host-associated > Plants > Peat moss >... | reverse complement strand
CTCAAAATTGAGGTGACCCAGCAAACATTCCTTCCTCAAAATTGTGGGGACCCAAATGTTTTACTACATTGTTCTAGAGTCCCTTCCTGTAAAGCAACGCAGACAGACTCAACAAAGTTTGGTAGGTTTTTACATCATCTACTTTAAGTTGCTAATCTTTAAACTGGAGATTTACAACATGTACCAAGACCCAAAACCCTAATCGTGAAAATTTTACAAATCCAGGAGGCTAAAACCTAACCCACTACCAACACACTGGATTTCAACTGGCATTTTCAGTATAATATCAACATGACAGTCATCCTCAAAGAAATTGTTGTTTTGCTCATTCCCAGAGTGAGGTGATTGTTAAACTATAATAGAATCTCCAGCAGCACTCAATGTGACCCTACAAAAATATTCACATCTGAGTTTGGTCATGTACTTTTTTTCCAACCACACCCATAAAACTAAAACTCAAATATGTGAGAGACTGCTCATCACAAAACCACCTTGACCAACCATTATGATTGGCCCATTAGAAACAAGGCATACACAGTTAGATCATATTTGTGACATTCTTCTCTAGCAGGGTGTTAGGCTTTGGTGGGCCATTTACCAGCCTCAGCAAACTGTGCAAAAACACTAGGCCCAAACCATTTTGCTGAGCCAAACCAGCATGTTGTGACTTTTGCTCACCTTAACTTTCATTTGCAGGATCACATATTGAGCACTGGTGGAGTTGCTCCAACTACCACAACCACACATTGAATTCAAAACATAGTAGTCACCTCACCTCAACACAGACAGACAGGGTCCTTGCAGCAGAGATTGCCAGATATATTCTTCTCTCAGCAATCGCATCCTGTATAGTTAGTTCGTTTCATACTAAAACAATGTAACACAAATGCCAGCATCAAAGAAACTCTCTCTACAGCAAGTTAGATTAATATTCTTCACTACGGATAAAATTACACAACATTTGCACAAGTTATACAGTCCGTCACAACTAATTTGGAGTATATCACCCAAAAAAAAAATACAGGTTTTTTCCCTGACACTGCAGTTGGTGTTTCCCATACCAAAGGTCTTCCATTGGGAAGACCTACAAACAGTACATTCCAGATTTTACTAAGCTATCAAAAAAGGGGAGCACCAAACCTGCATTCTAAATTGCACTCCTGCACACGGAAAAATAGAAGAACCAGAATTTTTTTTCCCTGGTGACTCAGAGAGCTGCTACATGGAATTCACAAAAGAGGTTTCCACTTTTCAACATCTGGCAGAGCTAGAAAAGTCTTCTCCGCTTTTCATCCCTTGGATAGGCAGCAGAGCTACTTGGGCTTCCTTTGGACTCGTACATGTTCCCTGGATCCTCTATCTGAACACCACTGCTGTCTTTACAATCAATGCTTCTAATTTGCACCTGTAGTCCTTGTGGAGAGCTTCCATTGGTTGTTGACAGGTTTGTGATGGGTCGTGCAGGGCTTCCAATATGCTGTGCACCAGATTCAGGCGCAGCCAAAGCTTGGTCACCTTCAGAGGTGCAACACCCCAAGTTCTGGAATTCCTCTGATGATCTGTACAAAGGTTGTGATGATGATGGTGGGCCAGAGCAAAGAAAGGTATCTAAAGTGGCCTGCCCCTGTGATGATAGCTGTTGATGGGTCTGAGGAGGAGCAGACACATGCAATGCATCCTCTCGTCCATCAAGGACCTGTTTACCAGAAGACACACCAAATATCCCAGTTAGAGACTAAACAATAGCTGTCCACATTGGAATGAACCTTTTAGGAGACAACCACCCACCATCTTCCCATGATCTTCAGCTACTCTTGAAATTCAACACACAATCTTTCTTACTGCAGAAAGACTTTGATCTACAGAAACCACAGTAGATCAAAGTCTTCATGCAGAGACTTTTGTAACCACAGTTAGGCCATGGGGTCTTTGAGAGAAACAAGAGAACGTGACAATCATGTAGCTTTGTACATCCATAAAGGTCAGGGACCCAAAGTACGACCTGACCAAGGCTCTCCAGTTTACTCTGTATGGTGTCCCTGCAAGACAACACCAAACAAAGAGTGATCAAGTGCATGGGTTTAGGGTTGAAAAGCAAAGAGACATGGTGGGAGCATTAGGAAGAACTTTGAAATCATCTGGGTGGCTGACAGACTACCAGAATGCTAAGCATGCACATGACATCAAGATCTCTGCAGTACTTGAGACTTACCAGATGATATCATCAATTGTATCATGCGCATGAAGATAGTAAACATTCACAGAGGAGGCCTGCAGCACTCAATTTTCAAATGGATCACTAGTTAGCAACCAGTAAGTACTATTTCCTCTTGTTTCATGCTTGAGCTATAGATGGAGGAGAAAAAAACCACAATGTGTTGAATATGGACAACTCCATCTGCTGAACATTTTGCCACTGGTGAGAGATGACAGAAAATGCTAATGGGCTCTTAGGGTTCAGGGCTTAGGGTTAAGCCATTAGAGAAAGTTAAGCCAACTAAGCCATTAGAGAATGTTGGTATTTGAAGAAAATCATGACATTGAGACAAAGGACCTACTGTGGCATACCTGGCCAATACGGTGTACACGATCTTCAGCCTGTATAAGGTCCCCGGGGGTCCATGACATCTCAGCAAATACAACGGTACTGGCTGCTGTCAATGTCAGCCCAACACCTGCTGCCCGAATCCCAAGCTGTGCAAGGCAATAAAGCTCCAAATTGTGAATTCAGAATCATTGTAAATACTGTCTGTACAAACATGTATGGTATAAAGTTTAGACTTTAGTGTTTAGGTAATAAGCAATGTAAACACCATGAACACAGGAAGCCTATAGGCTTAGTGCTGGAAAATAAGACACCACTTCCCACATATGAAACTATTGTAATCTATTGGGCATAGACTGAGACATCCACATACCACTGCTGCTCGAACACTGTCTGTTTCCTGGAATCGAGTCACTAATGCTTGTCGGGCTGATTGAGGAGTGCCTCCATCAATTCGAATGTGCCCCACTTTTTTCTTCTGTAAAAAAAAAGTGACACTGCATCTCAATTTTCAGCATTCACAAACATGGTCTAGAGTAAGGGGTGGTGGACAGATCCCAGAATGATCTGCAGTTTTAGTATTCCGGGGGCCACTTTTCAAAGGAAAGAAATGGAGAGAGAGACCCAAATCTGAGAATCGGCTGCTTACCATAAGCACCTCCTCAATTCCATCAAGCATGGTTTGATGATGAGCAAATATCAGGAACTTGCAGTCTGCCTGTGTCACATTTACACTCAGTTTGCAATTACCAGTGATGCAGCAGCACAAAGGGTGGCAACCAGAGTGGGGCAGGTATTAGAAACTGAACCAAACCCCCCGGTATCAGCCTGGGCATCAGAGTTGATACCCACAGTTATCAAAAAATTCAAATACCCAGTTCTGATATATAAACATGGTTTCTCAAAAAATCAAATACTCAGTTATTATTATATAACCATGGTTGTCAATTTTTTCCAAAACACAAATAACCACCTAGAAAACTATTGGGTATTTGCTAAATCTATCATGAAACCTGATGGTTCTAGGTTTTTGAAATACCCAGAACCAGCAGTTCTCTAATTCTGATTCTTCTTTTTAAATACCCTGAACTACAAAAATCAAAGATCTGGCCCACTGGTAGCAACCTCCAGATGACGTTTATGCATTTGTTCAACCCAACCAATCCCAGATAACCCATAGGATCATTTTCCATGTTTACAATTTGGAGTGCAGTAAACAGACTCCAGAGAAGTACATACCTCAAGTAATGTTGTCAAGTAATCCTGGACAGCTGGGAGCTTTGCAACAGCTGAATCTGTGTAGATCTGAAATTCCAAAACGAGTTTGCAAATGCTGAGCACCTTTCTTTCCTTGGAAACTCTTGGCTAAACATACCTATTGTTTGTTTCACAACATATCTACAAAGACACAGCCCCCCACATGTTGTAAAATCAAAGAAACATAGGACTCAGGAAGGGGTGTTGAATTTCCAACCTTGTTAACAAGTTGCTTTTCTGAGTACTTAAGTCTCTCAAATTCATCTTCTGATGTTGCTTTGATAGCTCTCCTGATGGATTCCAGCTGTTCCACCATCCAGAAAAAAACTACCCAAATCAAAAAAAAAAAAAATCACAACAATTGCCACACCCAAAAAGAGATCTCCACAGCTTCAAAGAAAATCCTTCAAACCATCAATCACTTCAAGCAGTGAAAGACTGAAGGTTCAGAAAGAAAACAGAGACTTGTTGATGGAGATTGCAGATTATATAAGGCAGCAAGAGGAGTCTAGGGTTTAGGGTCACATGCCTCATGAAAAAGAGCTCGCATTTGTTTGATACCCTTGTCATCTAAAGCAATAAAAACCTGCACCAGAAGGTAAGGAGGAACACTGTGAGAGCATGGGGCAAATTGACTGTCTTCACATAGGTGCACAACAGGTTTCTATCTGTCTACCTGGAAGAATGCAGAATGCCATTGCACCATATCCCATCCCAGGGATGAGAAAAAATTGGAGCAGATCTTACAGCAATAAGGATTGCTCTCCTGATGGATTCTTGCTCCCAGGATGGGATATTCATCATAAAAAAAACTGTGGTAAATTATACTATTTTCAAGTCTGTTTAGGGATCAAAGTGCAGATGGCAGAAAATAAGACAACTGAAAAATAGCCTTGGCAAAAAACTGAGTAGTCCAGAACCAACTAAGAATTGACCAACCTGTTGGCGTCGTTTCTGGGGGAGTTGAGAAAGAACATCTCTCTTGAGTCGCCGGATCATGACAGTTGCTTTTACTAAGCCATGAAGCTCTTGAAGGTTGCTGGACCCTTGGTACACTCCAAAATTACCCTGCGATTTGATATCCACCACCCCACAAAAAGAAAACATGAAGGACAGGCCTTAGCAAGAAACCTTGACCCTCTATTATATGCAGCATATCCCATCCAAGGGAGGTAAGAAAGCTTTTGAGCAGAGCTTACACCAATACAGTAGCGGTTGCCATATTCATGCAAACTCTTGTATGTCACAGGCTGCAGAGCTTCCAGCTGCATATTCATTCCAGATGAGTTCACCAGTAAAACAGCTTCATGATATACCATACATTATAACAGCAGCAAGAACCAACAGAGCATGTCAAAAAAGATGGGTGAGTATTCTCAGGTCTGAGATTGATGCAGGAATCTCAAGCAACAACACTTTGGACAAGACCAGATCACATCAAACCTGCTTGAAAAGTTCAATAGGCCGAGACAGTGCCGGTGTTCCTGTTAGAAGTATGGCATACTTTGCTTTCTGCAAATCCCAGAACACAATCCAAGGAGTGAGAGAGAATCAGTGCTTATACAAAAAATCACTGAACTTACAAGGAAGTCACCCCCTCCCCCCCACCACTCTCTCTCCGCCAGAAGACAGTTTAGGGTTTAGGGTATCAGGACAGGGAAGAAGACCCTTGCCTGAAGAAGGGGCACACATGCATTGGTGCGTTTTGCTAACCCATTTTTCAAATAGTGTGATTCATCAGCAATTATTATCTGTGACCACCCAGCATTGCATGTCCACCATCAGATGCAACCAATATCTAAGTTTTGCATCCTATGTCCCCGTGGCCAGACCTCTTACCAAATTGAAATAACAACATCCAACAGCAGTAAAGGTCAAAAGTCGCAATTTTTCAGCAGCCAGAGATGAAGTGCTCCAAAGAAGAAAAGACATAACACAAAAAAATTTGTCAACAATCTTGAGCAAACCAAATTTCCAACACTTCTAACTGTGAAGGAACAAGTCTGCTGCAGTATTGATGACTTGCCTTGAAAGATGCCTCACCAATTGCCTGGCTCAACTTAGTGACCAAGTCGTATGATACAATGTTGAAGAGCCCATCCAACCTCACCGGTTGCTTCCCTGCTGACTGTACAAGGTTGAAGCCCTCTCTGTTGGAGCCACAAGACTGTGACATCACAACCTAAAACCAACCATCAAGCAACAGCAAACAAGAGTTCAATATGTGAACCCAACTTTGACAAAGACATGATGAATTGTCCATCTGGTCTCAGATTATCACATTATCCCATGGTCTTGCAGTGATGTCAGTGGGGACACACATGATGCCACTGCTTGAGTAAGGCCAGACCCTAAACCCTAAACAAGCCCTAGCTCATACAGTTTGGATCTTACGGTAATGTCAACAGGACGAACATGAAGCCACTGCTGGAGAGACTGCACACCAAAAAGAAAAAGCCACAGGTCAGTTCAGCAATCCAAAGCATCATCACCAACAACATTACAAAATTGACAGCAAGCACCATACACCCGAATGGTACACACCAACCAATGCAACACATCATGGGCCATTGTAAAGATCTGCTTCTTCTCAAACTTCTGCAAAGCAAAGGCACTTGAAAACCCAAGGACTGTGATATAAAGGGAAAGTGAAACTCACAGCTGCCCACTGCAAGCGCAGCGATGAAGGCACCACAATAAGAACAGGCCACTCTGTTTCCAAGCATGAAACCACTGCAATTGCCTGCGAGATAAGAGCCATTATTTCCCATCCAAAAAAAATCAATGGAGAACTTGCCAACTGACAAAAGATCTTGTCCATTCATGTAAATAATCTCCTTAAACAATTGTGAGAGGTTCGTGCAAAGACACCATATAAAGTCATGGGACAAGGTGGCAATCTCTGAAAAAGAAGAAAGTGTCAGTGCTTAAGCTACCTGCAGAGTTTTGCCAAGGCCCATCTCATCAGCAATGAGAACACGGCCGCCACGCTTCAGAGCAAACCTGCCACCAATTTGGGAATTAGTTGCAATGCCAGTGCACCCAGAAGATGTTTTACTCATGACTACTCAGAGTTTCAGCAAACATCAGCAGTTACAACACAACAGTTCCCAAGATTTAGGGTTTCTAGAACAAGGCAGAATTCAAATTCTACCTGACACCTTCACGTTGGAATGGCAGTAACTGTGATTCCAGCTCCTTGGGCATTCTGCTGTATAGTCCTACACAACCAATGGGACTATAAGTTTTCAACCTGCAAACAATCTAACAGCAATCTCAACCAAGACAACTTGCCTGGCTACACCAGGCAACAGCACCTCCAGCTATTGGGTACCCAAATGCCAGTTACTATGTAGTGCTCAGTGGTACTCTTATCTTTTCAACACTAGCAATAAGAACACACAAGGGGGTCCTGCCTTTGATAAAACCAGGTAAAAAAAATCAAATTTAAATCTTTTCGAAGAATGTTTCAAAAAAAACAAACAAACAGAAGCATAATGCAAAATCCCCATTTGCAACAGGACTGTTACTGGCTTTCAATCTTGTCAACTACAAAGACATAGACTTGGATTTTGCTCATGACAGTTTTAGATGAAGAAGAACCAAAAAGAGGGACCTTCTAGGTCAGGCACAGTGGCAGTGGCTTCAACCCCTCGTCGAACCAGTGGCTCCAACCCTTCAACCTGGTGACAACAAAGACAGGAAGATCAACAAGAAACTGATGATAACAATGTCTTGATTCTGTGAAGAACTACTGTGATTGACAAATTGAAAGCCATAGTAGTAGTTAATTTCAAAGCTGTAGTGTAATCAAGAGAGTTTGAAGTGGAAAAACTGGTGCTAGATTGTGGAGAACTCACAGTGACTGTCAACTCTTTGACACTGCTCAGACAAGTCTCTGCTTCAGCCAGTGAAGCAACTGGGAAAAGCCACAGTCTGTAATAAACCACACCATAGTTATGAGACCAGTAAAAACACACGAAATAAGGATCCATGTATCCAAAAAATGATTTCAGATGTATACAACATCCTGCACAATCAGCTAACTGAATGCGCAGTAATGAAACCAAAGAAGGGAATATCAATCAATGGCAGTTGGGTAAAGACAGGAAAGTGCAGTAGACAAGCATTGTGCACCTTTCTTTTGGATGCCAGTCTGCTTTTGGTATGGATCGTAGAGCTGCAACCAATTGCTGTGCACAATGTAGACACAACATTTACTTACCCATCAAGCACAATCTCCAATGCTGGTGGGCATATGCTTGTCAACCCTGAACTCTGAACCCTAAACCCTAAAACCTATCTGAGAGGGGATGTCATTGGCATTTGGCAACTTGGAAACCCAAGCTCCTTGAAACCAGCAGAATGGATTCCTAGAGGAGCATAGACTATTAGAGAGGAACAAGCAGAACTTGCTGCTGCAGCATCTAGAAACTTTAACTCAGTATAGGCTATGTGTTTAGGGTTTAGTTTTAGAGAGCACTCACTGTGTTATACTCGCACTTGGCTGCAATGAGTCCACTGCTCTGGAGAGACAGCTTCACTGAGAACTTGGGTAGATTTACAGGATGAAGTGAGGACTGTTGCAGAGTCTGAGAGGGACTGGGTTGAGAAGCCACAAATTGATCTGTCAGTTGGCCAAACCCCACACCAAAGCAATGGGCACAATTTCACTACTGTTGGTGTTACCCACACACATGCAGAGAGAGCTACTACTGTACTCTCTTCCAGAGAAATGTCAACACCTCATCATGAACCAGATGTGAATTCAACAAACCATAAAAAAGTCTTTTGGTTCAACTATAAACCCTAAACCCTAAAGGTTTTAAAAGACAATTCCACAAAGATTACATAGGTTTTTAAAAATCTGATAGGGGGAAAAGAAAGGCACAGAGCACTTACCACTGCTGGATGATGATGCAGTGACGGTGACCTTCAAGGGTGGCAGTACTTCAACCTGTGCAACAAGCAATTGCTAAGTGTTTTACTATTTGAGGAAACTGTTCACACTCTGCTGCAAAAAGGCCTGCCAATCATAGAGAAGAGAAACTAAGTTGCACAGATTATTGAGGACACAAACACTTGCCATTTTTCTGTAGCCTGAAAGTGGATACCGTTGACAAAGTTGCCAGAGAAACCCAAAACAAGAAAGCCAGAGGCAGTTTTCAAATAAAATGCTAAGGCAAGAGGAGGACAAGGCAAACTAGGTGCAGCCAAGAAAAAGTGTCAGAGAGTCTTAAGACTGACCTTGACTTGTGGAGAGGCCAGACGCAAGAGTACTTGGACAAGCTCATCAAGTTTATTCAATGGGAACATCCACACCCTGTCACCCATCACATTGAAACCCGCAGTTCTTAGTCACACAACCCATAGTCCACATGTGTCAAAATCAGTGCTTGACAAGCCATGTCATACACCGTGCTTTTACCCATTTCATCAGAGTGCAGGAGAACTCAATACAATATGATTCTGTAAAGTAAAAGTAAAAGTAAACAGTCAAAATGTCATGCCATATGGAACGTTTCCTTCAAATCAGCAGCTACAATGACTTGTCTGCAACCTTAAACATAGAAAGAAACCCAACACCTGTTTGAGACAATTCAGGCCTACCCATCAACAACAGACAACAACCAAATTTAATTCATGCATAAAGCGCTGTAAACCAAAACTACAAGAGCTCTTACATAAATTACCTGTCTGCTGCATTCCATGACCTTCCAGAAACAGATTGGCAAGCCTCCTTTATTTTCTGTGAGAACATCACAAAATAACAGAGCACAGGGCTGTGTTAATTACCCTTCTTTGTCCTCCTGTTCACAATATCTACATCCTAATGTTTATCTGTCATTTTGCTCAGATCCAGCATCCATCACAAAAGAAGAAAAAGTTCCATGGAATATGGGCTTACCTCATTATATGGACTTCTTGCCGCAACATGATCAGGGCCTGCTGAATAGATTTGCACCACTAAGGAGGAGCCCTTTGCCTTCATAGGACTTATTTGGGGGCTCCCAGAATACACCTTCAACTCAGGTGGACTTAGGGATATTTCCTCTTGTACTGGTTCCAGATGGTCTGGATGAAGTGATGGTTGGGAAGTTTTCAATGGACTACTGTGTTGTGTCCTATGTGATCCTGTTTTGTAGCACATGTATTAAGTCACAGAAGCCATTAACAAAACCACCAGACAGGGTACTGTCAAACCCCATGATAACCCCAATGCAAGTCCTATGATGATAAAAGCTTCATACCCCAATACCATTGATGGACAGATGGAAAAGAAAATAGTATGAATTGGAGATTTCTACTGCAAAACAGGAATGCTTTAAACCTGAGCTTTGATGGGTGGTTGCACATGACGGTAATACCAAAGGTGCCACTGCCTCAACCTGCATACAATAAATAGATTTATCAAAAGATGGAAAGTTTCACACACAAAAACAAGGATATATTGTTGTTGAAAATGCTTCGTTACATCATAATCACAACACATTATGTGACAACAAAAAAACACAACACCCAGAATTTTTCTGTTTGCCCAAAGAAAGAGACAAATGTCAGATTTGCAAAGAAATTTAGAATTGAGTGCACCTACATTGATGGGAACTTCAGGAATTGAAAGGATTCTGGTGCTAACTTCCTCAAATCGAGCTTCAGGAAATGTCCACACCCTGGCATTACACATAAGACATATATATACTAAGCAATGTCTCTACCCACTCATCCAACACCCAGTGTCAGAGATTTGCAGATCAAAAATCCACAATGACATAAACAGAGCAGATCTTGATGATTTCAATTGCATTCTTTCTATCCAAGCTTCTTCACAATGCATGCTGTGAAAAGAAACCAAGCAAGAAATTGACCAAATCCAAAAACCAGTTTGTGTTGGGGTACTGACTTTCTGGTGGGGTCCCATTCATGACCTGGTACTGTCTTCAACGCTGCTACAAGATGCTGCAACAGAAAAGGATCACAAAATTGAT
>Ga0209208_10012410_pt1 | contig 10789 bp, 12 predicted proteins | sample S1TSphfallax_3_FD_187694 | JGI IMG/M metagenome (GOLD analysis project Ga0209208, IMG submission 187694) | Host-associated microbial communities from peat moss isolated from Minnesota, USA - S1T2_Fd - Sphagnum fallax MG (SPAdes) (version 2) | ecosystem: Host-associated > Plants > Peat moss >... | reverse complement strand
TGGCAGCGTTACCGTCCACCACAAAGTAGGTCATTAAGCCCGTGGGGAAAGCTCCCAGGGCTATCATGGTTAATTGGTTTGGGTTGAGTAGGATAAACCCCAATACTGAGGCTATACCACCAGTAAAAAAGATTTTTTGTGTGTTATTCATGATTCCCCTTAGTTAAATGGGGTATCATAGATACCCCTCAAGTATATTAATTAAGCTGCTGGGGTAAGTACTGCCCCAGTTGTTTTTTAAATTCGTCCAGCTTGCCTAAGACCTCAGCACTTTTGGCTTTAGCCAGTGCGGCGCTAGCTTCTGCCTGCTTGAGTCTTTCTGTCATTTCTACCTTGGTGTGAGTGCTGATATCGGTATCAGTGGCAGTTTTGACGGTGGCTACATCCAAGGCGACACCTTTCTGTTTGTTGGTTTCCAACTGGGTCAGGTAGTCAATATAAGAGCCTTTGACCTTCTCTGTCTCGGTGGCTGTTTTGATTCCCTGTCCCACCATTTGAGCGTGTTTACCAATTACAGCGAACCTTTCTCTAGTGGTGTCGAGGGCTGCACCAGTGAGTTTTAAGGCTCGTTGTGCCCCTTCATAAATAGTGATGCCTTGGTCGTATTCCTGCTGGGTAATTTGTGGTAATGTCCCCGGTTTTAATGGGTTGCTAATCTGATATTCATCTGGGTTAAATGTGGGTATCATTCCCGTGATTGTGTCCGGGTTTATGGTAAATAATCCAGGAACTTTAATTGATTCAACAGCTACATTACCAGTGGGATTAATTCGGGTTTCCTGAGCAGTAGCCAGTGTTGCTGTTTGGGTAGTTTTAGTCTGCTTCCCGGTGATTTTATCTGCTACTTTTTTAGCAGCGTTGGTTGATGCGTTATTTAATTTCGTTGCCATATTGTAGGAACCTCCTAGCGTTTTTCAGCGATTGATATTTAATCTCTAGTTGGTGGAACAGTTGACTTAGGGTGTTAAATTCTGTCTCTAGTTGCGTGTCTAGGTCATACTGTTGCATCAATTCTTCTAACTCGTTTTCATCGGTCTTTAATTCCTCTATTTGGCGGGTTAATTCGTCCATCATGATTGCTTAAAGGAGTGACATTTGAACTGCATTACCAAACACCTCAGCCCTGGCAGACATTCCCTCTACCTCGTTACAGCGAGTAATAAGCTTTGCATGATTCAGTGTTAAATCGGCTTTTTTCCGCTGTCCTGATAAGGGACGGAACAAATATTGAGGATGCTTAATAGAGCCTGTTTTGTAGATGAATCTGTACAGAATTCCATCTATCTGATAAACCTTGATTGACGATAGTAAGGTGCTGTCATAAACACAGTTCAGTTTCATACACCACCTAACTTTTCAATTGTCAACTGTTCTAATGTGGCGTTTAATGCCTCTTCTTTAACCCGAAACAGTTCCAAAGCTTCCTGTACCCCGTCTGCGATCGCCTGCTGTTTGCGAATGTCGGTTAAAATGCTTTGGTTTTGTTGGGTGCGACTGGTGTCGCTGTTGATTTGTTGTCTCGCCAGAGCGATCCGGTCTTGGATGCTCAGGTTTTGGGCCGCAAGATTGCCTTGCAGCGTAGCTAGTCTGGTTTCTAGTTGCTCTGTTTGGCGGTGGGGGATAGCCAGAGAGCTAGAGGTGTTAGGGATGACTGGCTTTTGGTTTTTGGTGGCGACGGATTGGGTGTAGGCGCTGCTTCCTAGTTCTTGCAGGTGTCGTAATTCTTCCAGACACCGCTGGGAATATTTCCCGGTGGATGGATTAAAGGACGTTTCTGGCTCCCAGTGCCAAGCTTGTTTTACGGTCTTGATTAGGTTAAAAACCTGCCTACGCTTGACTTCTAGCAGTTCCGCTAATTGGTCTACTGTGTAATCAGTGCATTGCACTTGTGTAATGGGTGCATTGCACTCGGTTACATCGTGCGATTGCACGTCTATTACTTCGATGTCTTGAATGTCTTGATTCATAAGGCTTTTAGCTTTTTGCACTCGGTTGGATATATTGCATACAACTACACTATAGCAATCATATCCACTAACTGACTTAAATCATGTATTTGACGTTTTTATGCTTTATGACATCATGATAAGATTGTTATATGAATCAATGAGTTAACACAGTACACATAATGGATATAATGGATTGGCAGTATGAGTAAAAAGGATATGGCAGAAATTCGCGTTTTTGTTCAACCAAATCTAAGAACTGAGTTCAAGACAATCTGTGTATCTCAAAATAAAACCATGAGTGATGTCATCACGGCCCTGATGGAAGAATATATTAAGAAAAATGACAGAAACCCCAACACCCCATGATGGTCAGCCACCTAGCGGTTTAGACCGAATTGAAGCAATCTTATTTAGAATGGCTACCAACCTTAGCCAGGTAGCCACCAACCAAGTTGAAACCGATTTCAGACTTAACCAAGTCACCGACAAGCTTGACGCGACGGCTGACCAGTTTCGGCAATTGGTTACACAGCAACTTGCAACAGACGCTAGGCTCGACCGGGTAACAGAACGACTCGACCGGGTAGCAACTCAGCAGGAAGCAACAGACGCTAGGCTCGACCGGGTAGTAGAGGCTATTTCTGGACTGACCGTAGAAACCGACAGCTTACGCGATATTGTTATGCATTTTGTCCAGCTTAGTGAACGCGATCGGGAGCAAGCATCAGCCGACCGGGCAGAAATCAGAAAAATTTGGGAGTATTTGAGGGATCGAAATGGTGGAAGTAGTACGCCAAATTAACAAAACTGGGGGATATCTCCCCTGTTTTTTTTAGTTTTTGATCTGATCCGAGATAGCGATCGGAAAGATTGCAGTGTTTAGATCCACGGATCGCCGCGTCCCAAAGTCCTATTGTCTTATCGATGATTCTCATTAAAAGTTGATTGTTGAGAATAGTTTTTACTCCAAAACTCCTGTCAAGTCTAGGTTTCACGACTTAACGGGAAAAATCAGAGCCAAATATCAGTGTGGCAATGATTCCAGACTTATTAGAATCATCTCCACACTCAGAGAAAAAGAATAAAGTTTAGGAAGTGCGATTAAAAATGCGCTTACACCACTTAAATCTATGGGAGTACCAATGTATACAATTTGAGTGTTTATTTGAGTCTAGAAATATTGGATTCGTCCGAACATCGCGAAAAAGTGCGATAAATTCGATAGCGAACGCTAAAAAAATTGGCGTTTAACCTCCGATCTCTTCTTTCATGCGTTGCAGCATGAAATCGACAAGCCAAACACCAACCAGAAAAAACTATTCAATATCTGATTATTAAGTATAGCTAGGAATTAGCTGGTTGAGAGTAAAAAAAGTACTTTTCAGGCACCTAAAAAGTATTCAAAAGGGCAAAAAAAGAGCACCAAAGAAGAGATTAGGGGGATTCACCACCACACAACTCCCCGACGATGAAGAAAAAAAAACTAGCAATCAGTTATATTTTATCAGAGAAGCTAATATTTAGTAAACCTAAATATTCGCACACTAAACTTTTTTCAGCACTAGCTAATAGGCAGCTTACTGAGGCTCTAGAAGCACTGGAAACCTTTGGTATATACGGTGATGTAGCACTTCTTACCCTAGCTTGGTTCGGGGGTGCATTGTGAAAAAGTCCCTAAAATCAGCCCCTGTAACGCTCCCACTTAAAGCTTCCTGCTCTGTCTGCCAGTATCAAAACGGACTTGTATTACACCAATACGGTAGTAGATACGCGCTGAAGTGTGGCAGATGTGCTACTTATCAGTACTCAGTAAATATTCTGAAAGATGGGGGTATAGTTTATGTATAGCCCCCTAGAGGAAATTCAAAACCTAAACACTTCAAAACATGACCCCAACTTGGTAGTACCAGAGGGGGTAACCCTGCTCCCTCGTCACTATCAAGAATTGATCGATAGTGCGATAGACGCAGAGATTATTAGTTTAAATTTTAAGTCCCTCGCTGGGAGCGCGGCGGCCGATTACGTCCTACCCGATCTAGACCGTCGTAATGATGGGAGACTTCGAGATTCTGACCTGAAAAAATATCGATACTTAGAAGACGGTGGATGGTGGTGTAGTGGCATCGATATTACGACCGGGGAGGACTCTCAATGGGGATGTCTGAAGCCAAGTACACCGAGAATGGACAGGGAAAAACAAAAACCGATCAAGTACGAACACCCTCATGGGGTTCCCACACAAGCCTTTTTCTTACGGGTTCCCTCCCACACTTGGAAACAAATAGCCCTGCGTTTCGGCGTGGCTTTACCCAATGATTATGAAAGATTGAGTCATCATGAGATGTGGCAGTGGGCTATAAACGCAAATATTCCCGTGATTTTGTGCGAAGGTGCGAAAAAGACAGCCAGCGTTCTATCCCAGGGCTATCTCGCTGTGGGATTGCCGGGGATTTTCGGTGGCTATCGCTCCATCAAGGGGGAAGATGGGGAACCGTTGGGGAAACGGTTTCTAATTCCCGAATTACAAATTTTTGCTACCCCCGGCAGAAAAATCTATTTCTCTTTTGACCAGGATGAAAAAATAAAAACCATCAAAAATGTCAACATCGCTATTGGGAAAACCGCGCAACTCTTCAAGTCTCAAGACTCCGAAACCTTTATTTTATCCTGGGATAAGAGGATGGGGAAAGGGATAGACGATGTTATTTTTGGTGGCTTTGATTTTGATGTGATCTATCGTTCTGCTTACACGTTGAATGATTGGGAAGTGTCCCAATCAACCAAACTTCTAAGGGAGCCAAATTTACAGCTTAATCAGCGATACTTGGGTGATATTCCATTACCAAAGAATCAGATAGTAGCAATTAAATCCCCTAAGAATACGGGCAAAACTTATACCTTTCAAGGTTGGACAGAACTGGCAATTAAAGCAGGTGAAAGGCGGGTTCTCATCATTACCCACAGAATTAATTTAGGTACACAATTAGCCGATAAATTGGGGGTTCCTTATTTATCAGAAGTTGCTGAAACCCCAGAGGGGTCACACTTTGGGCTAGCTCTTTGTATTGATTCCTTACACCCAAATTCACAGGCTAGATTTAACTTCGAGAACTGGAAAGGTGCCTATATCGTACTTGATGAAACGGTACAATTGATAAATCACTTACTAAATTCTTCTACTTGTAGAAAGGAAAGGGTACGGATAATAAAAACTTTCCGTTCCTTGCTCCGATATGTGGTAAAAACTGGAGGTAAGGTATTATGTGCGGATGCAGACTTAAATGATTCTACCCTTGATTTTATCCAAAAGGAAGCAGGGTTAAGCAATGATGATGTTTACCTAATCAATAATGACTACAAATTTAATGAACCTTGGAACATTCACAGTTTTAGTGGAACCAACCCAGCGGAACTAATTCAAGTTCTCGATGCTCAACTAGCGGAGGGGAAAAAAGTTTTACTGTGTGTTTCAGGGCAAAAAGTAAAGTCTAAATTTGGGAGCCAAATTCTAGAATCTTGGTTCACTGAAAGATACCCGCATTTACGAATTTTAAGAATTGACTCCGAGAGCGTAGCCGACAAAAATCACCCCGCTTTTGGGTGTGTTGGGAAGCTAAACGAGATAATTAAAAACTACGATTTGGTGTTAGCAACTCCGACAATTGAAACAGGTATCAGTATTGAAGAGAAGCACTTTGATAGTGTATTTGGTATCTTTCAAGGTGTGCAAGCTGCCGACAGCGTGAGGCAATTTTTAAGCAGATATAGACTTACTGTTGACAGATTTATTTGGGTTCGAGAAACGGGGATTAACCGTATTGGTAGCGGGTCTACAAGTGTTAAATCTTTACTATCGGGTGAATACGGAAAAGACCGGGCTAACATAAAACGTTTAACAATGGTATACGCTGAGTATGCCAATGGTGAAGATATTGATAATATCTATGCGAATACTTGGGCGGTTGGGGCAGCTATCCAGAATCAAGGAATGTGGCGCTACCGCGAACAGGTCTTAGCCGGGTTAAAGGATGAGGGACACAACATTATTGAGGTGAATAAGGAGGGTGATGAATCTGAATTAAAGAAATTGATACAGGATATCAAAAATCACTGTGATAGAAAATATCTTATTTATCGGGTAAGTGTGTCAAAAGCCGAAAGCATTAGTGATGAACACTTTCAGCAATTAGACAAGCAAAATTTTAAGACAGAAAAAGAGAGGTTAGAGTACCACAAGGGACGTTTAGAACGGTTATACAATATCGAAATTACTCCTGACATAGTTTTCAAGGATGACAAGCGGTGGGTACAGCAGATTACCAATGATTATTATTTCTCAAATGGGAGAGATTTTTTAACGGATCGAGAAAATAATATCTTGAGGAATGCGTTGGAGAATGGGGATGGTTCATATTTTAAACCTGACACAAATAAATCACTTATAGCCAATAGAATCGAGGTTTTAGACCAGCTAAAAATCAATGAACTACTCAAACTTGATGAGGTATCGAATCTTCACCCGGCAATGATTAAATTTGATGAAAAATGCACCGAATTACAATATTTAATTAAACGCGATCTAGGGATAGACCTAACCAAAACTAAATCTCCAATTCAAAAGTACCAAAGGGTAATCAATTTGATTGGGTACAAAATCCCCAGACTGAGAAGGGAGGGAACCAGAGGTAATCAATTCTGGGTGTATGGCGCAGCTTCGCATAATTTCGAGCGAGACGAAAAAGGCAAGATTTTAGTCACAGAGGGTAAGGCCATACCCATCCTAGATGAGCGCGATCGCGTCTTCACCCAGTGGCTAGCGCGTGACCGAACGGCCCGCGAGAAAGCACTAGCAGCAGTAGCGTCCCCACAGCCAGAAGTGCCAGCGGGGGAATTTAGCGTGGAGGCGATCGCGCCTCAACAGCCGGAACCCCAATCAAAAACAGACCTGGTTTGGCACTTTGGCCAATGGAAAAGGGCGGTCGTGGAACTTGTAGAGGATGCCCCAGAAAGGAAATTTTTTAAGGCGATCGCGCATCTCGCTGATGGTTTTAAATTTTACATTTGGGATAAATCGCAAATCAGTTTTGCATGAGCTAAGCGTATTGTTTCAGCATCCAGTCGATTTCTTTGTCGATATCTTCCTGCTCCCTGAACCAATCAACCTCTTTCTCTGGTGTGGCTAGCTTTGGCTCTAGAGCCAATGTTTCTAGCCTTTGCTGATGCTCTCTCTCATATTCCTTGTACTTCCAGGTGATTTGGTAAGGCAAGATTTTAGCTTTTTCTAAAACCTCAATCGCATTGGCGATGCTGTCGTTTTTCGGGTAGAGGTCGAGTAGTTTGGTTATTGCTTCACTCAGTTTTATAAAAGCCGCGATCGCCCTTAAATCCCCCTCCTCAACTTGGGGGAGGATAGCATTTTGAGCTATCTTGAGTGAATTAAATTGGTCGATTCTTAGCCTAGCTTTGTCTTCCAACAATTCCTCAACTGTCTTACGTTGGGCTGGGATTGTCCCCCTTTGAAGGGATTCTTGACTGTCTGCTGTTATGGCTGAAGCTTTTTTAGTACTTTCTGTGAGCTTTTCTTGGTATTCTGTCAGCTTCCCCCATCGCTGTAAAGTTTTGGGGGTAATCCCAAGTGCTTGTGCCACATCCTTTTGAAGCTTTCCAGTTGATAATAATTTAATACTTTCTAACTGTTGTTCTGTGAGCGACATAAGGAGAATTAAAGTACATCTATCATAATTTTAGCCATTTAAAAGCCAACAAGGGTTAGATTTTAGCTCTTAAGTCTAAGAAAGCCTCAAGAAACACCATAAGAAAGGGTGAAAAAAGGGTACCAGAAGGGTACAAAAAGGCTGTGAAAATTTCATTCTTCCTTCCCCAATAAATACAAAAAGAGACAGTAAAAATATTAAAAAATAGGGGCAAGTTCTCAGATCTGGTGGTGGAGCGTGTGACCAAGTATTAGTAGAGTTTAATCCCCTTGCGAGGTAAGGGTAAGCGGAAAGCGAATTGAATTGCAGGTTCATTAAAAAAGAAATTTATGTTTCCATCCCCTTACGGGGAAAAGGTAAGCGGAAAGCCAGAAGACTATAAGGTATCAGTAGCAAAGATTATAACGTTTCCATCCCCTTACGGGGAAAAGGTAAGCGGAAAGGGTAGATGACTATGGGATGAGATGGAGGTTTACGGTTTCCATCCCCTTACGGGGAAAAGGTAAGCGGAAAGCGGTGATTGATTCGTTCCGTTCCATCTTCAGGGGATTGTTTCCATCCCCTTACGGGGAAAAGGTAAGCGGAAAGCTTAAATATTGTGTACAAAAATGTACGCTTTGAGGTTTCCATCCCCTTACGGGGAAAAGGTAAGCGGAAAGGGATCTCAAATCATACCAACAATGTATCCATATGAGTTTCCATCCCCTTACGGGGAAAAGGTAAGCGGAAAGTTTAGCTTGAGGAGAAAAACAATAGATATTTTTTAGTTTCCATCCCCTTACGGGGAAAAGGTAAGCGGAAAGCCCTCAGGAGCGCTCCAGTACAACTGGAGAAGTAAGTTTCCATCCCCTTACGGGGAAAAGGTAAGCGGAAAGTGAACCTCGGATTTACCACATCAAAAAAGCATTGGAAAAGTTTCCATCCCCTTACGGGGAAAAGGTAAGCGGAAAGTTGATTACTTGGTATTTCTTAAAAGGTATTTAGTCTGTTTCCATCCCCTTACGGGGAAAAGGTAAGCGGAAAGAATAGTTCCATCTGGGCATCCATTGCAGTTATACGCAAGTTTCCATCCCCTTACGGGGAAAAGGTAAGCGGAAAGGAAAGCGCCCCATTTAATTGGGGGAAATTCCAATTTGCGGTTTCCATCCCCTTACGGGGAAAAGGTAAGCGGAAAGTGGATCAAGGATGTACCACCAGATTTTACGGAAGAAGGTTTCCATCCCCTTACGGGGAAAAGGTAAGCGGAAAGATTTTAATGCGTCCAGAAGAAAAATTTCCTCCGTTAGTTTCCATCCCCTTACGGGGAAAAGGTAAGCGGAAAGTTTGTCGCCTTATGAAGCGAAAAAGGCAGAAGTTTTGTTTCCATCCCCTTACGGGGAAAAGGTAAGCGGAAAGGGCCGCCTATGGAAACGAAGTCTAGGAGCAGATTCTAGGAGTTATTTTGGCAGACCGGATCAAAAACTTCATTTCAGCCTTCGAGTACTCCATAACTGAATCTGATTGAAACGGTAAAACTATTATGTTGTCAAGGTTCTGGCGATTTGGCAGACCCCCAGGGTTTTTACTCTCGCTTGGGTTTGCCAATGATGAGGTTAATCATAGGGCAATACTTCGTATTTGTCTAGTGGGAGCAGTAGCGGACAGCGGGGAACTGGGGGTAGAGGAAACCCAAAGCGCGATCGCTGCCATTGCTCTCCCTCACTTCGGTGCGGCTCATTAGGAGCCGTACTAGGTGAGTGTGAATTGGGCCGGGCTGGTGGCTGACCCAGTTATGGCAGTGGGAGCCGGCGGGGGCAGAGGAAACCGAGAGCGCCAATTATTTAGATGTTCTAATAGTACGTACCCATAATATACGTACGCGTTGGTAGTCAAGGCTGTAAATAGCTTGATGGGGGATTTTGGTAGTCAAGGGTTATTTAGGCCGTAGTCAAGGTTAATTTATTCAATGTTTAATATAAGCCTTGACTACGCCACATATTAGCTTGATGGTTGGTAGTCAAGCCTGGTAGTCGAGGTCGTAGTCATGGGGATTAGGGCCGTAGTCATGCCTTGAATTTTGGTAGTCAAGGTTGAATTATTCAATGTTTAATATAGACCTTGACTACGCCTAATATTAGCTTGATGGTTGGTAGTCAAGCCTGGTAGTCATGCTTTGATGGGAGGATTTTGGTAGTCAAGGGTTATTTAGGCCGTAGTCAAGGTTAATTTATTCAATGTTTAATATAAGCCTTGACTACGCCCAATATTAGCTTGATGGTTGGTATGGAGAATTTGAGCATTTTTTGAGCATCAAGCCAGAGGGCAGCAATGGGGAGTAGGAGCAGGGACGCGGTGTGGAACTGGGGAAGCAACAGGAACAGATGGGGGCTAGCCCTGGTGGTGGAGAATTAGCCAGTTTGGGGGCAGTACAGTTCGCGCTTGTGGAGACTTTCACCAGTTCGGGGACAGCGGGGGATTTTTTAGCCTTGGGTCAGCCAGTGGGAAATTTTGGGAGTGTGGAGAATTTAGCTGCTAGCCCTGGTGTGGAGAGTTTAGGCAGTTGGCGTCCAGCGGGGAATTTTCCTAGCCCTGGGTCAGCCCGGTGTTAGACCAGGGCAGAAGGGACAAAACAGAATGTAACCGGATAAGACGGGCTGGAGGTGAGGGATGGTGGGAGTGCTGGAGTGCGATGGTGTTCGCGTAGCGTCTCGTTCGCGTCAGCGTCTTGAAGAGAAGCACCCGCCGTTGGCGATGACGAAACGTCCGCGTCCCGCGATCGCGCTAGGTGTGGAGAATTTACCCAGTTTGGGAGAAATTACCAGCGGAAAAACTAGTTAATATTTGGGTAACAGGTTATATACAAATAGCTAACCAGTTAAGATATGCTAACAGGTTAGTATTGCAGGTATGCTTAACCAGTTCGGAAATACTAACTAGTTAGGATTGTGGATGCAGCTAACCAGTTAAGATATGCTAACAGGTTAGTATTGCAGACATAATTAACCAGTTAGGATATAGTAACTAGTTAGGATTGCAGATATATAGCTAGTCCTAAAACCCTTGCTGTATAAGGATTCTAGATAACTGGTTAACCGATACCAACTAGTTAAGATTGCAGGCATATAACAGGTTAGTGTTGTAGACATC
>Ga0209208_10012409_pt1 | contig 10789 bp, 11 predicted proteins | sample S1TSphfallax_3_FD_187694 | JGI IMG/M metagenome (GOLD analysis project Ga0209208, IMG submission 187694) | Host-associated microbial communities from peat moss isolated from Minnesota, USA - S1T2_Fd - Sphagnum fallax MG (SPAdes) (version 2) | ecosystem: Host-associated > Plants > Peat moss >... | reverse complement strand
AAAATCCTTCTATATTTTTGGCTACATACTTGAACCACATATAGAATTTTTTTATATGGCAATCTTGGTTTAAATTTTTGTTTAATTTTGGCTATTGAAAATCTCAAAAACCACTTGATGTTGTTAGCAATTTTAATTTAAAATCCTGTTTGTGATTAGGTATGTGGCCCATGCTTACTTACCTATTATTACTGCCCGTGATATGTGACCCTTGATTAGTTTTACCTGCCCGTAATTCTGCCCGTATTCCTTCCTGCCCGTAACAAACGTCATCGCCATAGCCACCACCCCCGCCTTGCCTTTCCCTTCCCGCAATTGCTGCTGCGCTCTTTGCTGCCGCGCTCGGTCGCTCGGTCGCTGCGGCAACAGAACACATACCAAGGTCTCTTCACAATGAAGCCGCCGCCGCCGTGGTAATAACTTAAGTTATGTTGCATATTCTTTGGTCTTTTTGTTTTGTTTCTTCTGCGGAAGTCAAATCTTTTTTCTGCTTTTTGTTTCTGTTTTGTTTTCTGTTGTTGTGACGAGAATGAGTCTTTGTTGGAATTGCAAAAGCAAGCCGGTATGTATGTGTTTTCGTTCTCTTCTTTCCTTCGCTTTTTTTGAAATGTTTAGTGAAGCCAAGAAAAGAAAAGAAACATAAAAGGAAGAAGGAAAGGAAATATTATTGTATTGATGTGAGCTTTTTCTTTTTTGTGTTTTGTGCTTTCATTAGCTTTGAAGTAGGTAATAATAGGCGGGGACAGACACACTGGGGTTTGAAGGAAGGAAAGAAAGGGCGATCCGACCACGTGCTCAGTTGCGGAGACTGTTTTTTTTCTCTTGTTTTCTGTTTCTTTTTTGGTAATTTGAAAGTGGAATGAGATCGGTGCAAAAGGAGTAGTAGTCAGTCGGTATAGTCCGTCCGGTGAGGCCATCGGTCGTCGTTGCGTACAGATTTCTTTCTCGGCGGAAAGAAGAAGAAGTCGGGAGGGAGGAAATTGATCGGGATTGAGGTTTCTTGCGCATTCTTTGTTTCTGTCAAGCTTTCCATTCTCTCTATATAACACTAAACGCTAGTCTCAGCTTTTGTCTTCACAGGTGAGGAGTACATACAAACGTACATTCATACATCTGTGGGATGCTGGTGTCTCTCTCCCAAGTCAAATCAAATTGACGGAAGGAAAGAATTTGATGAGCATCATCATTAGAGGCTGCAATACTACTACATCAAATGCCTTTTTATTGTGATGGGTATTCAACTGCTCTTCTTGATCCCTCATGGTCAGTGATTCCTTCATAGTAACATGCATAAGTGCATTTTCAGAGGCAAAATTATTAGGGTATCTTTCTTCTTTACCCTAAAATGCACACAACTTTCAGATGCAAGAACAACAAGAAACCCCTCATTATCATTTCCCTCAAGGCGTTTCTTTTCTTTCTGCCTTCCTGGTGTTGTTTGCTCTTCAATTATTTCACAATCTTTCCCTCTTGTCTTCCTGTGTGCTTGATGTGAGCTTCTGAAAGAGAGAGAGATGGAGAGTGACTTGTGTAACTATTATACACTTGATTTTTTTTCTGTTGGGGGTGGTCAAATGTGAGGTCTACTACTATGCACCTTTTTTTGTGTTGTTTATGAATGAAAAGAAAGGTGTTGAATGGGAGGGGGCACTGTCTCCATGCTGTGCAGTTCTGCAAACAACTCGGGAGTCTAAAGGAGTTGTAAATTGTGAAGGAACAAAACAAGCAGGAAAGTTATGACATGTGACACTGGTGGTTCATTCTTCTTGAAAGCTGGCATAGAGAGACAGCAGGGAGCTCCAATGCAGCATGTTGTTTGGTAGTTCTATGGGCTGCACCATGTTGCATTTCTCTCCTCCAAGCTATAGCTGTTCAAGCTTGGAGGATCCATATAGAGTGATGTTCAAACTGTTACTGTAGATGTCCATTCCTTGAAGATGTAAACCTAGTCTCCACTCTCTTCTCTATGAACTTTTTTCCTCTGAACATGCAACATAAGTCATTGGAACTGACTTTTCATTTGACATATGTAAATGCCTCTGGTAGCCAATTATTGTATCATGCCTCACATGATCATTGTGTGTACACTCAAGTGAGAATCCCTTCGGAATTTCACTAGAGCCAGATTAGCTGCTACGTAAGATTTTACTCCACAAAAGTAGAAGGGCGTCAAAGATGCGGGCACCATGGGGAAAGCTTGGGGCTTTGTCACAGAAGATCAACCCACTCGGAGCTGCTGCTGCTGCTGCTGCTAACCACAATCATGCAAACCACCACACTCAGGAGGCAGTAAGAAATGGAGAGGAAAATGCAAGTGCTGTAACCCATGTAGAGCCAGCACCCATCAGAGCCCGGTGGAGCTTTCGGCAAACTGGATCAAGGAGCATGAAGTGGTTGGCATCAGAAGGCAAATTGAATGGTTCTGCTACAACCAAGGATGGCAATATAAGGATTGACATCAGTGTGGATGAATGCTCTGACCTCTTGGGTGAGATTGTGATGACTGGCAATCTAACTCCACCTAGCAAAGGCTTGCCTTCAAAGCTTATGGCTCCTGTTGAGGTTTCTGCCAAGCTGACTACAAAGGCCTTCATGTGGGCTTTGCATTGCCTTTACCTTGATGACATTGTTGCGGTATGTCCTTTACTCTACAGATGATCTCATGTGTATGCTGATAGTATGCTTCAAACAGAGTTCTCACTGTTGTATCTGCAATCCAATCTGCACAGTTGGATTCAGACTTCTGTTTGGAAAATATGTGGTGGTTGTTCTCAGGATCTCCATTTCCAAGGATTGTAACTTCCTCCTGTGTAGAATCTTTCAGGGGTCCTTGAAATACCATTCAATCTTAAACCAAAGTTTTCAGGTTGTTCCGAAATGATGTAGATGTAAATTTTTTCTTTCCCTCATTTGATATTGAGATTGAACATCTTCATGGTCATGACAAGATCACTTGAGTCTATCTAATGTCAGCATTCGAAGAGGTGTGTTATAGATATCAAGCTATGAAGGAAGTCAGCAGATCACAGTTCATTCTTTTGCACGGGTGAAAACACGGTGGGTGCCAAGTTCCTTTGGCAAACCACGCCGACGCCGCATGGATATGCATTTTAAGGCATCAAGCTCAGAGGAAGCTGTGCGCTGGGCCACAGCATTTGGGGAGCAAGGTTGCTATGTCAACCTGCTGCCATGTCCTGAAAAGCTATCACAGCAACAGGCAAAAGGGAGCCCAGTTAAAGAGCAAGTGGTAACTCATGTGCCAATGAAACGGTACTATCAGCATAGGATGCTTGTGGTACTTAATCCACGTTCTGGTCGAGGCCGTGCTCGGAAAGTCTTCCGCACCAAAGTGCAGCCAATCCTTGAGGCAAGTTCAGTCTTCCCTTGCCCACACTTTTCACCACCATGTAGGTAGCTGTCATTTAGAGCTTACATGGTTAGTATCTGCTTCTTAAATCAGCCACTGTGTAGTCATGCCACCAGACAGGTGGAATTTTCTGTGTTCATGATGTTTAAAGTCAGTCAGTTCACGAGTTGTTGGAGCACCAGTGGCTTCTTTCTTTGAATGGTGTGAATTGCAAAGTCTTTGTGATGACAGTGGTGACCTGACATTTTCGTGAGGGGAAGGATGCAGCTTGCAGGGTTCAAGCTGATGGTGGTGGAAACAACACATGCACGGCATGCCCAAAATCTTGCATCCACTATTGATCTTTCAAAATGTCCTGATGGTATTGTTTTGAGTGCTTTTGAACCAATTTTTAGGCTTACGATGATTAAAAGATATTGTGAAAGTGCAGCTGGTTGCTGGTTGTGAACAGTTATTCTTGCATATTGCTGTGAGGTAGTGGTCAGTGGAGATAATTTCAAAGTTTTATCCAACTTTGCTATGGATCGTAGCAAGATGTACATCACAGCTGTTTTCATATTTCTTCATTGGCCATTTGGAACCATTTGAAACAACTCTTATCACCACAGAAGACCCCATAGTTAATAACCACTTGAAAGGAATAATTGCTTCTGGAATTAAATTCAGTGAACTACCTGCAATCATACATTGCCAATAGCAGGAAAGGGTAGGTTATATGGCCAATGTACAGTTGTAAGCACTGAAATGCTGAAGAGTAGACATGGGTATGCAGGCATTATCTGTGTTGGTGGTGATGGCATTGTCAATGAGGTACTTGAGCATGACCCTTGTGCTTCTGTTGTGCAGTTCAAGAGTCCTTTACTGCATTGTTGGGAAGTGGTTAGTTTGTGCCTTCAGTGTCTCAGGGAGCAGAGCATGTTGTCATGCATTCTTGTTCTGTTGCCTCTTTGGGTTGGTTTTGCAAACATTTGCCTCCCATGAATCTTTGAAGAGGAGTGGTGATTGCAGGTACTCAATGGGCTCTTAAGTCGAGATGATGCAGAAGAAGCACGCAGGATTCCACTGGGTATCATTCCAGCAGGCTCCGACAACTCCCTTGTTTGGACCGTGCTTGGAATTCGAGACCCAATTTCAGCTGCTGTTGCAATAGTGAAGGTATTGAGTTCATTGTGAGCAGACCTGAAGTGGATGTGTGATTTGAAATAGTGTGGTGTACTTAGACAGCTCCAGAGGTTCAGTGATAAGGGTGCACAACTGCAAATCATGACAAGAGTCTACATGGGTGAAATTGCAGGGGGGTCAGGTGGCATCAGATGTTATTGGTGTGGAATGGACCAAGACTGGTGCTGTGCATATGGGCCTCACTGTTGCTTACTATGGGTTCATGAGTGATGGTGAGTAAATGACCTCCACAGAAGCTGAACACATTACTTCTCACCTCTGTGCATCTAACTGTCTTGAATTCATCACCATTGCTTGTCAGTTGTACTACACTTAGAGGTATGACCATGGCATCACTAAGCAAAACTGGAAGGGAACTCCAAAATGGTGTGGGAGTTCCATGGCAAATTCTGGTGCTGAACATGCTGAATGTAGAGTGCCCAGCAGGCTGAGGACAGGTTTGTTTCACTGTTGACTGGATTGGATGACCTCCAAATGTGATCTGACATAGCTTAAACTTTGTCAAGATAACAGTATTTGTCACATTCCTTGGGTTTTGGTAGCTGATCAAGGGATATGTCACTAAAAAATAGTAAGAGGGTGTGACTGCCACTCTTCACCTTTGTTGTCCTGGCCAGAGATCGAAACAACTAGTGAAAGGTTGTTATCTTGCTACCTTCAACTCCATATAGAAGGTACAAGAGAAAGGTGTAGATTGCTAGGGGAAATGTGAAACAATACAGTCTGTCTGCTGCAGACTGGCCAAGAAGAAATATTGTGGCAGTATTATGGTGATGAGTTTTGAACTTTGGGTTTTATTCTGCAGTGCTGGAATGTTCGGCTAAGTATCAGCAGCGATGGGGCCCTTTACGGTATTTTGTGGCAGGCACACTGCGCCTGCTGTGTCTGTCTCATTATGCCTGTGAAGTGCAATACCTCCCAGCAATCTCAGACATGCACCTGTCTGCAGCCAACAGTATTGAAGTAAAGGGCGTTGACTCTGTTTGCATGGAATCAGATTCCTCTCTCTCAAATGATTCTTGCCCAGTGCTAGTAGTGCCCCCACGACTCAGCAATGGCAACTTGACTGACATTGTGGATGCAAGCTTTGAGCCTTCAGACTATGTACGTGGCCTGGATGGCAAAACAAAACGGGTGCCATCAGGGTGGATGGTGCCTTCTTCAGAAGATGCAGTGACAATCAGCTCTGTTGCGTCTTCACGGGCACGCACCCGTTCAAAATCACGAAGCAGGTCTTCATCAGGGTTAAGTGTTCTGTCACGAAAAGACTCAGCTGGGAGCTGCTTGGGTGAGTCCTTAGGTTCACGGTGGGGGCCATTAGAGGGTCCACTGGATGCACCATTTGGAGGAGGGGAGATTGATCTGGGGAAGATAAGAGGCCATTCTTTGGAGGAGGAGAAGTGGGAGAGCAGGGGTGGAATGTTTCTTGGGGTCATAATGTGCAACCACCAGTGCAAGACCGTGCAATGCTTGGAGTCACAGGCACTGGCCCCAGGTGCAGAGCATGATGATGGCAATGTGCATCTTTTGTTGGTCCGTGATGTTGGCCGCTTTCAGCTTCTGCGGTTTGTTGTGCTTATGCAATTTGGGCGTCACCTCTCCCTCCCATTTGTGGAGTATGTCAAAGTAATGCCACACCTGCTTCTTCTTTCTTATTAATCAGTCATTGTGCACATCTGTGAGGTCAGGGTTTTTATGTTGCTGTTGGCAAACACAACAATCCAAATCATGTCATCCTCATATAGAGACTTCTTAAGTTACTGTCTACACAAGAATTCATAAAGGGCTTGTTTATATGCTTTCAAATTCTGAAATATGACCACCTAGTTCATCAACAGTTGTATTGAAGTTAAATTTGAAATCAAGTCTGGAGGGAAGCTTGTCCTCAGACCTAGTTGAAGGTGAAAGTAGGGAGTTTCAGGCCCCCAAATGAGTCTCATATGCTCTGGAGGGCTGCTATAAGACTTGAGGCCTGCCTTATGATTTATATGACAGGGAATTGTATTTGTCATTACAAGGGTCTTGCATTTCATTATGTACTGGAGAGGATGGTTGTGAAGTAGGGTACTGACAAAACTGGGGATGTTGCAGGCTCGGGCAGTCTGGTTGAAGCCAGCTACAGGGGGGCATCGTGGTTGTGGGATCGATGGCGAGCTTCTCACACTTGATGGTCCAATCATGACACGTGTGCTTCCACATCAGTGTTACCTCATTGGAAAACATATGCACCATTTATAACAAGCTTCACTACAATTTCTTCCAATTTATACTCACATCTTTTTTATGAGTTAAGAAGAAGAGAGCAAAAAGACATGCTCTGGGAATACTGCTTTGATTTGGTTTAAAGGTGTTTCAAGGATTCTAAATTTCAGGTGTAGGTTTTTTTAGGTCCATCGATTTTAAACAGAGGACTAGCAATCCTACCAAAGTAGGGTGGATTCATTGGCCTCACAGGGGGAAGGGTTAATGAGAATTGAAGTGAGTACATGTAGGGCCTGTGAGATAAAATGAGTGTGGTGTCTAACTGAAGGGTGCCACTGATTTTCACTCAAACCTAGGTTGTTCCAGAATAGGGCTGTTCAGAGAGGTTTGTGATTGGTGATATGGTGCTTATTGGTACAAGATCTAAATTGGGGTATGTAAGATTTGTGATGCTCATTCTTTCAGCATGATGTACAAATAATGTTCTTACAGTCGTGATGTTTAAGCAATGGCACTGTCCAATCTGGTGTGAAATTGCACAGTTTCTCTTGCAACATCTGTGTCTAATGACATTATCCATTCAATTGGTAAATTGTATGTGTAGTGAAAGTGTAGTTTGCTCTTTGATTCCGAGAGCATGAGTTGTCATGTAGGAGCATGTTTCTTAACAGTAGCATCTTAGGAATGCTACTTTAGGCTCCTGTGGACTAGTGTGGACTTTGGTGTTGAAAATTTCAGGCAGCTGGACTTGCTTGTGATTGAACATCCAGGTTTTCTGATAGGTTTAGGCTTGTAGAACTCAAATCTTTTTCCAATTTTAGGAGTTGATTTAAAACTGACAGTTGGCATCAGATTCCATTGTGTTGTAGGCATTTCTTTGGCGGAGTGATTGCCCATATCTGGTGTGGCTGCTAACCTGACCTCAGGTGGGTGAGTTGAAGGACTACCACATAGCTGTCCTGTTTGTGGAGGTAACATTTCTGGTGGCACAAATTAGTCTTGAGTGACTTCTGGTATCACTGTGGAAGGTACCATACTCACTGATGTTTGCTAAACATTGGAATTGCTGCCTGATGCTGCCAGCCAATGTTGTTTCTTGCATTTCATTGGGTCCTTAATTTTGGGGAATGTGTTGATAAGTTCACAAGTCTTTGAGCTTATGTATTTGAATATGTATGCATTTATTTTTATGTTTGACACTTTTTCATGTGTATGTTGAACTCTGGGTTGGCTTTTTTTTTCTACCTTTACTTGAATTCAATTCTGCAAGTCTTTCAAAATTGCCAAATAGTTGTGGCAATCTGATCTCATCACCTTTGATGTGGGGATCATGGGGGCAATAAGTATTGGCACATTCCTCTTTTCCTCTTTCTTTTTGTGGTGTATTTTGTGTTGTTGTCTTTCTAGTCCTCCCTGTTTATAAGTTGTGGCATGAGTGGTGGTGCAGTGCCAACTTGAAGGTCTGATAATCATGTGCGGTGGTGGTGCAGTGCAGACTTGAAGGTCTGACAATCATGAGGGGTGGTGCAGTGCAGACTTGAAGGTACAATGATTCTTTCTGACCATATTGTTCTTGTGACATGTCTGGTTTTCAATTTTCACAGATTTCTTCTTCTGTGTTGGAGGTTAGTGTGCTCAGAGGGCTCTCTGTATACACAAACCTCAAACATGCACCATTTGGGTAAATGCTTCAGGGATAGTGGCATGTACTTTCCCAGCATTTAGCTATATGTAGTTGTGTGTGTGTGAATTTTTGTCTTTGGGCCCTATCATTGTTCCTCTTTTGGGCCTGAGTGGACCAGCACCCACCAGCGCACCATGCAGGATGGACAGTGTATGGACAGGAAGCACCTTTTTGTTCTATTCCCTGTCCCATAGCTAACATGGTGGTTAGCTAATGTACTATCCATCCACATGTATCTACCTACCTAATGGCCACCAATTGCCTTACCTACTTGCCTACCTACATTGTAACCTATTACATTCCCAGAGTGTTACATTCCCATTCCCTCAGCATTTACTTCTGTGCTCAAAACTATCTATGCCTAAATTCTACCTACCTACCTACCTAACAGCCACCTTACCTACTTACCATTGTTCCTTGCCTACTTACCTACCTACATGGTAGCCTATTATATTTCCATAGTATTGTGTTCCTACTCCCATTGTGTTTTACTTGCGCTCTTAGAACTCTATATTCTGAAGTTCATGGAATGTATCCAAACTTCCATTTAAACTTCCAAATTCATTATTCCAATTAAGGAGTGCTTTCGCCACTATGTAGATCAATGAAAAACAGAACAAAGAACTTGATGAATGAACAAATGAAGTTATTTACATATTTAAAAATCTACATAATGTATAATCTTCTGAGAAATTCCTTTTTATTTCTGATGGGGTTGTATTATAGAAAAATGCAAATTGGATGCAAGTTACAATTTTTACTGCGCTTCTACAATAGAATAATACTGTCTTCTTTTGAACATTTTGTTCATTCTCTTAAATCAATGAACTTTATGTGTTTTTGGGTGTCTTTTTAATGTTTAGGCCCTTGGATACCCCACATAGACGTTTAACTATTGGGACCCTGGTTTTTTTCCGACTACTTAGGCAGTGTCCATCTCATCTCATCTCATTTCATTTCATTTCAGTTGCTATTACAACCTCAATAGTGTATTGAAAGAGCTTTTTGTCTCATTTGTTGCATTCAAGTTTTTGTTTAAACAACACCCTTTGCACTTAGAAGTTTTAGCTTGTGTGAATGGTAATTTTACAGGCTAAAAAATTTCAAAAGTTTTACATCCTTGCGAGTTGTCTTGAATTTTCTCTTTGATTAGTTGTCTGATATTTGTTGAGGTTGCATCTGAACTTTCAAGTGTGAACATTGCTAACAACACAACTTGTCGTCTCCATAGTTCAATTTTTATCCATGTTTTGTTGTCTCTACCCTTTGAATCAAACTCAGGTTCTTTGATCTTTAAAAACTCTTTGCTTGTGATGTATTTGTTGCTACCTGATTATCCCCATGGGTATCTGCATTTTGCATTATGCCCATGGTGGTGAGAGTATGGACACATGAATGGGAGTGGAACACTTTTGCGCTTGTGGTGGTGAAAGTATGGAGTATGGACAGATGAATGGGAGTGGAACGCTTTTTCATCCATTGTTTGTGATGCCAATTTTCATGTCGTTTGTGAACAAATGTCCCCACTTATTTCATCCAATTTCAATCCTCTCATCAAGTGCATTGAGCAATTTCCTTGAACCCAAAGGATAGTTTGCACACCTTGGTGAATGTCATCATCGTGGGATCCATTTTGGTTGAAGTATTTTCCTTGCTCCACCTTTACATAATCCGCCTTTAAAAGGTGATTTAGGTTGCACATTTGATAGGCAAGAAGCAAATTCATTCATTCCTTTTTTGTCTGGACAAAAATAAAAAAATTATCCCCTAAGCTTGCAAGTAGCCAAATGCTAGTATCCTAAATCATAAAGCCCTAATGCTATTCTTCTAGTGTTGTAGCAAGCCAAGTTGTAAAGCCTAATAGTTCTTCCATAAATGGAATGTTGATTACCTCCCATATAATCAATCATTTTGTAGCATGTAATATGTACATTAATCACATAGTTTCAATTTTAAAGATTGAAGTTTTGATTTTAAAACGAAAGGTATGTTCCATGATTTGAATACAATGCAAATTACTTCACATTGCACATTTCATAGAGAGTGCATTTGTAAGAAGTTGGTTAGGATTTTGAAACAAATGTCAATTGTTGTGTTTGTGATCACTGCATTACTTGCTCTAACACAATGCCTCCTCTCAAACCCCTTTTTAATTTCAAGTACAAGTTGTTTTTCTTTAGGTCTATCTTTGTTTCTGGATTTGTGGCAATGCCTTTTGAGTTTATTGGTCAATTAGGGACTCTTGTTGCTATTGTTGGTAGTCATGGACGCAACACCAAACTCCTTGATGGATTCAACTGCGAGTTTAAAAGTAGAGATAACGGAAGGAGTTGGGGCACGCTCTTTGGTTCATA
>Ga0209208_10012408_pt1 | contig 10791 bp, 4 predicted proteins | sample S1TSphfallax_3_FD_187694 | JGI IMG/M metagenome (GOLD analysis project Ga0209208, IMG submission 187694) | Host-associated microbial communities from peat moss isolated from Minnesota, USA - S1T2_Fd - Sphagnum fallax MG (SPAdes) (version 2) | ecosystem: Host-associated > Plants > Peat moss >... | reverse complement strand
CCTTATTTGTGATAATTCAAGTAATGAGCTCAAATTTATTTGGATCTACCATTGCTTATGAAATTTCACACAATTTTGAATTATGATACTAATGAAGTCGACTTAGAAATGAGGACCAAAATGAATCACATCATAGTTTTGCCCGAAATGTGGCAACAACTAAGTGAATTGTTTGCAATTTGAAAAAATATACCAATTTTTTCAATAAAAATTATGTAGTTTCCATTTATTCCTAGACCTAAATCCTCCATGCTTAGAATTTGAAGTTGAAAATTTTAATGACATATTGGGGAATCATACTATTGACATGTTGGGAAATTTTGAGATACGATTAGATATGGTGGAAGGGCAATGCATGCCATCCATGGAAATTTTGAGATACGATTAGATATGGTGGAAGGGCAATGCATGCCATCCATGGAAAGCAAATTAGGATTCATAATTGGTGGATGAAGCACAATTGAGAATATCCCGTAAACCCTAGTACTTCCCACTTCACACAATGTAGGTAACTAATTTACCTATAGAAGTGGATAAGTAGGTAAAGGAATGTAAGAGGTTATAAGTAGATAAGCAAGTAAGGCACTTGGTGGCTACTAGGTAGCTAGATGCTTGTGAAATGGTTAACACATAGGTAACCACGGTAACCACCGTGGTTAAGTTATGTATGGGGCGGGAATGGGATGAAAAAGTTGTTTTTCTGTCCATGGTTCTTGCATGGTGAATGAACTAGTGAGGTGCTGGTTCACTTTGGTTGTAGATCTTTGCTGAAGGAGATATGAAAAGAGTCCTATTTGGGCTTTTAGTGTGCATGCTTACCTAGCTAGCTAATCTCTTCAAAACAAAATTGGGTACTTCCTTCCTTCCTTCTCCAGATTTTGGGGATCCTTCACAAAAGGAAATCTGTTTACAAAGTGCCTTTTTTTTGTTCTGATGGGGGAAAAAAAAACCTCGTCCTTTAAAATCATGACAATTCTCAACTGGCAATGTTACCATTTGTTGTTGGGGAAGAATTGTTTGCACATTACCTACTTTTGTGTGTACTCTAAAGGGAAAACACAAAAGAGAACAAACTTCAAAGTACATGAAGTCTTTGAAAGAAAATGGCACCTCTAGATTGGTCCATGAAAAAGCATGGAGAAGATCAAAAGATTTAAAAGGTAAAAAGATTAAAGCAGAATTCCAAAAGACAGTTATGCTCTCTATATACATACTAGTTTTTACAATACCATATGGGTCACCTCATACTTCTCTCATCCCCAAAGGTACAAGTTGCTTCTAGGGTTTGGCTGATTCATAGCCAAACCCTGGTTGCTTCTCGCACAACCATTAGGTCACACTACAAGAGAATGTGGATTTTATCACACCGTGGCCTTGCCATTTACATTAAAATGTATCTTAAGAAGGCAAAAGAAGAATTAATTATGAAAACTCAAATAATTCACCATGCAAAAATATAATCTTCAAAACAATTGTTCAAACAAAACAACAATCCTTCAAAATTTCATAACTCTATAACTAATCTCCAGTTTCAACACAAGCCAAAATATCATCTTTCGAAAAATCCTCATATAAAAATAGAGCTATTACCTTTGGGGCTAAAATCCCTTTAGCTACTAATACTCTATTTTGAATCTAAACACAATATCCTTGCCTACCAAGGCAAGGCCAATAAACTTGGTGGGTTCATTCATTACAATGTGCAATAAATATGTGGTGTTTATTGATGAATAAATCAAACAATTGGAAAATGAAGTAAAGCAAGCACTAAATTGTGAGCATGTAGGATAAAGTACAAAAGGATTACATGGTCATGTTTTACACCTATGAGACATGCAATATATTCTCATGAAACAAAGGAAGATGTTTATCCTTCAATTGGGTTACTATGCACCAATCTCCAAACCTTAAAAAAATTTAGTGACATCAACATTGAACCTCCTTAAGCAATCCATCAAACAAAGTTCATGATTAAATCCACATATCAACTTAGTTACTTAATTTTTTTTTAAAATTGAGAAATTATTGCATAGGATTCGAAATGTTTGGTGAATAGTTATAATATAAGTGACAATTGCCATAAAAATAAATTTCAAAATCAAATTAAAGATCATTTTATCACCAACATTGGGGGAAATGAGAGTTTTTATGTTTTAGGCATTGTTTAATGCCAATGTACACTTTTAGATCACCAAGTGCTACCATGAAGTACTTGGTTGGCAAATGTACCAAAATTTGCCAAAAACAAAAAAGACAACGGCCATGGTGTCATGAAATGTACTTCCACATTTGTCCAATGTCAAAATTTCCTAGTTATTTAGACCCATTAAGGTATTCAAGTAATTTTCTCCAAAAGGAACCAAATGGGTTGTTGGGATGGCAAGGATGATGATGGACATCACAAGCCAAATAATTTTCAAAAATCCAAAAAATATATTGAAAAATATAAAAGAAGACTCCTTTGTCTCAAATTGAGCATTAAAAAAAAAATGGGATGTCAAAATTGGGGAAGATGGATGATAAATGTTCAAAGCAATCATCCAAAAATCAAAATATTGACAAGAATAGCCTGAGATCTTCTTCTAGGACACTAATAGATACTAAACTGCTACTAGGGTAGTTGGTAGGTATTGTTGTGCTAGTGAATTAACTTGGTGTTGTCCATTGAGAACTCTCAAATGATCAAGAAATTTGGTTTTGTAGAGGACAAATGAGGAAGTCAAGGGGGGAGAGGGGGGGGGGAGTGTGTTCTGAGAATCCCTGATAGTTGGGAGTTCCCTCTTGGAAGAAAAGCTCACATGGAGAAGAAGACATGATACCCAAGTCTGCTGCAAGTGATACTAGACAAGTTAATTAATGTACCCACTTACATTGCAGCAAGAGCTCCACTCCACACACTCCCTCCCCCAACCAACTAAGCTAAGCCCAGTTAGTTTTCAGCTTTCAACAGAGCTGCCAGTGCAAGCAAGCAGACACACACACACACATCCCATGGAATAAATACACACATTACACACACCCAATGTGTCTGTTCATGACAGAGAACCTTTTATTATTATTATTATTATTATTACTATTTTGCAATGCAACTGGGGATGATATCTGATGTCTATTGTAGTGGGAGAAATAAAATAAAATAATTCTTAACATAAAATTAAATTAAATAATTTCAAAAATAAAAAATTTATTCAGCACTTCTTACACACATGAATGGTATCATTATATTCATTATATTCATTTCAAATTTTCAACTATCATGATTCCTTGGGAGGGAGGAGTTGTGTGAGGCACACTCCAACATGCTCCTCACACTCTCAAATCCTTGCAAACATTCAGAACCATAATTATGGAATTATGAGCCTGTTTATCAAGACACACTGGATGGCAGGAAGGCATGCATGCATGCAGGCAGGCAGGCAGGCAGGCAGGCAAGCAAGCAAGCAAAAGCAAGCAAGCACTGGGGCAGGCAAACAAAAGGAAAGCAAGACAAGGCAAGTCAGGAGTCATCCAGGCTATACCACTCTCACAATCATAAGTGTGAATGATGGTGGCAGCACTTAAAACTACTTCCCTTATGACAACAAGTGCTGTTGTACACAAGTAGTGACAGTCCAAAGTAGTGTTTTTTATTACTTAATTTTTTTGGTGGTAAATTTTTTTTGCCATTTTGTGAAAAAAAATAGCTTGTCACAAATTTCATGAGTTTTTGAAAAAAAAAATTGTCAATTTAATTTAATTTATTTTTATTTTTATTTTTCAGTTGAAAACATTGCCACAATTTTTACTTATGGATGATTTGCCACTTGAGCAACTTCACAAAATCGAAAAGGAACACACTTGTCCAAAAGGTCCAGATTTTTGTTTCCCCAACTGTATGACGTAAGTCAAACCAAAATGACCATCCGCAAGAAGATTTAGCCAAATTTGGCTATAGAAAAGATGTGAAAGGAAAATACTTTTTAAGGACCCTTCTATATTTTGGCTACCTGCTGGAACCTGCTGTTACATAAATTTGGCAATTTTTATTTTTATTTTCAAATCTGGCATATTTGTGCAATTCATTTCACAGAAAACCCTTTATACGTATGAAAATTATATTTTTCAGGTCAAAAAAAATGCTAAAAAATTCCTTAAAAAAAAAAAGCAAAATAAAAGCTAGTGCAAACATTCAAACTCAGGTTCATGTTATTTAAAAAGCCTGAAGAACTTCAACCAAAACCAAATTATTGGTTATAAACAGGTCATCATACAATAGCTGGTAGGCTTGCTCTCTCTAATGGATAACACATAATAAACATGAGGATGTTATTAAATAACACATATTAAGTATTTTGGACATGGTTGGGTGTGCATGTAGTAGTAGTGTGCCTTCAAAAACAAATGTTGGTTTTCTGGGTTTCAGCTAGAAACTTCAACACCTCCCCTCCTACTCCCCAAATTGTCATTATTGTGGCACCTGTTTAGTTTGGTCTAGCTCATTATTATTACAGCTTAGTACTTTTGACCCTCAAACACTCCTCACTTATTCATTACTACCCACCCTTTTTTTTGGCATGTACTTCAAAAATCATTTCAAGCCCCAGTAGTTGTAGTAGTAGTAGTACTACTACTACTACTTGTAAGTCTGCAACTGACTGGGTAGCCAATTAAGGACTGACTGGGTGCATCTTTCTGCATTCTTAACTAGAGGTTGTAGTAGTCAATCAGTGACCTTGATTCAGTCTTTTAGACTGATAATGGCAATAGTCCATAAGAAGATGTAGAAATAGTGGCTAATAATCTTCATGAAAATTTAGTCAAATATGGCTATAATATCCAGATATGAAGCACAAATTTTTAATCATCCTTTTGTATTTCGTTCTAATTAATAGAACCACATATAAGAATCTGGTGACCATCTTAATAAGTCACTAAATCATTGGAACTGTGAGAGCCCAATGTGATACCTTGTGCTAACAAGTAGGTCACTAATGAAACAAAGGTTGAACGTTATCAGCCATAACTTACAATCTGTTAGCCAATAAGAGCATTGAGATTCTCGTGAGGGATGTTTATGGTATGGTGAGGCTCTCCTGAGGATGGTGTTATGGTTGTGAGCTCCTATACCCAAGGGGGGTTGTAGCCATGAGTTAAGAGGGAGTTTATCACCATAATATCCCAAATGGGAAGCTTGTAAGAATAAGGTTCATGGTGGTTCTTCGGCTTCTTCGGTTGATAAGGAAGACACATTTGTACAGAATAAATCTAATGTTCAATTTTAAAGTATTCTAAACCCATGTGAAAGATGGTTATTTTTTAAAGGTAACTTTGAACTACATGAAGACATGTTGGTCGATCTATGTGTTCAAGGGTTTCTCCATGATTTGTAGTGCCACCCATGCGAGGTTCACTAACCTTCTCATGAGCCACCCATCATCTTTGATTAGTTTTTTAAGAGTCAAGAGGTCCTTATGGTCATACCCAGTCATTTAATATGTTGTCCTTGATGAATTTCCTCCCTCTTTGACCATGGATCTCTTGGCCCAAAACAAAAAGCAAGCAAATGTGTCTGGGATATGTGACCTAGAGGCTAGCACCCACCAGTACTAAGTACACCATCACCCCCCACCCCATTGGAAACCTGGTATGACACAATTGCCAATGAACAAACATCACCTGAGTTTAACTGGGGTAACCTATGCTCTAAGACCCTCCAATTGTGAACCATTAAGCTCATTCTACAAGGCAAAAAATATGGCCACAAGCACTTTGTAAATTGTAACCCATTCAACAAACCTTATGTGTGGAGAAATTTAGATGAGGTATATATAATCAATTAGGGACTTTTGAAAGTGAGACATATGTTTGTGAAATTTTATGATTGCCTGCCATTGTTTGCACCTCCTATTTGTCTCCAAGTTTTTACCTACTTATTTAATGTATATTTTCTCTTTTTTTTAAATGTATTTTGGGATTGCAAGGGCATGACTATTAAACCTCCTTGTAATAAATTAAGTTATTTCATTACATCCATATTTATTGTCAACCCTCCAACCTTTCAGCCAGCAGCCAAGTTCTGAACAAACTTAGTTATTGATTACCATAAATACCTAGGTTGGTTTGGCAGCAAGTTGCCTAATAATTTTATTTTATTTTCAGTTAATATGTTTGGAAATTTTTTTAAAAATTTAAAATGAAAATTAGGCATTTATATTAAATAGTGAAGATATTATTGTGCATGAGAGAGAGCTTCATTAGGAATTTTGGCATGGCAGGCATATAATTTTCAAAACATTTGGAAATTCAAAAAAGGTAATTATATTTTAGTGCCTAACTAGCCTAGGTACTACTAGGGTACTAGCTAGCCTGAATCTTGCACGGAGGTTAAATAGAGTGTACAATAATAATGCATTATAAATTAATGGCACGTACATTTTACATGCATGAAAACTAGTTTTATGTCATTATAATTTATACCATTAATCGGTATGGGAATTATTGACATTTATTAAATATATTAAATATTTATTTTTCTAAAAATTAAAAAAAACCCCGGTTCCCTGTGACGAAACTCATTTCACAACATGTTCCCTGTGACGAGAGACTCATGATAGCCTGTTCCCTGTGACGAGACTCATCCACAACCTGTTCCCTGGGGTGCCCTGTGGACCAAAAACGGAGGGAGGGAGGGAGAGAGGGAGGGAGGGGGGGACGGGGACAAATCTGTCGTCAAATCTGGCGACAGCGGAAACGGCTGTCGGCTACTGTCTGGATGTCTCGCTCGCGCGCTAAATGTACCGTTGACCCCCGTTTGACTGGAGTACTGTCCCCGTTCCGGCAGACACAATCCATTTCCGTTCCCCATACCGCCGACCTTTTATTTTCACTGCTGTCTCTGATTGGGAGTAATAGCTTTGCTCCCCATTCCCCAACCCCGTCCCTCCCCCCCCCCCCCCGCCCCCCCCCCACCCCCACTAGGCCACTTCCTCTGTCGTGTGTGGTAACTGGTTGTGCAGATTTTTAATTATTTTTTAAGATCATGACAGAATTGAGAAAGTAAATAAATAAATAAATAAATAATATATAAAATAAAAAGCAGTTTTACTCTTTTTCCATCACGGGTGAAAGCATAACTGTCATATAAAGGACACTCTGGAATGTGGGGTTTTCTCAGGTCAAATTCTGGCTCTTTTAGTGGATACTAAAATGGATGCCTAGGTTGAACAAGCAACTACACTGGTACCGTGGTAAAAATCCAAACTATGGCCAAAAAACCTTATCATGGCAAAATGCCAACCATGGTAAATTTCCCCCCAAGAAATAAAATTTGGGTTGTTTTGAAACCATTATATATATATATAGTCCTAAAGCTACCTTCACACATAGGGGTAGGCTATGAGTATGGATAACAAAAAAGTTAGGGTTAGTTCGCTTTTGGTTAGTGGCTACTTCTCTTAGTGTTAGTGATGAAAGCTCTCAAGCTCTGCATGCTCCGCATGTTTGCATTTGATGAGAGCCATGACCTCGTCGTTATGATCCCAATTTTCCTGCCTTTGACAACTTGAAAGAGTCATTCCTGCTGTAGATGAACCTCTGCCTCTATTGTTGGCGGCTACTGCTGTTGAATTGTTCCCTATAGACTGCATCGACTTGCTCATAACTAAATTGCTACAGTTTGTGTTTTTGCAAAATGGATTTGTACTATACTAAAAGTTGAGCGCTCACAATCCCTCTTCAAATAGTTTGCCAACGTCGTTCAAGTTCACTGATGTCGGTCAAATGCTGGCTGCATTGTGCCAGTGTTGCTATGATGCTCTAGCAAACTTTTGAACATGTGAGCAATGGTGTTGTAGAGATTGACCTCTAGCTTCATGCAAGGACGTTGAAACTTTTGAAAATTAGTAAATTTATGTGCCTAGTTTTCAAGTTGATAACTTACCACCAACAAGAGAGCCTAAAATCTTCATTTTCTGAAGATCTATAACTAGCCCTATGACAAAGTTAAACCCTATTTATAAACTGCCACATAGGCATGCCCTGTCTGCTACTTATTTTCACCATGTGGACATGTATGAACTGAGTTTGTTAATCATCGCACTACAACAGCTGCTATCAGCAAGTGTGAATGTAATATAAGACTATTAAATCAGGACCTCTCATCCAAACTTCACTTTTGGCCTTATTAAACTCAGATTAACAGAGCAAGCCACTATGAGGCCTCACTCAATGGAGGTGCTGGTTCTCCATGGTGCCAAAAGGATCTCTCTTTCAGGTCACAAAATAAGGTTGTAACAAATTGTCACAAGCTTTTGCAACTCTCTCTCTAAATATAATATATATATTCTTTCTTTTTGGGAAAAAAGTTGGCCAGCTGCTGTAAAAGTGAGAACCTTTAAAAGTACTATTTTTGATTGACAATGCAATTTACATGCATACGGTGAGAAGAACAATACCTCCTTCAATGTATCCTTGCATACTTGCATCAACTTGCTGTTGACTCATTGAGGGTGACATTTATCTTATTCTAGGATTAATAATTTCACTATGAAATATGGATGTATTGTAAGTTAAGAGTGCAATGGGATCATCATGTGGATAGTTGAAGGTTGTTGGGGAGCGGGGCCGAGTGGGTGGGTGGGTGCAATTGACCAAAGAATGCAACAAACCCTTTGGAGCTCTTTGGACTGGTTGGTAACATATATGTGTCCATCGAAACACTACTTTTCTAGAAGGTGGGTGTGATGAACAGCAACAGAAGTGACAAGAGGCACAAACAATTATCTTACACAACTGAAGACAACCGACTGCAAAAAGATGACTAATTGGTGAATTCTTGTTTCATGTTAGAGAGGGCTTGTGAGCACACTATGACCCCAGTTGCAACCACAGTCTGTTCTAGAGCAATCATATATGACGTCCGATCCTATAACTATGAGCTTGGAGAACTGATGTATAACCATAAACTGCGAGTAATGGATGACATATGTGTGAGGAACATGATATTATTTAATGGCACTCAATGTAAATTGACTCGTCATTTCTAGATGAATAATGACCCATGAAAACCTAAAAACCAGATACCATAGATGTCTAAAATCTGGATGGGATGCAACTATTGCTGGAGGCATTTAGTAGCTGGTGATTAAGTGTGACAATTAAGTCGTTTGATTACAAATTAACCCTGGCAATTCAAAGTATTCAAATAGAAATAGATAGCTTGAGATAGATTTCTTCCTTCTCCATTCCTAATGCTAATCTTCCTCCTTAACTTTACCTTCTCTAGTTTTTATTTTTATTTTCCCCTTTTTCAATCATCATTAGAAGGGACCGTGTTCCACCATCAATTAGTCCTGGCATAATGATAAATATCTAGAATCCTAAGAAGTAATTATTTTGGGAATTTTGGGGAGGTTCTGGATTTAGGGTTACTTCTACAAAGGACTTTTGAAAGGCTGAAAGTTGGCAAGGAACCATTCTCACCTCCTGGCCCAACAAATCTGTTTTAAATAAAGCTTGTTTGAAATTTCAAGCTTGTTTAATGCACTTTAAAAAGAAGTTTGGTCTATAAATTCTGTTTTAAATAAGCTGGTTAAAAAACATTTATAGAGTTCAGGCTTGTTAAAGTTTGAAATAACTCATAGTGGACTATAAGTTTGGAACACACTGCTCAATTGCACACATAAATTCCTTCCTTTGCATGCAACAACTAACTGATAGGAAGCAATAAATGTTTTGCATCTGAACCGTATAATAAAATCCTACAAGTGATGCAAAATAGGGTCATATTTGATTTGGGTCCTATGGTTTGCATTCATCACCATGACAATTGAATTGGTAAAAATCATGTTTTGGTGAACTCCCTTTGAAGAAGTTTGAAAGGGGTGGGGGGGGGAAACCAAAGTTCCTCCCCTTGAGTTTAAAACCATGTTGTGGTGACCACTCACCAAAGAAGTTTGAAATGGCAAACCCAAATTTCTTCACGACTAGATAAAAATAAGTTATTGGTGACCACCAATGGAAGAATTTTGTAAGGGAAAACCCTAATTTCTTCCCTTCTACATCAAAATCATGTTTTCAACACCCCACCCATCAAAGAAGTTTGTAAGGGGAAAACCCAATTTCTTCCCTTCTGGATCAAAATCATGTTATCAACGCCCACCCATTGAAGAAGCTGGCAGGGCAAACCCCAATTTCTTCCCTTCTAGATCAAAATCATGTTTTTGGCACCCAGCCATCGAAGAAGCTCGAAACAAAGAGGGTTACAAAGTGTAGTGGATGACTTCGATCATGTGAAGAAAGGAACACCAACTAGCTACACTTGGAAAAGGGAGGGGGGGGGGATAAGTTTCATTTTTAACCGCAGTTTTGACTCTGAACAAAGTAATAAGTGTACCAGTTTTACTTTTCTTTTGGGTGCCACTGGGCCCTATAATTTTGGCGTTTCCTAATTTGGATGGGAGTGCCATAATAATGAATAATAAAGAACAAACAAACAAACAAAAAAATCATCGACGTCATCCATCCCATCCAATTAATCCATCCATAGCTAGTGCTTCCCAAATTTACCATCATGTCCACAACTCAATCAAAAGCCAAAAGTGGTAATAAAAGCAAGCCAAGTAATAAGTACTACCGTAGTAATAAGTAAGTACCTAGTAAAAGAAAGACCCCGCCTTTTCCTGCCCCGGGGAAAACTCATTTCTTTCCATCAAAAGGAAGTGCGGACCGTTGAAAAGATGGTCCTTTGCGCGCGGGTGCACTGCGTGGCTGCATCGTGGCTTCCACCCCCCCCCCCCCCCCCCCCCCCCCCCC
>Ga0209208_10012407_pt1 | contig 10792 bp, 5 predicted proteins | sample S1TSphfallax_3_FD_187694 | JGI IMG/M metagenome (GOLD analysis project Ga0209208, IMG submission 187694) | Host-associated microbial communities from peat moss isolated from Minnesota, USA - S1T2_Fd - Sphagnum fallax MG (SPAdes) (version 2) | ecosystem: Host-associated > Plants > Peat moss >... | reverse complement strand
AGGGTTGGGGGGGGGAGCATGTGTGTGCGTCTGTCTGTGCGTCCAACGACGGTTCCGCGTTTTAATTGACGCGACGGGATCGGCCCGAACAGTCGGATTCCGAGACCGGGAACTGGCCCGGACAGTTGGATTCCGAGATTGGGAATCGGCCCAGACAGTCGGATTCCAAAAACGGGAACCGGTCTGGATTGAGAACGGGCGGCCAGACAGGGCAGGGCGGGGCAGGGGGGCAGGGGGCAGGGCACTGCGGGTAGGGCAGGGGCACCCACGGGGGACTTCACAGTGGCCTTCGGCCACGAGCACCCACTAGTTAAGGATTATGTTGACATTTTAATGGTGCTATTAACTTTAGTTCCATTTGCAACAAATGGGACATATGGACATGATTATGAATGAAAACAAGTTTATAATGTAGGATGAAAAAGTCATTAATGCAAATGTAGTTGTAACATAGTTGCAAAAATGGCCAAGATTGCAAAATAGTTGTAAATAAAATCAGATCTAATTACAAATGACAATTAGTTCCATGCAATTGCAAATTTAATGGTTGCATTCTAGGGGATTTCTTATAATGTTCATAGTTCATTCTTAGTTCATCGTTAATTAATTTCATAATTCACTTATAATTAGGAAGGTTTCAAAAAGGTTCCTTAATCAATGGGCATATGGAAACCTCCATGGAAACTTTTGTTAGCTAGATTTTCAAAAGGTATAAATAGAGGTAAAACTTTCAATACGTTCAACCTATTCACCATTAATTTAAGGTATGATCTTATTCTATAACCTTGTTTTGTTCCTTTTGTGTTTACATTTTCATATTTTATCACAATAAATATTTGTTTGCATTTTTGTTTTGCACATTTGATGTTCTTATTTTTACACTAGATTTTTTTTGAATAAAATAATACATTTGCAACTATATTCTAATTACAAAAGACATCATTTGTTATTAAAAACTACCTAGTTATATTAAATAAGTTGCATAAGACACTAGTTGTAAGTGTGGATGAAGTTAACGATCAACCAATAATTCACAATCCATATACTATTATATGCCATCCACATATTACCATGGGCAACATGAACACAAAATGACCATTAAATGTAGGGTAAGCCTAAGGTCAAGGCCATTATTAGAAGAAGGGGTTATGTAAACCAATATTGGTTGAGCATGGACCTACTTTTTGTAAGGTGTTTGATTGAGGGCCTCACCCCCATGTAAAGATCTTCCAAAATTTGAAAAATATAGAGGATACTTAACAAAACAAAAAATCCAAATAGAACAAAGGCATATACGGAAAATTGAATGCCAAGTGCCATTTCTTAATGTAGAAATGCAATTCAAAACACTACACAAATTTTAGCAAATTCTTATTAATTTTGTGTAGTTTTTCATTTTTAAAAGAACCTCCAACCTTAGTGTTGAGATTTTAAATGTATTTAGAGGTTATGTGGTAAGGGTTTGAGTTGTATTCTTCCAAATTTTAAGCCTTTGAATTCCAATTCTAGCAAAAAAAATCAAATTCAAGAAAATTGGGTTTGGGTGAACATACACACATATTACACACTTGCCATCATTAAAGATTGTATGGACACAATTTTAAAACAAGCATTTAAAATGAAAGGGCATAAGCAAGAAGGCAAAATTGGGAGCCAAAAGTGAGATGTCGCAACCCCACTTTGGGCTAAGTGTGAGGATGAAACTCACACTCCCAAAGTTGGGGATTTGGAGTCTTCCGAGACTCCCGAATGTTTAGAGTTCAACAGCAGAGACCAAAACAACTCGCATTGGGGTGTTCTTGGTGTCATTGAAAAGGTCTTGAAGTGTAGATGTCCAAAATGGCGTTGCATTGATCATTTGGACATCGGCAACCTAAGTTATGGGCAAAAGAAGGGCAAGCAGTCAAATTGGCAGTTTGACTCCCGACCACTAAAAGTCAGGAATTGACCTCTTTCCGACATCCGATTCTAGAGTGCGACATGGAGTTGGAAATCTCTCAAAGAGAGCTAAAAATTTGGTTTAGACCTCGTCTTGATCAGACTCTGCAGTCGAGAGATATGAGCTCCCAAAGTTCCGGGACTCCAACCTGAGACAATTTCGGGACTCCTCCTTGGGAGTCCCGGGAAAAAGAGCCATTCGGATGTGGCTCTCACGGAGTAATGCAGAGAATACTATATGGGGGAAGGTGGTGGCTTCCCCCGAGTCCGGCCGTGGTGAGTCAAATGTGTCAAAGTGCCCGTGGCTTGTCCCAACACCCATAGGTGTTTCCGAATGCGAACTAACCCCCTTGTGGTTGGTTTTGGATGCAGATTCAAGCTTGATAATCTAGTCCCTCTTCCTAGTCTAATCCCGGAACTTCTAGCACGCCCCTCTACCCCTTTTTAGTGCTGGAAGTTGGGAGCGGCCCTCAAGTCCCAACTTTCCGCAACTCTACATAGTTGAACCCTCAAGTGGGTTCAACAAGGGACTTAAGAGCGCGTCATGAGAGGGTACATCGAAAGCTTCAAGGTAAGCTCCCTCCTTCCTCTTCATTTTTAAAAATTATTTTCTTACGTGTTTTACTGCAAAGAAGGCAACAACACCAAGTTGTCGTCACCTTCTTCTTTGTGTTTGAAAAAAAAAAGATGGTGACAATGAATTATAGTCTTCTTTTCTACTAATGTTGTAGTGAAGAAAATAACGACAACAAGTTGTCATCGCCTTCTACTTTGTGTTTGAAAAGAAAAAAAATGACAACAATGTGTTCTCATCTTCTCTTGTGGTGGTGTTGCAGCAAAGAAGGCAATGGCCTGTCACCTTCTTTTCTATGTTTGAGAAGGAGAAGACAACGAGAATGTATCATCTTTTTTTTTTGTGGTGATGTTGCAACAATGAAGGCGATGGTAGTTGTTGTCATCACTTTCATCTTTGTGTTTGAACAGAAAAAGACGATGATAATGCGTCATCATCTTCTCTTATGGTGGTGTTGCAACGAAAATGGCAATGGCCCGTCATTTCTTTTCTATGCTTGAAAATAAGAAATTGATGTTAATGTGCCATCGTTTTTTTTAGTGGTGGTGTTACAACAACAAATGCAATGGTAGTAGTTGTTGTCACCTTCTTCTTTGTGTTTGAACATGGTGTTGTAATGGTGGTGTTGTAGAGACTAAAGAAACGTGGTGGTGATTTGGAAGCTCAAAAACAAAATCTTGTTTCATCAAAATTGATAATTGGGAAACAAAATGTTGATCCATCACAACTGGAACTTGGGGATCAAAATGTTGCTCCATCAAAACCAAGATTTGGGGAACAAAATGTTGCTCCATTAGAACCAAAAATTGATGAATCAAACAACCTATGTGGCTTACAATTGATAATGGTGATAATTTATAATTCAAATGATGGGATCATTCTCAATATAAATTGGGAATTTCAATCAAGAAATGGTGGGTTATATATTTTTTTAATTTTCATACATTAGATTAAATGCAAATAAAAAAAATTGTACAATTTTTAAAAAGTTTAAATATATTTATAGTTTTCACATTTGATGGAAGGTGCAGGATTTTTTTTGTCGAAATTTTTTTGTTGCAATACTTAAAAGTAGTTAGAATTTATAGGAGTTGCATATGATTGTGTGATTTTATGTTTTGCAATACCTACATTTTATTTTTTGAAATCTTTAAGTCTAAGGTTTTAGGGTTAGGATTTTTTTAATTACAAAGTAAAGACTTATTTTTTTATATTTTGCAAACTTGAAACCAACTAAGGTTTTCAAGTTTAGGCACCCCTTTGTCCACCTAATATGGTTCAGAAAGACAATAATGGATGAAGGTTGGGTCAAAATGAAAGTGTGAAAATGGCATTTGCATTGTTGCATATTCTGCCAAATGGTTGTTAACCAAGCATTTGAAGGAGGTGCATGGCTTGGTGGTAAAAAAAGGCCAAACATAGGAAGCCTTCAACTTCTGAAGGAGGTCCTCGACATCAAAAGCATGCTAAAATGAACGCTTACATTTTGGGAAATGCCATGGTTGTGTAGAGGTGAAATGATTAAAAGGTTGTTAATCGCACTCATGTTAAAGCCCAATGTAAGTGGAATAAGTTGGTAATTGCTACAAAATAATGTCCACCATTACCAAAACCAAGTTTGGTCAAATTAGTTTCAAAACAACTATTGCAGGTGTTGGGTTTTAATGTATGGGGCATGGGAAATGTGCTTTTAAATGTAACATCATGGATGGAAAAGGATGAAAATTTATAAGAGATGATGTGATCCACCTGTTCTACATATGCATGATGATTGAAGATGGCATGGGATGTTGAAAATTGGGATCGAAAGTCCACTAAACCAAGTCGGACACAAAAGTTGACAAATATACTAGATTTCCATGAATATAGAATGTTTCATGGAAAGTAAGAAAAAATAATAATCAATGTTTGTTATTTTTTTATAATTTTGTTTCATCGAAGGTGTGTTAGGGTTTAATTTAGTGATTTTTGGGTGTTTATAGGGTTCAAGGCACAACAAAGGAAGAGTTTGTTGCAAATGCAATTCAAGTTGAAACGTAACGTTAATTGCCATATGTACACTATTTGTCATGCTGCAAGGGTTGCAAACGCAACTACTTAGCAAAATAAACACACCATTATATATAATGATATGGTTTAAAGTTTCCATTTTATATAGTTAGTTAAGTTTTTTCAACCCTTTCATTTTTTGGACTACCCAATTTTTGAACTTTAATTCTTTTATATATTATAGAAAATTTGTGTTTTCATTGGGTTCTTTAGCATTTTTTGATCCACCCATTTTTGTACATCTTTTTTATCAATATAAGTTTTTTTTTTCAAATCACACTTGTTTGATGGGTATATGGTTAATCATATATGTCTGTTTTTTCATAATATTCTTAGTACTTTAGATGTAAGAATCAAAATCTAAATATGCCTATATGAATAGATAACATTAATTTCTCTAAGGTTTATAAAGATGAAAATGAATATTGTGCAATACCTACATTTAATGTATTAAGATTCACATCACCTAAAGATTTTTAAAATAATACATAATGTAGTTTAAGTATGAACAAATAATGTCATAATTAAAAAATTATTAAAAAATTCTCTTAAATAATGTATATGATTGATTATCATATTTAAACAATCATTTATTTTTTAATATTAATTAATTGGTTACTTGGTTGAACTTTAATTATTCAGATAATTAAAATTTAGATATAAAAATAAAATTGATAAATTGATATTTAATTTATCATTTTAATTTTTAAAAATTAGGTTGATAAATTATCCAAATCATTATTTTAGATCATTATTCATGAGAATTAGTTGTCATAAAATTAAGTTAGAATAATAATTAATTTAGGTATATAAAGAGACATATGTTGGGTACCCAAACCACTTATTGGTTATTTTGAAATGACTTTACATGTGAGTATTACATTTAAGGTTGGGTTTTCACATAAGTTTGCTTCAATCACTTATGGATTATTTCATAATGAACTTGCATGTAGGTATTACATCTAGGCTGTGATCTTCATTCAAAAATGCACCCAAACTACATATTGGGTATTTCGAAATGAAGGTATTTCTTTTACCATTTGCTAATATTTCTAAACTAATTTTTTTTCATTTTCTTTAAAAACATATATATAATTATAAATTGCATTGTTTTACATATAAAATTGCCCCCAAAATGCACCATAGAATTATTTTGGTTACTATAGACTTGTAAAAAAAATGTTAATTCATTTATATGTCCTAAACTCTAAATTTGAGTCATAATCCAATAGTATATACTTGTAACAATTATATGAAAAAATGTGTTTTCTTTTAATAAATTTTTTAAATTTAAATTTAATATGTTATAATATAAAAATGAATAGACATTAAACAATCATAAATGCTTACTAGGCTTACTTGGCCTAGGCTAGTAAATTACCTACATAACTAGTAGGTTTACTTAATAAGTTCAATGACCTTGAATACCTACCTAGACCATTTAAGATACTAACCTAGAAGGCTTACATTAATGAATAAATTACATAATAAACCTATATTATGTAGATGACTAATAAGTACACCTAGGCTAAGCTATTAGGTAGTTAGTTAGGTTATTTAACAAGTAGTTCACTAACCTATTACTTATGCTAGGCTAGGTTGTCTAACATGGTCAATGTCCACACTTTAGTCAATTTGACAACCTTGGTGATGAATTTTTGTTGAAGCTAATAATTTGTCAAGGTTACATATTCTTGGTTGTTTTTTCTTATTACCGCTATGCTTCTTGGATAGTTGAATCATGTTTTAGCTTTTGAAAGTGTCGAAAACATTACATAACAACTTGGCCTTCACAAAACTTCCAAATCCACACAAACTTTTGCATTGTTTCCAAAAGTTTATGAACATTTTCAGACCTAGCTATTTATATTTTGGAAAATTTTAAATTTTCATTAAAAATAAAGTTCATTAAAATAATTGCAATATACATAACCAATGGGTTAACATGTATAATTTAAATTTAATATATGTTAATAAAATTTTATCTTATTTGAAATAAACATAAAGATATTATATGTATTAAAACGAATCAACAATATAATTCTAGTATATCATTATTTATATATGATGTGTTATTTGATATGTTATTAATAACAATATATTTGGACCAATATTACACATCATAAAAAATAAAATTTCAATTAGACATAGGATTAATATATGGGAGAGATCATTTTTATTATTATGTGAAACATTAAAAAATAGAAAATCATATGCTTTAATTAATTTTTAAAATATGGTTTAAAATTTTATTAAATTAGAAACTTTATATATATATATATGAAATAAATTTACAACTTTAAAGGGGAAAAAACATAAATATGAACATATTTGAAGAAATGTTAAGCATGAAGTTTTTTTTTTTGACTTTGATAAACTTGTATTACACTTAAGGTTGGGTCTTGACATAAGGTTTATTTCTTACCTTTGTGTGGTCTCTCCAACTTAAAATTTCCAATCTCTTTGAAGAAGATATAAAATGAAATTGTATTGTTTCACATATGTCTAAACCCTAGAAATCCCCCCCCAATTTTATGAATGAGTAAAAAATTATTTTAGATAATTGAAATGGTTGATTATCAATAATTAGATAATCATTTATTTATTTAAAATAATTAACTAATCATTTGGTTGGGTTAAAATAATTAACTAATCATATAGGGTTGAGTTATTTCAAAATGACTTGGCATGTGGGTATTGCATTCAGGGTTAAATCTTTAGTTAAGGGTATCCAAACCATCTAGATGGGTTATTTTGAAGCAACCATGCATGTGCGTATTACATTTAGGGTTGATTCTTCATTTAAACTTGCAATACCTGCACTTATACTTACTTCTACCAATTGGAATTTTGGGGTTTTGTTGCAATACCTACACTCATACCTCCTTTTACCAACTAGAATTTTGGGGTTTAATTGTAATACTTGCATTTGTACTTACTTCTACCAACTGAGATTTTGGGGCCTAGTTACAACATGTGCATTTAACACTAATCATATTCTCATAGCAAGGTCCTTAGAAATCTATTGTCTTTAAGTAGCATGTGCCTTTACCTAATCTCTTATCGATCTCTAAGATGGATGAAGGTGAGGAATTCAAATCATAACTAGGAATAACTAAAAGAAGTCATGGTTTACCCCTCAAAAACACATACACATGCACACATAAAATTACGCCACCATTAGATTTCAAACACTATTGGTAACTTTTTATATGCCTTTAGAATCATGTGGCTTGACCTAACCAATTCTGAATTGAACACACAACATCCAAAACCCCCTCCCAAACAAAGGAAAGTTAGCACTTAGGCCATTTTTTTCTCCTCAGCAGCAACAAGCCACCACAATGTTTCCAATCAGGGACATGAAACTCAGTCGAGCTCACCAGATGTGGGAACATTGGGTCAGAGAAACCCAGAAAGCAATTTGCCAAGTATGATGTTTGTTGTCGACTCCCTCATCTATCGGTATGCTAAAATGGGCATGTGAGCTTATAGATGAAGCCTTTCCTCTTGAATGATGCAGAAGGTGTCTTGGTCTTCAGACTAGATAAACAGTGCTGTTTGCTGTTGTTGCAATGGGTTCAGCTCTGCCATGTTTCTATGTGTACTCCGACAGTGAGGTGCTAATTCAAGACAGAAATGCCAATGTCAATGGCAAGGTCCAAGAGTTGGTAGAGTTGAAACCTCTACCTGCAGTAGAAGAGCCCACTGCTGCTGTGGAAGGAGTTGAGGAGCTCTGGAAGGGTGAGGAATATGAACCTGGCCACTCCTTGTCAGCTGACCGGACATATCTCAAGTTCAAGAAAAAGCTGGATCTCAATCCTGAGCAATGTTATAGGTGTCCTCTCCTGTCATATCTGCATTCTTCTAAACATGGTTACAAGCAGGAAGAATCAGAAAAAAGGATGATGAAGAGAGGGTTGTGCAGGTTATTGTGCTGAATATAAAAGCTGGGATCCTCTTGTCAAATGTTGTATTGCAGCTGAAGTCACACTCACAAGATCACTTTCATGGCTTGACACAGAAAATGAAGATATGATTTCTACGCAGCCTGAAGATTATGGATTCAGTATGAAAATATAGTCAATTTGTTCTAGTATGCAATTGCCTCTTTAGAAGTGTATCTGACAGTCTGCAGATACTGCTTTGGGGGCCAACCTCTTTGGGCCAGAGAGGTGCAGCAACAACCAGGCACATGTGCTGCCTGTGGAGGACCACGTGATTATGAAATGCAGCTCATGCCACCACTGCTCTACTTTTTGCAGCAAGCATACAAGGATCTACCACCTTCATGATATGCAACACATGACTGGGAGTGGTCCACTGTGATAGTTTTCTCATGTGCCCAATTATCTCTCAGCTGCCTTTCAACTGCTCTCCATGACTTGCTTTACAGAGGTGATAATCGAACTGCTTTTGGTTTGAATAAATAAAAAAACAGAAATTTTCACAACCAATTGACCACTCAGAGAGTTTACAATTGCAGATTGCCTTAGAAGTCAGAAACTGAAATGACTTTGATAAGAAGATTCTAACCCACATGGCGGTAGGAAGAGAGAGATGAACTAATTGTGTGGTTGACATCAGGGAGCATTTTCAGACACACAAAACCACAAAACCCATTGTATACTCATAAGTGCAAGACACAGTGAAGTTAGGTAGAGAAACAATTTTTTTCCTTGCAGCAAACCTTTTGCAAACAAAGAAAGAGGGAGTCGCTGGGTTGAGTTGTTTTTGTAGTTTTGTTGGAACACAGCTGTTCACAAGGAGCTGGAGACCAAGCCATGATTGTGGGTGATCAAACAGAGTGGATAGTAATCAAGGAAGCCACTATTTTGCAAACTGAGGTGTGAAACACACACCAACGTCATCATTTGAGTCATTTTCTTTTCTGTCAGAAAGATTACCACTCTAACTAATGAGTATTGCATTTTTCAGCCCTAAACCCCTTGAGGGCAAGCTCAAAATTTAACCTTAATGTTTTGGAGAATGATATGCACAGCTATAGTGTGCAAGAAGCTCAAGAGGTGAATCAAAATGGTTGAAGTTGAAGCAGCTCTTTTGATTGCAGATGACTGGAATGAACTGACCTTTTGGTGGGATCATGAAATTGGAGCAATTTGATGAGGTGGGCTATGTATTTGTTGGCCAATTGCACAGGTGGCATAAATGACATCCACACCTTAGCATTATAGCTTTCTTTGCATTGTGCTGGGTGCATGGAAAGCTACCCTTACTGACAGAAGCAAGGAAAGAAGGTAATTTTACCATCACTAAATGCTTGGTAACTGAAAATGAATGGAGTATCATCTTCAATCTTGTCCCATCCCCATTCTCTTCTTCCTTTTCCCTTCTCTCCTGCTCTTGTCACATTCAGCAACTGATCGTTTCTATAACCCTAAAATCTTCACAGTCGATGACACAAAGATGCACAAAGTATTTTGATGTTAAGACTCACCTTTCATTCTAAAAAATTCCTTCATGATTTAATCTTCGATGCAAGTACACTCTTTGGTTTCTGAAGCGAAACTGCTATTTGATGATGATCGTTAAACAGTACATGTTGACTTTGGAACATCAAGAAAGTATGGTCCAGAATCACCATGAAATTTCTCTGCATGCATAAGGAGATCATGGTGAAGTTACAGCAGCTACTGGACCTAATCAAGCCCCTGGAACCTGACAGTTCATGCACTATGGAATGAGTACAGTAGGGCCTGTTTCACCTAGGAACACGGCAAGCCAGTAGGGTGAACTTTTGTTCCATGGGCAGTAACAGGTTCTACCGGGGCCTATTCCAAAGCATAACCAGTTTTCATTCCGTTGTCCATTCACATTTCATGTTGCCACCTTGGTTCATCTTACAAGTCAAACTGGGCCTTGGGTGAACTGAACTGGCTGCACTAAAAGTGAACGCATCGTATAGCGGCCTCTCTCACTTAGGGGAAAACTGCCTGAATTGGACACCCAAACCTTTGACATTCTTAGCACTGGTAACTCTTAGCAAGAAGGAATTACCAGCCAAAACTAGTGTTGGGCAGGTACATGATAGAAAGAGCAACTGGTTCCAGTCAGTACGAGTGCATTTCTTGTGTGATGGACCCCCCCTCTGGAGTCAATTTTTTGTTTTAACTCCCTTCTAAAGAACCTCCATTGGTGGGGTATTTGAGAACTTGAAATGAAACTGTATGAGGTGGAGGCAGGCGGGTATACGTATACTTGCTAAACATG
>Ga0209208_10012406_pt1 | contig 10793 bp, 9 predicted proteins | sample S1TSphfallax_3_FD_187694 | JGI IMG/M metagenome (GOLD analysis project Ga0209208, IMG submission 187694) | Host-associated microbial communities from peat moss isolated from Minnesota, USA - S1T2_Fd - Sphagnum fallax MG (SPAdes) (version 2) | ecosystem: Host-associated > Plants > Peat moss >... | reverse complement strand
GCCTCTCCACTCGAATCCCACAACATCGCACAAGACTCGCATGCATTTCTCTCTCCAATCCCCATAAGCTTCCTGAAACCACCATCCTCATCGACATGCTCGAAGAAGAAGAAGAAGAAGAAGAAGAAGAAGAAGGCTGCTGCTGCTGTTGCTTAGACTCCTCTCTTGCTCATCCAGCAGCACTCATCTGTCTGTCTGCTCAGAAGTTGAAGAAACCCTAACAGGAGCTTGGAGCTGCTTCTTCTTCCGTATTCTTCTTGGCAAGGAAAAATGCCAGTTACAAAGAGCTCTTCCCGATCGAATCGTTTCCGATTTCCGCCGCATACCGATCGTCGACCCGACGGTTGAAGAATCCGACACTCCGAGTGTCGGTGACAGCTGACGATGATGACGAGCTTCTTCTGCAGAAGTCTTGGCCGCAGCTCTCCCGGCGCAGTGTCAGCACCACATCCGATGAGGTAGCAAGTCACTGCTATTGTCGACAAATTCAATCCAGCTCATCAGCATCAGCAACGCTATCCACCACGCACCGCCGTCTTCTTCTTCTTCTTCTTCTTCTTCTTCCTCGTCGTCTTCCCGTTCTTCAAACCCGTTCTTCAAACCCTAGCATAAGCTTGCTTCCCGCATAAAACAAACTGTGTTCCACAAGGTAGTCCACAAATCTTTTCTTTACGAGAGTTTGACTCTCGGGCTTTTGTTGGGGTCAGTGATTTTCTTTTCCTTGCTGTTGTTTGCACGTTTCCAATCCGAAACAACAACAAAGGTAGGGAGACAGGGAGGGAGACAGGGAAGAAGAAGTTCCTGTTGCAACAAGAACTTCACGAAGTTGTTTTTTGGTCTCGAGCGACATCAAAACCAGTCCTAAGATACGTCATTCCTACATGTGCTGAGAAGAGAGAGATTCATTACTCAGCAGCAGGAGCAGCAGCAGATGGTACTCAAAGTTGCGATTTTGCAGTCCTTCTCTTAAGGTATGTGTATACACACAATACTTCATGCATCACGTGTTTCTCTCTGTCTCTCTGTCTCTGTCTGTCTCCAGAAGCGTTTTGGATTTGGTTGCAAAGTTTGTTCCAGGAATCGAGCACAGATCTCTAGGGTCTTTTGTTTCTCAACATGTGTTGTGTAGCAACTCTGGATCTGTATGCCAGTTAACTGGACTCCGAAATGGAAATTTTGTGCCACAATTCTGCAAGTGACCCACTCCTCAGCTCTGTCTCTGTGTGTCTCTTTCTTTGTGTCTGTCTCTGTGTTGTCCCATGTGTGACATACGGACCTTTGTTGAAATAAGGGTTGCTTTTGGGTGCCATGGGTCTGAGCATGATTTCCATGTGTGTTTTCTGGACTATCTTGCCTCAGATCTAATCTTCTTTTGGTGTTTCTTTTGCAGGGTTTTGTGATATTGCTTGTGGGATCGATAGCAAAGCAGAAGAGCAAAAGAGTGATGTGATCATTTCCATTCAAGGTTTTAGTTGAGATTGGCAATCACTTTGTGCAGGAAGAAACACCAAATTGATCATTACCAAGTAGAAGGTGCTTATTGTATGAATGGCAGAGGAACGAAAGGGGAGAAGGCCAACACGCATAATACTGGTGCGACATGGGGAAAGTGAGGGCAATGTGGATTCTAACACATATTGCCGTGTTGCTGATTCCAAAATCCGGCTCACAGAAGCAGGAATAACTCAGGCCAAGAAATGTGGGGATGAGATTCGAGCTCTGATTGAGAAAGACAGCAGCAGCAGGGAAAATCCAGACTGGCGTGTGTATTTTTATGTGTCGCCTTACCAGCGCACACTAGGCACTCTGAAGGGAATTGGACGTGCATTTGCCAAGCAGCACATACTGGGTGTGCGTGAGGAGCCTCGCATCCGGGAGCAGGATTTTGGGAATTTCCAGCAGAGGGAGCGGATGAAGGTTGTGAAAGACATCAGAAGCCGTTTTGGTCGATTCTTCTACCGTTTCCCTGAGGGTGAATCAGCAGCTGATGTATTTGATCGTGTCACAAGTATGTTCACTCTTTCCCCCCCATTGCGGATGAATGATGAAGAAAAAGAAGAAGAAGCTAGTGTGCATTCTAAAAACGGGTTTGTTATATTAACTGTCAGGGTTGTTGCATTCTCTTTGTTGCAGGTTTTCTGGAAAGTTTGTGGAGGGATATTGACATGAACCGGCTAAACAGGGACATCGGTTACAAGTCAGCTGATCTCAACCTTGTGATTGTTTCACATGGAGTAACCATGCGGGTGTTTCTGATGCGTTGGTTCAAGTGGACAACAGAGCAATTTGAGCTGCTCAACAACCCACAGAATTGTGAGGTTCGTGTGATGCAGCTCGGGCAAGGTGGGGAGTACAGCTTATTAGTTCACCATACTCGTGAGGAGCTGGTGCAATGGGGTCTGTCCCCTGAGATGATTGCTGACCAGGAGTGGCGCAAAACAGCCATCAAAGGTCAATGGTATGATCCTTGGCCTTGGACTGCAACTTCATTTTTCGATCATTTTGAGGAGGAGAAGGATGATGATAAATGCTCCAAGAATAGCAAATCCATCACTCATACTTTGGTCAATGGTAATAATGGTGCTTGCCATGACTCTTCAACAACATGTGAAAACATGCAAACCCCATTTGATTTAATAGATGCAGACACTCATTGATGTGCTTCATTCTCAGAGCTAATGATGATAGTGCCAACGTGCCCATTGTCATTATTCAATTTTATTTGTCTGCAGCTCTGTTCATGAATGGCACAAGTGAGGAGAGTAACCAGGTCATGATAGTCTTCAACGGTAGGGAGTAGTGTTGGTGGGTAATTGGTCCTTGCTTCTTCTATGAGAAAGAGAGTGCAAACCCAAAGGTCAAGATGTAGTAGAGACATATAACATCTTTCACCCAATCTGAGACCTTGCTAGAAAGTAGTAGATCAAGCAACTTGCTTGGAACAGACAATTGCAGCTCTCCACATTAGAAATATCAGAAGGTAGAGGATATTCTTTTCGTTTCCTTCTGGGAACAGGTTGCTGAACTGGATATACATGGCTTGTCTTGTAAAAAGCATGAATGTTGAAACAGATTCAAGTAACACACCTTTGTTTGTGAAGATTTCTGCATGTGTTTCTTTGGTGTGCACAATGTTTTGGCCAACCATTGATTTGGGGGTGTTTGGCTCCTCTGTATATCTCTGATTTCTGCTGCTACTTCTGCTTGGGGGTGTTTGGCTCCTGGGTATTTCTCTGATTTCTGCTACTGCAGAAGTCAAGCACCATGAGAGCAAAAGCTCTGCTGACAGAATTGCAGATTGCTGAAAAAAATATAGGAGGGAAGGGGTGAGTAAGTGAGTGAGCACCTGCAGTAAGATGGCAGACAGGGTGACAATCAGGGAAAAACCACAATGGGATGAGAGACAAGAAGAACCAGCAGCAGCACATTGAAACAATAGAATGCAGATCTCAGAGCAGAAGAACAAACTCTAAAATCAATCTAGAATCTCTCTACTGCAGCTGCAATTGGATTTGATTGAACCTGCAAACACAGAAAGCATGAATTAAAGTTTCTGAAACCATCTGGAAATGAAATATCACCTTCCTGCAGAAAGGAAGGCTGCAGTCTTCTTTAAGAGTACCTTGATAAAGCAACTAGCAAAGCACATGGGTTAGTTGTTTTCATCAAGCACACTTACACTTGAAGATCCCTTTCTTCTACTCTTGCATGCACACTAATTCCCTGCATCATCAGGGAAAGTCTTGGACTGCTCAGCAGCTGCAGCAACCTTTGGTTCCCTACATCTGCTGCTCTTGTTTCATGCAGTCAATTCTTTTCCTTCTTCACCTTACTAGCAAGTGATCATGCATCTCTCCAATCTCACAAATTTCTAGGGTTTGAGAGCATTTCTAGGGTTTGAGGCAGGACTTTGAAGGAGAAAACAAGAAGCAGAAGCAGACCATTTTTAGGGTTTGAGGAAGGACTTTGAGGAAGAGAAAGAAGAAGATGCAGAAGAAGACGATGACAACGGCGACGTCGTAGAGGAAGAAGACGACAACGACGGCGAAGACCAAGAAGAAGAAAGGAGATGGGGACAGTAGTGACGAGAACGACCAAGTACTTGAAACCCTATGCATTGAAGCTGCACTTCTCCAACAAGTATGTGAGATCGATGGTGGTACACAAACCAACCAGTCGCACAGTGGCAGCGGCGAGTAGCTTGGAGAAGGATTTACGCACGGAGCTTCCCTCCACAGGCGATGTTGCCGCAGCAGCGACTATCGCTGGGCTGTTAGCTGAGCGGCTGAAGCTGCAGGACATTCCTGCTGTCTCTTTTGAGCTCCAGAAGGGGGAGAGGTACCATGGCAAGATCAAAGCTTTTGTTGATAGCTTGAAAGCTCATGGCATTCAACTGATTTGAGAACCAAAAAGCTCTTCTTTCTGTTTCCTTAGGTTTTGAACTAGGGTTTTTCTGAGAGAGGTTTTCTGGTAGAGGCATAGCTAGATTTCACACATAGCTGTCACTTCTCTGTCTCTCTGTCTCTCTCTGTCTCAAATGCTGCAGTTGATTTCTTCCATTTCAGATGTGAAAGCTTCCTTCTGAATGTGAAAGCTATGTGAATCCTCTCATACTCGTGGTTTTCCATTTCAGATTTAGAGCTTTCTGCTGTATGTGAAACTGCAAGAAAAAGTGAATCTCTCCTTATACTTGCAGTTTTCTCCATGTCATATTTGAAGCTGCTTCCTCCTGTATGTGAAAAGCTACAAGAAGAGGAGAATCTCTCCTCATACTTGCGGTTGTCCATGTCAGATTTGAAAGCTTCTTTCTCCTGTATATGTGAATATTGGATATTTTGTACTTGTGGTTTTGCCATTTCAGATCTGTTGCTTCTTCCTTCTGGTATGTGAAAAGCTACAAGAAGAGTGAATCTTTCATATATGCAGTTCTCCATGTCAGATGCTTCTTCTCTGTATGTGAATATCTTGTACTTGTGGTTTTCCATTTCAGATCTGTTGCTTCTTCTGTCCTGTATGTGAAAAGATGCAAGAAGAGTGAATCTCTCATATGTACTTGTGGTTTTTTTTCATTTCACATTTGAAGCTTCTTCCTGTATGTGAAAAAAGCTACAAGAATAGTGAATTTCTCATAGATGCATGTTGTTTTCATTTCAGATTAGAAGCTTCTTCCTGTATGTGAAAAACTGCAAATCTGATCTCTGATATGGTACACTGCAGTATGTGATTTGTATACCATTGTTCTTTGTTTGTCTTTTGGAGCATGAAGGAGAGAAATCAGACTCTTTGGGTTCTACACATATCATTATTGAAATTCATTCAGTTTGATTGAAATTTTTTGGTTTTGTGAAATCTTGCTAAACAACCAGCAGAAGCACAAAATTTGTCTATTAAAGCTTTATAGCATGATCCAAGGCTTTAGAGAGTGCGGCAAGACATGGTAGGTTGCAGTAATGGTGTCTTGAACATTTCAGGGGGAAGTAAGATAAAATGAATACCTGTAGGAAATCTGTCTCTTCTTCTAGCCTTATTCTGCAGGAAGAGTGTCTGCTTTGCAATGAAAATACATCAACAAATATGCAAACTCCAATTGAGTCTGATGACTCATTTTGTTTTATCTAACGCAAATGCCCTCTACTGGTTGGTGCTAACATGATGATGAGCATTTAGAGATGTACAACCAAGTTGCAAGGCTCTTAGTCTCTATACCCTAAACCCTAAACCTTCAACCTTCAACCTCTATATTGTAACCCACAACTGTGGTAGGATCCCTTATGAAATTGCACCTGTGGATAGCATGTATTGTGCGGTCTAAACTCTAAACCCTAAACCTCTGTATGACAATCCGACAATTGTGGTAGGATCCCTTATGGAATGGTAATTGTGGGTGCCACGTATGTGTCCCTTCATCCAGATATAATCCTCTGAATCTCTGACAATGTTCCCCAGGCTATTAGAACAGGAAGTGCAGTGCACCCAAGTTCAGAGGGAGAAAAAAAGCAAGCTTCCAAGATTCTATTTTGTTAGTTCATGGAGATAGTAAGTACAAATGTTCTTTTGATCATCAGATTCTGGACAATGTTGGAAATGTTGCTATCATATTCTGTTACACCCATCAGGTCAAATTTTAAATGATCAGGGCCCTGTATGTAATGTATTATTATTCTCGTATGTATTGTGGCTAGTTGGAGAGGGAATTGGGTTCTTATCATGATTTGTGAGATTATATCTATTTGTAATTAAACTATTTTTTTCTACTTAATAGAGTTAGCTGTAAAGTCACACAATAGGGGGCAAGAATGGCTGGTTTCAGCATAATAGGGCATCAAACATGGAACTGGGAATGAAAATTTTACAAAACGAAATAACTGGGAGTCAAACTAATTTTTCCAACAATTTTGGTGGTAAGCTGAGTTTCATCCTGTCTTTTCTTTTTCTGGAGTGCCTCCACTGCTGCTACATATATATTTTCACTGCTCCTACCTGTACTACAACTAGTCTTGAACCTTGTGCATCAAATGCTGAGTTTCAAGAATAGGAAGAGCACTCAAGCATATGTCATATATGTATGAAATTGCAAAGAAGTCTCCACAGTAACAATCTGAAGGTAATATGACAAGAGTGTAGTCATTCATGAGTCATTTCATAAAATGCTGCCTTTATAGAGGAATTGGCCATGTCCAATGATGGTGATGAGCAAGAGGGGAGGGGAAATTTGTAGGGCAATGAGTGGTTGTAGTGAGTCATGGTGGGATATTGAGAGAGTTATACACAATTGTGACACAGGTTCACCAACCCGTGGCAAGGTGCTGAATGTCTCCACTAACAATTTCCATGGACCTTAATGTTTCATTGTTGTCAGAAATTTCTGCAGATGTGGTAATTGCGATGGGTTTGCCAAGCATCTGCAGAAATTGCTGACAACAATGATTCTGTTGCATGTATAAAAATTGTCACTTTGTGAAGGAGATTTCTGCCAAAGGAGGCCTCTGGACAAGGTGAGTTCTTGCCCTGATTTAGTGTCCGAGCTGGTTAAGACAGCACCCAAAAAGGCCAATGTACCATGGAAATTGATGACAACATTGTTCTCATCTTTTTCATACAGTAATTCCAATTGCAAATGGTTAACAAAGTTGCATTCATCTTTGCACAATAAATTCTGTTTGCAAAATGGATGTGCAACATTGACAAATTTCTATCTGTGCAATTCAGGTTGTTCACATTATCTGAATTCCTTGTGAGCATGACAGTCTTGGTCAAACTTCTCTACTTTCTGTACTGTTCCAAACCTGTAGCTTGTTTCTAGCTTTTACTTGAGAGGGTTGTGCAATGAAAACCATAACATGTCACAGATCCATTATCGGGCACCAGTTTAGTAAAATGAGTAGGTTTACTTGGAAGTCATTCTAGAGAATTTCAAACCTTGATAAAAGCTTCAGTACTGCAGAACACACCTTTTCCACCATGGTCTTGAATCAGGAAGAAGCATCGAAATGGCATCTGTCAAACTTCTCCAAGCCCAATGATGCTAACCAGGATCCTTCGCATCTGTAAACCTACATTAAGAACAATTATACAGTGCACAACGTGCAGAAAGTGAAGAACAGTTACAAAAGAAGAAGAAAGATGGTGAGAGAGTGGCTGCAGGTGAAAGAAAAGTGGCATCAACACACAAAGACATGTACTGTTCCTTATGTAGAATGATATAGTCATGCTACCAACACTTTTGCTCACAGCTTGTCAAATCCATTAACACCAACTTTTTGTGGTCACATTATCAGATTACGGATAACATGCCAACATGTGCTGTTTTCATCACCTCTTTTGGCACCTGCCATTCTCTGGTGCCTGCACAAATATGAACCCATTTTATGTCTGTACTCCACTTGTCCAATAAAATAACTCACTGAAAATCATTTGTAAGATGCAACAGGCAAGCTAACTGTCTGGCACAAGTTTACCATGAATGACGGACTGGCTAAGAATCCTCCAACATCAGTTGTCAAGAAATAACAATTCCCACTTTAGGAGGGGGGAAAGTACCCAAGAAAGAACAAATACAAGAATTGAATTTACCTTTTCCCAGAAGCAACTTGAGCTATGCTTTTGATTTAGTTATACTTCCTGTGTCATATTGACAGTCTTCCCACTGTTTTACCAATCACTGAAATTTGAAAGGAGGGTTACAAATGCAACCATTGCAAATGGCAATGTGACTAAGCAGATAAAAATCTACTTTTATATAATGGACCAAACCTTTTAGCTGATCCTCCTTCCATGTAGTAATTTGCTCTGACATGATCCTCTATAAGTTGGTTGGATGTTAATGATACATGTGCTGTTGCAACTGAACACCATAATTGATCAGAAGTCTAAAGATGGCTTTAAAATTCTTTTGTCATTCCTTATACTTGTCTGCTTGTCACTACAGCTGTTATCAGTCTGGATTCCTGTTGCTGATGACGACTTGCCTCGTGTACGACCAATGCCCAATCGTGGGAGACCTCGATTGAGACCATCCAGAAGAACACATGCCTTGCACCATTTCTGCATGCACAAATTTCATCTTTCTCTCATCAGACTCATCAGAATGAGTGATCTGTCTACACAAAAAGCACAAGGTTGCTGGATTACATCAGTAATTTTCTTTCCATCCATCACTGGGAACCCGCCTACCCAATGTACACAACAAGCCACAGTAAAATAATCTTCACTGGCACAATATTCTTAAAGAAATGTACAATAGTAAAAAATCAAACTACCTGGCTGGAGATGTAGCCACATTTCTCACAAGTTCCTTGTTCTGGCATCTTTGTGGTCAATGCAAATCTGAAGCTTTCTCCTGATTTTATGATATCAAGGATAGCTCGTGGCCTGAGGTGCACACCAGAGGAAATGTGTCAGGCAAGCATCCAGCAAATGTAGGGGAAAAACCCCTCCAATCATCCTCAAACTAGATATATCTGGCTTTACCTTATTGATTCCAAATCTTTGATGAACTCACGTGCATAACCTCGATAGGCATTTGGAGAATAAGTGCCTGCACATCAATATAGACAATACACTGGTTATCTATAGCTTATGCACACATTTTGTTCAATTGCCAGAAGGTCCAAATCCAGTGACTTCTTGTGCTTGAAAAAATGAATCCATAATACTTACATTCAGTAGAGAAATAGTCGAGCTTCTTGTAGTATGCATATGTGAACAAGCAGTCAAGGTTTCCGAAACTCATGGGGATTTCCACCCAAGTCAAACCAGGACTCCCACTTGTCTATTTCATGACCACTTTCCAATGCACATCAAACCTAGGACCTCTTGCACACTTCAGGGATTATTAAGGATTGTGAAAAGACAGAGCTACATGATATCCAGCAAAGAAATTTCTGCATCAGTCCGGGCTCATTTGAGCAACCCTGCTATAGAAAGTGCCCACTGACTAACAGCATGAATTTTTCGGAAATTACAGTGCCCACAAAGCTTTCACTATACTTAAAAGTAAGATTGCACATCCAAGACTAGTCTCCACAAGCATTCCATGAAAAAGCAACCACTGCTGTAAGTCTCAACTGGAAGGAGGATATAGGACAATTTCCTTCTCATAAGTGTACTTGAAAGGCTTGCAACGTGGAAGGGCACCCTCTTCTCCTGTTATGATTGCAGTGCATCTGCTCAGTCTGCAAATCAAGCCCATCTTATGAGTCCAGGAAAGAAACCTTCTAATGTCCAGATAAAGAAACAAGATTGAGGAAACCCAATGCAATGAGCCACCATTGCAAAAAAAATTGCCAGTTCTCTGACTTGGCCAGGAAAATGTTATTTATAGCTTCTTATGTAGACAGGGGTTCACCAAAAGTACCGAGCAATATCACCACGAATAATGTTAAGCAAGACAGTCTCAGCAATATCATCAGCATTGTGGCCTGTTGCCATCTTGTCTGCTTTCATCTTTGCAGCTCCTCGATCCAAAGCCTGAAAAACTCAGTTTTTATGAGTAGAAATAAACTATTAATATATCTTTTTTCAGCAATTCAAAACTTAAAGTCAAGAACCCCATTTGATTCTCCCAACAGTAAAAATGGACAGTATATGATAATCAAGAACTGATGAAAGGTGGACTGAGTGTGCATGCAGATCTTACTCCTGACCAACAAACATGATAACAATTTTAAGAGGTTTCCAGCACTAAACACATCAGCAAAACCCAATGTAAGTCATAGCAGATTTGAGGATTACATCCACCCTGAGCATTGATAATTCCCAGATCAACAAGAACCAGAGACTTGCAAAAACATGTATTTCATTTGGTACCTGGCGTCGGAAGACACCACAAAATGTGCAATTATTCTTGCGCCCAATTTCTCGTACTATCTCATCCATAGACCACCCATACAGAGCTTTATATGAAAGAACCTCCAATGGTATACCATACTGCACATAGACACCAAATTCAAAGAACCAACAGTCGAATATCACAAATTCAGGCCTTCCTCATGAGCCCTACTTGGTGTTGCATATTCAAAAGCTTCAATTCAACAGATTCATCCAGACACAATTGCAATGGAAAGAGAATACTTGAAATTCATTCATCAAGTTTTAAGAATCAATCCACACCTGGATGTCATTGCACTTCACAGTCAAAAGCTTTGAATCAACAGACTCATGCAGACATGATTGCTAGTGACAAAGAATAGTTCAGACTTCATCAAAGTTAAGAAGCAGGATGATTTCACCTGGATTTCATTGCGCTTCACAGTCTCAAGAGAATCATCTCTATAACCTGTAATCCCTTCATC
>Ga0209208_10012405_pt1 | contig 10794 bp, 9 predicted proteins | sample S1TSphfallax_3_FD_187694 | JGI IMG/M metagenome (GOLD analysis project Ga0209208, IMG submission 187694) | Host-associated microbial communities from peat moss isolated from Minnesota, USA - S1T2_Fd - Sphagnum fallax MG (SPAdes) (version 2) | ecosystem: Host-associated > Plants > Peat moss >... | reverse complement strand
TAATTCCTACAAATTAAATGCCACGCACATTGCAAAGTGCTGGAGAACCTTGGCCTCTTCAACACATGTTTGATGAATAATTATAAAATTTGAGGATTCCATTTCAACAAATGATATATTCCATCAATTTCTTTACTTTCCTCCAGAAAAAAAATATTTCTGAAAATAAAATAATTTCTGAGAATTTTAGCATTCCCAAAAATAATATAATTACTGTTGAACTAGCCCTGTTTGGAAGGGATCAATTGTCTCACAAATTAATCAAGGAAGTCAAAATAAGATTATGGCTAGTTTAGTGTATGGCTAATCTAATTATTCAACCCTTTATTGCAAAGACTAAAATGCATTTTTTTTATGGAGGAAGGTAATGGAATGAAACAAGATGGCATCATTTTATATTTTGATGTACCAAAATTGGCGGTGTTTAATTAAGCCACACCTATTACAACCAACAAGCATAACATCCCATTCATGCAACATCCACCATGGTCCATATATAATGGGATTTTCTATAAAAGTTCAAATAAATTATTATGCCACTATTTGTATGAATGTCAATCATTCAATGAAAAACATTTTTTCAGAAGACAACCAAATGAATGTTTTTGAATTGTTTCAAATAAAATAAAATAATTTTGAAATGGATACTAATGACCATGATATGGCCACCTTGTTATCACCACATTAAATATTCTAACACCATTTAGATCTTTCACCCCCAATGTCGTAAAGCTTCTAACATTTTTTGAAAATACATGTGATAATAATGAAAGATACTCTTATGACTTGACATCCCAAAATGTTACATGAAAGCCTCTTTTCCTACATTGTTAAAGTTCGCACAAAAGCATGAATCTAAATTTTTGCACGCAATATGATAATTAAATTTGTGCCAATCTTTTTAAGAGACTCAAGATACCATACCAACTTTCAATGGGTGACCATCAAATGGATCTGCATCTATAAGTGACAAACATGCCATTTTTTTAAAGATTGGTGGTAAGTAATACCGTGCTTTCATGATGCACTCAAATGGCTTTCTTAACTTAAAGAAAATCTTCCACATTGGTGGCAGGCTTATGTGAAGACAAAATAAAATCAATCAAAGTTCACAAGATATGTCGCCCAAAAAAAGTCATTTAGTAGATTTTGGGTACTTCCAAATAGACCAAATTGAAGTGATGGCAAGTCTAACCCAAAATAACATTTTCCAATGCATTAAAATATTAAGAGTTGAGTCCATCTTCCCGTTGCCATTCAAGTTCATAAGAACAATCTTCTTTCCCATAGTGTCAATATAAATCCTTCAATTAACACAACATATAATGTGACATTTGGCATCACTCCTTCACTCCCATCAAATTGATCAATTTGGCATCAATTTGAAGGTTATTATAGTTCACTTGCACCAAATTTGTGGTCTTAGTAAACGTTAAACCTTCTTGGAATCACCAATGGATGTTAAAATAAATGACAATAAACAATTTTTTTCAATTATGAATGAATTATTGGTTTCATGAATGAACCTCATCTCGAACTATTAGTTTTAAATAATATAGGTTAATGTATGCAATGTACATCAATTTATGAACATTAGAATCAACCCTCATAAGAATCATGTTAAAATTGGTTGGTATATAATAGGTATTTTGAATTTGGAATCAATTTTCACCCTAATCAACTAGCATTCCTCTATGAGATGAGGTATTAGGATTGTGCAAGTAGATGCCCTATAGGAGTAGCTTATTTAGGTAAATGGCTCAATCACAAGTGAGTCTACCCTAAATGGCAAGTTCAAATGTAATTGTGTAACATAAATTACAATTTTATTTTATTTTTAAAATTGATTTGGCAAAAGTGGAAGATTGTCTTTGAAAAAACACATCTTACATGTGATGAACCATTCCTCAAAAGAATTTCACAAAACAGTGGAAACTCACCACCCAAAAAATCACTGATGTATATGGTTAAGTAATTTTGATAAAATATGAAGCCTAGATAGTTCAATTAGTTTGGAGCTATGACCCACAAATGGTCCCAAATTCAAGCAAAAATTATGTCCCAACTCCTTAATGGATGGAAAGTTTTTTCACATTCTTGACATATAGCTAAAAGAATTAAACAAGATCTTCTATGATTTTTAAGGATAGTGTTTTAACCTAGATGTCCTAATTTGGGTCCCCATTTTGGTTAGTAAGAATCATTATTTATGATTAGTAATTAGGACCACAGTGGAATTAGGTTGGATTTTTGGAACTAGTACAAAAACAAAAACCTGATTTTATTTTCTTCAAAAAACTAGACTTAAATTAGGTTCCTAGTTCAAAATTTTGGTCTGAAACTGAAACCAAAACCATAATTGAGATTTTTGGAAAAACAAATTTTTGATAAACAAAATGCACATGTAATGTGTATTAGCTTTTTACTGTGCTAGAACTTTGTCTATAAATAGTTATTACACATTGAATAGTCGGTTCACTCATAATAACTAAGCACAATAATTCAAATCATAAAATTCAACAATTCCATTGGCTTGAAAAAAGCATCCTCATGGCCACACATAACCTTACTTTGTTAAACATTGAAAATAATGATCCTTTACAACCATCTCCATTGGTCTTTTAAAATGTTCACAATCCTATGAACCCCTATTACAAACTTAACTATTAATTCACTCAAGATACATTTAAAAAATAATTCAATCCACCAAATCTAACAATTTCACTTGCCATAACATTTTTGTGTACACCTACACACAACAATATTTTTTGAAGACACTAACATTATAATCCTTGTCTATCTATAACTATGGTTTAAAAGTGATTAAAATTAAGAAGATTTTGAACAATTGAATCTATATCTAGATCATTGAAATGTTCCCCATTTTAATCCTATTTGAATGTTTAAACTAGTGCATTTGTATGGTTTAAATATACATAAACTTGTAACAAAAGTGGATACACTATCTTTGTATCAAATTTTACAACAATTTCACCAACAACCAAAAAAATTCACATAATCTTGAATAACTTTCATATTTTTGAAAGAAGGGTCAAGCATTATGGCCAATTCATGTTATGTGCTCCAATTTAGAAATGAAAGACTCAAAAATGTTTAAAATGGCCCAAATAAACAAAAAAAATTTGTCATAATCTTCAATTTAAATTTTGACAACTTTGAATCAAAATCACCGTGTATCTAAAGTTAATTTGAAACTTCAATTTTTCCTATTTCAATTTTCACAATAATTCATAAGGTGTAAGAAAAAATTAATGCATCTTATTTAAATTAGAAGCCTTGGCTTTGGTTCAAAACACATTGCTTGACCATTGCTACAAAATATCACATATGATTTGAGCAATAACCCAAGTCTGACCAATTGACATTTTGGGCATTTTGGGCATTTTGGACATTTTGGGCATTTTTTACCTTCATTTTATATATTGTGTTAAATGCAATTCTTAAACATGTTTTTTTAAAGAAATAATATTGTGGTTTTTATTTTAGTTCACAAGCCTTTGAATATTTTTCCCATGGGCAAATTGTGAACATCAACATTCATTATAGCATAATGGCATAACACACATCTCATAATTTTTAATTTACAAGAATTGATAAAGGCACCATCATTCACAATAAATTTTTTAAAAAAAATTGACAGAAAGATGAAAAGGGTATTGCAAATCACAATTTGCTAACAACTTTGGAATGAGAAACTCCCATCAAACATTTACCTCAAGATTGGACACCTTGTGTGAACATTAGTGATTTGAGTTTGAGAGTTTGAGTTTGGCTTTTCCAATATCAAACAAAAAAATTTGGTTTGATGAGAGGGGGAATGGTAATTGTTGATTTCATTGTACTATTTGTTACACAAACATTCAATTAACAAGCAACAACCAAAACAAATGAACAACCAAAAAACACAAATTGGAAACAATAAACAACACTTTCAAACTTCAAACTTGCATTTCAACTCAAAATAAGACCACTTTGAAATAAGTTTTGATATGTGAAACTTACTTTGAAAATTTTTGTTCCAAAATCATGTCATTCAAAAACAAGAAAAAATAAATGACAACTACATGTCTAAAGCCTTCTCAAACTCTAAACCTTAAAACCATGTGGCATTCAAACAAAAAGACATCATAAGAATGAGCAAAAACTTTTGAACTCATTCAAAATTTGCAACAAGTAATCAACAAGCTTGCAAAGGTAAAAATGTAACAATATTCCAAAACACATTGAATACAAAGAAATGCATAAAAAGTTTTCAAAACACAACCTACAACTTTTAAGTGCAACCAAAGTATCTTCAAAAGGTTCATTGAGAGATGAGAATTGCCACATGGCAAGTGGCAACCCCAACAATCTCTCGTTGTAAAAAATAATCTCTAACTTGAAGTAGCAACCTCGAGCTCAAACTTTTTGCCCTGTGCTTTAGTCCAAAATTCATTCCTAGCAAACGACCACAAACACAAAACGAAAAAAATAAAATCGTTACAAGCAATGGATTAACTAAGCACAATGAAAAAGAGAAAATGACCAAAAACAAAAAAAATAAAGCTCAAATGAAATGTTCAATAGCAATGTTGATGGATAAAAGAAACAACCTAAGCCTTAAACCTAAAGATTATTCAGGCTTTGGAATTCTATGAAAAGGATCGAAGACAATGCAAGCATGTCAACTTTGCAAAGATAACAATTATCAAAGTATGGATCGACAGTGAATCTTTAAAAGACAATGTTTCCCAGGTTTAGGGTCGAAATCCGGTTCTTCAACTTGCAGATGTGTTAGGGTCCGGTTCATTTTACCCGGAACCACATACCCGGTCTACACTGGTGCCGTCGTTGTTCTACGGATCATATCTTATACCCGGGTAATGCTGATGACGAGCGACCGACCCACCGCCCGCCCGACCACAAGCGCAAGTGCTGTTGTTGTTGCCTCTTCTGTTGTGCCTGCTACGCGCTCGAGCTCGCAACTCTCATCTGCTGTGAAGTCGACATTCTGCAAGGCGAATTTTGTCGCTTGGTAACAAAATTGTTCCCGAAAGATGGCACAATTTTTGCTTCTCAATTCCACGTCTATTGTAAGCCATATCCCGGTGAGAGAGAGAGAGACGGTCCTGACTGACTCCTCATCAATTGCTGTGTTCACTTTGTTGCCTTGTTGTTTCTTTGGTTTTCTTTCGAGGAAGCTTTGGGCTTGTAGGTCAGGAGATTTAGAACTGACTGGAGAGACATTCCTTGTGGTCTGAGATTAGTGACGACGGTGATGATGATGATGACGACGACGATGATGCAGGCGTTTTTTAATACGGGGCTGCGGCCTGCTTCATCGATGAAGCAAGCTCAATCTATTGCACACGGTTGTGCGGAGAAGAGGAGGAGGACTAGCAGGAGAAGTTCTTTGAAAAGTGTCAGAGCTTTGTTTAATCCCGGGGATGATCCTATTCTCAAGGAGGTTTTGAAGGTAAGGCTGGATATTGTTGCTTTCTGTTTTCATCGATCCAGGGTTGTAGTTTTGTTCTCCAGCTTCTAATGCAGAGGTTTGATGGATGGCGAATCTGCGCGTCTTAAAACCTAAATAACACTCAGACAGAAAAGTCGGAGAAAGGAAGAACAGAGGAGATGTCTTAGAAAGGCCTTGTTCTCAACAGTGGTTCTCAGAGCGTTTGTATTTGATCACTTTTGAATGCAGTCACTCTTTGCTGCAACCTGACTTTTGAGGATTTCTGCTGCAATGTGGAAAAAATAGGGTTTTAGTTCAGCTTTTTTGATGGTTGTCAAACCAGGTACTTAATGCAAGAGTCTTCTCATCATCAATTCAGAAGAGAGAAAGTAGGAGAGCAGAAAGTGTCAGATTCTTGTGTGTATCATGTTGTGGCCGCAAGTGCATATGTACATTTTACTGGGCTGTGCAAACAGAAACCCCTCATCAGTACAAATGGTCTGTTAAGTGTATATCTGTGAGCTCTTTGATTGCAGGTTCCTGATTGCAGTAATCTACCTTACACATCTTCTCATTTCATCATCAATTCAGAAGAGAGAAAGTAGAAGAAGGAGAGCAGGTAGTGTCTGGCAGTTGTGTGTATCATCATGTAGCAGAAATGGCATATGTATGTACTGCTGACAAACAGAAACCTCTCATGAGTACAAATGATCTGTTAAGGCTATTTGTGAGCTCTTTGATTGCAGGTTCCTGATTGCAGTAGTCTACCTTACACTTCTTCCCATGGTGTCAATTTGGACTCCTCATGATGAATCCTGGTGGACACAGAATCAGCTGCAAGAATGTGGACTCCAGAGACTGAATGTAGTGTTTGATATTGATTTTCTGGGGTTTTTATTGGGGACAGGAGCCAATTGCTTTCTTCGAGGGAGTGTTTGCAGGTTTGCCTCAGCTTGACCTGAAGGAGGAGCCACTGCGGGAGTGGGTGGCATGGACTTCTGAGGCTGCTGGGCTAGATTTGTCAGAATCACCTTCTGCTGACGATGATGATTCCATTCCTGAAGATATTCAAATTGACTGATACAGGATTGGGATGCCACCGCTGGACAACACAGCAGTGGGTTCAGTACTGTCTTATTATTCATGTGAACTTTTGTCATAGAAGAATGCGAGTTTATGCTAAAAGTTGAAGCAAAGTGGTAGTATGGCCATTACACATAGTGTGTTGGTGTTAGCTATGCCTCTTGAGTGCTTGCCAACATCATGACCGAGTCTTCCAGAAACACAACAGAAACTCAGGACTCAGATTTTGTATAATGCTTTGCCTGAAATTGTAGGCAGATCGTTGTACACTTATCTACACCCACCATGACAAGTTGATGAAGTTTGTGGGTAGTCATGGGAGCTTGTGCTAATTGTAATGAAGGTGGTGGTTTGACACTTTGTGAGCACCTCTCGTAGGGTTATGACTGCACTCATTGTTATGTAAACCTTTCGAATTGGTTGTTGTGAAGATTTTCTCTGCAATATCATAGACAAGTGTTTGTCAGTAGTGTAGCATAAGAAAAAATTTAGTCACTTACAACTTGGGGTGCTGGTTATGTCTGTTCTTCTATGCACTTTTGGCTGGCCATGCAGCAATTTGCCGAGAAGATTAGGAACCTAAACATGCAGTGGTGGATGTGGCTTCTAAGTATCTCCAAGACCTGGGCCCTGTGTCAGGCAGATGATGATCCAGGTGAATACCCAACTTTGTATCCAAACATCTTATTTGACTTTACAAGAGGAACTTTGGACATGATCCAGTTGTAGCAAGTACACACTGCTCAATTAACACAGTGAAATTGGTGGCTGTTTGCAAGAAGCTCGAATTCTGTATGACTTTAAGATACTGCATGTTGCTACTGAGGTCCATTTTTCCACTGGGTTCCAGTTTAGGGTTTAGGGTTTAGCTAACTATGATGGTTACACTAGTGCACCAGGAGGGATGAATGGTGGGTGGACAGGAAACACTTTTTTTATTTGATTCAGTTCCCTAGCTAACTACGGTGGTTAGCTCAGTTTCTGTTTTCACATACCTAGTAACAACCACCACTAGCACTTATCTATGTACCAAGGTGTCCCATCCTGACAATCTGCATGTGATCTACTTACCTAGTAACCACCTATTATCCTAGCTTCCTAAAGGACCCATCCCTTGTATGATAGTTTTATGACAGATCATAAGGTGAAATCAGATGTCAACTCAGACAGTGGGGATTCATCCACAACTTAGTCAGAATAGGCTTTCAATGGATGGTGCACTCATGACTGTTGGTTGGTTAGTGTTGGTTATTCATAGTTAACCAAGAACCACCAGTGCACCATGAGGGATGGATGGTGGGTAGATAGGAAGCACTTTTTCATTAGGTTCCAATTCACAGTCATTAGCACAATTTCCTAGACAAAGTCTCTTTTGATGGTGTCATATACCCCAAAACATCTTGTGAGTTAATTGGACATTGAAGGCTTCTCTTGTTACTTCTTGAATCTAACTATGAGGCAAAGTCCTCAAGGTATATCCTATGATATCTTTGGTGAACGTTTTGAACTAGAGTATACAAGTGTTGACATGATTCATATGCCTCATGTTCAATCCTATATCTCTATTGCTATTAAGTTGGGCTTTATTAGTAATCAATTTTACAAGTTTTGAGGCTTTGTGTTTCTAAAGATTTCCTTGTTTCTCAGATGGTTAGTCTTATTGTCTTTTTGAAAAGTAAAGGCTACCTTCTAAATTTTTGTTCAAGAGGAATAGAGAGTTGGTCAATTTAGGTCGTTTTTAGAATTTTAGTATTTGAGGTATTCTAAATGGATTTCATGTAGAGTCTTTTACATGGGTAGCTTCTTGTAAGCCTACTTTGTCTCAATTTTTTTCTCCGATTTATTTCTTTATGTTTTGTCTTCCTTTTTTGGGTGTTTATTTTGTTTTTCCCTTTATTTTATTTTTGTGTGTCTTCTTATGTTGTGTGTTGCTAGCTAGTATCATGGTTAAGTCTTGCCATTATTGGGTTGAGACATGGAACCCAACATCATGAAACTAGACTTAACCCAGCAATGGCAAGAAACCCATTACCTAAACCTAATATGCAAATTAGTGTTACCCTGCAAATTACTATGCCCATTGCAGGGAGATGATGAAATCAAGTGATAGAGAAATCAATATTATACGTGTTATTGTTGATTGTCCCTAAACAAGATAGACTATTCTTCATTCCTATTGTGAGTGAGTATTTTTTTTTTGTGTTGTACTTTTCATAGTGTCCTTTCTTCCCAATTTTATATAGCCTTTATTTAAGTCTTTCTTTGACGTTATAAAGTTTTAACCTTGTTCAAGCTTTTTTAATCATGAAAATGGAGATTTTTCAATTCCCAGAAGAGAGATATATAGGAGGTTTAATTTTGTTTGTATTATTTACCTACTAACCCAATAGCCTTCAACTAATGTACTAAGCAATCTATTCACCAACTCCACTGATATATTTTTCAATTTGTGGCACTCCCTCAATCAAAATGTCTTGAGATGTGATAAGTTCACAATTGAATCAGGTAAACACCCCAAAACCCTAGGTCGAGGTGTTAGAGTTCCTTTAAGTTGAAACATGGAGTCAAATAAACACCCCAACTGGGAACAACCAAATAAGTAAAGTTCTACCAAGCTTTGAAGTTTCGCGAAAAGCACTGGCAGATTTTTAATTTGTCACACTCCTTCAATTGAAATGTCTTGAAATGTGACAAGTTCAAAATTGAATCAAGTAAACACCCCAACTCCCAACAAACAGATCAGTCAAATTCCACCAAGCTTTGAAGTTTTTCAAACTCCACTAGCAGATTTTCCAATTTGTGGCACCCTTTCAATCGAAATGTCTTGAGTTTTGACAAGTTCACAATTGAATCAGGTAAACACCCCAACTTGGAACAGCCAGATAAGTTAAGTTCCACCAAGCTTTGAAGTTTCCCGATCTCCATTGGCAAATTCTCCAATTTTTCGCACCTCGATAATTGAAATGTCTTGAGATGTGACAAGTTCACAATTGAATCAGGTAAACACCCCAACTTAATACAATCCTTGAAATCAAGTTCCACCAAGCTTTGAAGTTTCCCGAACTCCACTGGCAAATTTTCCAATTTGTCACACCCCACCAATCGAAATGTCTTGAGTTGTGATAAATGCACAATTGAATCAGGTAAATACCCCAACTTGGAACAACAGGATAAATCAAGTTTTACTAAGCTTTGAAGTTTCCCGAACTCCATTGGCAAATTTTCCAATTTTTTGCACCCCCCAAATTGAAATGTTTTGAGTTGTGACAAGTTCACAATTGAATCAGGTAAACACCCCAACTCGGAACAATAGGATAAGTCAAGTTCCACCAAGCTTTGAAGTTTCCCGAACTCCACTGGCAGATTTTTCAATTTGTCACACCCTCGTAATCGAAATGTCTTGAGTTGTGACAAGTTCACAATTGAATCAGGTAAACACCCCAACTGGGAACTAGATAAGTCAAGTTTCACCAAGCTTTGAAGTTTCCCGAACTCCACCGGCAAATTTTTCAATTTGTCGCACCCCCATAATCCAAATGTCTTGAGTTGTGACAAGTTCACAATTGAATGAGGTAAACACCCCAACTGGGAACAACCAGATAAGTAAAGTTCCTCTAAACTTTGAAGTTTCCCGATCTCCACTGGCAGATTTTCCAATTTGCCGCAGCTGAACAATTTAAATGTTTTGAGTTGTGATAAGTGGACAATTGAATCAGGTAAACACCCCAACTTGTAACAACCAGATAAATCAAGTTCCACCAAGCTTTGAAGTTTCTCGAACTCCATTGGCAAATTCTCCAATATGCGGCACGCCGATAATTGAAATGTCTTGAGTTGTGACAAGTTCACAATTGAATCAGGTAAACATTGCAACTGGGCACAGTCAGATAAATCAAGTTCCACCAAGCTTTGAAGTTTCCCAAACTCCACTGGCAGATTTTCCAATTTATAGCACTTGAATAATCGAAATGTTTTGAGTTGTGACAAGTTCACAATTGAATCAGGTAAACATCGCAATTGAGAACACTCAGATAAATCAAGTTCCACCAAGTTTTGAAGTTTTCCAATCTCCATTGGCAAATTCTTCAATATGTGGCACCCCGATAATCGAAATGTCTTGAGTTGTGACAAGTTCACAATTGAATTAGGTAAACACCTCAGTTGAACACAATTATATAAGTCGAGGTGTTTGAGTTCCTTAAATTGAGACATGGAGTCGGGTAATGCTTTTAAACTCGAGCAAAATGCTAAATTCA
>Ga0209208_10012404_pt1 | contig 10794 bp, 9 predicted proteins | sample S1TSphfallax_3_FD_187694 | JGI IMG/M metagenome (GOLD analysis project Ga0209208, IMG submission 187694) | Host-associated microbial communities from peat moss isolated from Minnesota, USA - S1T2_Fd - Sphagnum fallax MG (SPAdes) (version 2) | ecosystem: Host-associated > Plants > Peat moss >... | reverse complement strand
AGAGAAATTGCACAAGGTAAAATGCAGATGATGCAATTGAAAGCTTGTTTGTGTTTTCTTCCTTGCTGGCTCTTCTGTCAAGATCTATTTGCCGTCTGCAGGGCAGCATTAGACTGGAGGATGGGGACTCCAGTCCAATCAGATCTGGTATGCAGCTCAACTAGTTCTGATGCAGGGCTTGACTGCATGCATTTGTTTCTTGAATCTTTTTGGGTGGTATGATGCCGAATATGCTTGGTGGTAAAGTGAGGACAGGCTGATTTGTCCATCCAGGATATAAGCCTAATAATGTAAGCCTAACATGCCTGCGAATGTTTACCGAATGTTCACCCGTTGATTTATAAAATTCTTTAAAATTCTTGCTTCTTCGGGCTTCCATAACATTCCCGCACCAAGAATGTCATAACTATGGAATCAACAAGCAACGAGGAAGGTGAACAAGGAGTACTAATTGCCACATCAAGCTTGGCATCATTAGTAGACATGATTTGGGTCAATGATGAAGAATGATGCAAAGTAGATGGCATTAATTCTATAGAAATTTTGGTAATAGTGGGTTCAGGTTAAATGCAAATATTAGTGTCCAGTAAAGTAGTGTCAAAGGTGGTTTGATTAAGCATCGTAAACTTACAAACTTGAGGAGGGGGAGTAAATTGTTCAACCTCAGTAAGGTTAGTGGCTTGCATTGATACCAAAAGATGGGGACAAAATTCAAAAGGTGGATCAATGGAATCAAATTTCATGTTAATGTCATGGGGATTTGATTATCGATGCCCAATATCTACATCTTCTTCATCTTCATCACATGTCACCTCTAGAATTGACAACTTCCCATCATCTTCAATGACCTCCAAAGCTTTATCATAAGATGAAATTTTCAATCTTTTGGGTTTCAATGGAGATGTCACCTCAAAACCATGCATCCCCTTCTTTTTTGGACTAACAAGAGTACCACCACCATATGTTGACAACTATGCTATTAACAAAATCTAGGATCCCACTCCTTGTTGGTGGTGTGTCGAAATTAACGTTTTAGAAAGTTCAGTGAATGTAGTTGATGACCCAACTTCTATTTTTTACAGTGATGAATTCTTGTGTAAGACGACTGCCAAAATCCAATCAAACATAAATGTTATGAAAATATTTTTACTAAAATAGAAAAAAAAGACACTACCAATTATAGACCTAGAGAATAAACAAGTTTGAAAATTTGATTTGTACATTGCACATAGATTACATGTAAAAATTGAAAGCATAGATGTGTGGTTTGAACATGGAAATACTATAGCACATTGTCACTTTAAAAGGGGCCAAATTACCAATAAAGACTTAATATAAATTTCATGAGTACATAATATATAACACAAAAATTAGGTAAGCTAAATGTATCAAATTCAACTATAAGGAATGACAGGTCCATCACAAATTACATCATAACACACCGCCAAAAGGACTTCCTCCTTAAAATTAAGAGTCAAATTCAAAACATTAAAGGACGTGATGGCATAGTGAGGATTCTTTAAAAAAAGTCAAGAGTCTAAACCTAATGCCCATGATACGTAAGTTAGGAGTTGGAAATTAGAAAGGAGATCCATGACATCAAAGAATTGGTGAAAAAGACTAGTATTGCATATAACTTTCAGGATTTAGACTTAAAAGTCAAGAGTGATACCCATACAATCAAAGGAGTACATACAAATTTCAAGACTTAAACTCAAATTGTAGGAGAAGAGCATAAATGAGATGCAAACTATCAAAGGATTACACACAACCATTAAGGCTTATACTTGGGAAGGAGGAATGATGCCCATACATTCTAGGACTCCATACAGCTTTTAGGACTCAAATTGAAAAGCCAAAAGTTCAATATGTAGATTGTCAATGGATTACAAACAAGATTCATAAAGGTCAATTAATTAGACTCATAAAGGAATGATACCCGTATTCATAAAGGATTAACATAATCATAAAGGCTCAGACTTAAACAGTAGGAGTAACACCCATAACATTAGCGAGCAATAATGGACACAACCACTACTTAGCTCTGACCCAAAAAATAAAAGTTATATATATATGCATATATTTATAAACACCAATCAAGGAAGCAAAGTTCTTTGCAAGAATATGTTTACATGATATCCCACTCCAACATAAGTACTTTGCAAAAAAATGTTAATCACAATAAGATGAATTTTTTAAGGAAGGAAACATGTTCTTAGATGAAATTTAAACTACCATGTTCAATACAAAAATCAAATTTGTGAATTCAAAGGAATGCTTGCAAAGCTAATGCAAAAACTTGACACACTTAAATGAAAATACAACTTAGCATGCTCTATGCATTGAAGGCAAAGGTGCAAATATAAACCTTGTTATGAAAGGGTGTTAGATCTTTGTTGTAACCACTTTTTCCACTGTTCTATTAAGTTCAATTGAACAGCTGCTACTTCTTGTTTAGTTGATAGAGGACCTAACCCCATATTCACCCATTAATTAAGATACATTGGTTCATGACAAAATTCCACTGCACTAGATCTTTGTTGTAACCACTTTTTCCACTGTTTTATTAAGTTTAATTGAACAGTTGTTACTTCTTGTTCAATTGATAGAGGACCTAACCCCATATTCACCTATCAGTTAGCATACATTGGTTCATGACAAATTCCATTGCACAACATGTTGAATTCTAGAGATGAGAAAATAAACAAAATGGGTGATAAGTATGCCCACAAGATGTAACAACAATGTCATTTGCATGAAACGATTCTTGAGATAATGGGCAAGCCTTGACTAATATGAAGCTCCTGTGGTCCTCGACTTGTTCACTTGGGTGCACAATGGGCAAAGGAAAGATGCAAACTCTAAACCTTAAGTGCATATGCTCTACTTGGTTTTGGATGGATTCCTTAATAGCTTGAATTGCAACAAGTGCTTGTTCAACCTTAGTAATATTAAAACCAATATCTTCATACTCTTTACATGTATTGTGGCATGAAAAAGTTTCAAATTAGGCACGTTGGTCCAATTTTTCAATAACTTTGGTATGATAATCCACCTCATGATTGAGGCCATCTAGCTTGTCAAGATGCAACTTAATAAAAGTTTGCAACCTTTCTAGTCCTTGTCCTCATTTGACATACCCATCAAAGCTGCCTGCAAATTTTCTACTTGTGTTTTTTAAGTTGAAAACGTGCCCATTGCAATCTCCATCTCCATCTTAGTTTCAGCATAAGCTACCTCTTTGTCCTCCATTTGAAAATGAAGGTGCTTCACCTTTGCTTCAAGATTGGACTTCTATTGCAAAACATTTGCAATGGATGATTTCATAACTATTAATTCACCTTTTTCAGTTCTTGCAACTCCTCGATTCCAAAAACCTTTTCTTTGGTGAAGCCAATTGGTCTTCTTCCATGATTTGTCACCATAGTCGAACCATGAGGAGTTTTTTTGGGCTTATGCATGTTCAAAGAACCAACAACAGCCCCTTCCAATTTCACAACAACATTTTTGTCCATTGTTGTATTATGGGCCTTTATAATTTAAGTGCCTTTGAGTCCTCTTCGAGCTTTCTCCTTGGCAACTTCCAAACCAAGAGAGGCCTAATTCACAAGTACAACTTTTCGTTATGCTACAATCCCCCAATAAAGCTTATCTCCAAATTCATTGTTTGTGATTTTTTCATTAGTAGGGTATAATTTGAAATATAATTCTTCAACTTGCATCTTCACCTCAGGATCAAGATCAAGGTTGTTTGATCTATAGCCATTGGCCTTCTTAGGGCCAAACATAATTACAACCTCATAAAGTGTGATATGCCCATTTTCAACTAATTTTTTAGGTTGTATTCCAAATCTAGGCAATTTCATGACCATAGTCCAATATGTCATATCACGACTGCCATAGTTTACGTCTTTTTTTTGGAGCTTTTTGCAAGCTCCAAAGGAGTCTAAGACCATCTTGGCCAAATAGATAACCCTAAACCCTAAACTTGTAGCAAGACCACCAACAACCTGGTTAATGCAAATATGAGGAACTTGTAACCAACAAATCAAAAAAATAATGCAAGAAAGGTAAAAGATTTTTTTGTAGACAAATTGATCCTTCAAAACCGTAAAACAAGGTGAACAATGTTAAATGTAGTATTGAACTCTACAAAGTTAAAGTAAACCCACCTAGATTTGCTTAGACTTGTATGATTCTATGTGTGTTGAGAAGAATTGATGAGCCATACTTCTAGACACCTTCCACCAAAAAAAACTAGTGGGTTCCCTTCTTCAACCACAAATAAATGGACACTTTGTCTTTTAAAGCAAAAATTTGTGTTAACACCAATGTGTGCAAAGAATATTGAATCATGTTATGATCAAAATTGTATTCACAAATATGTTCTTCAAGAACAATACTACCTGAAAATATGAATGTATCAAACAAATGAAAATGAAAAGAATCAAGAACAATTCCTTCTTCGTATTATGACCACGATAAACACCTTTTTGCTATTGGAAGCTTTAGTCGAAGGTATGAAAGGAACTAAGAAATACATCCCTCAAGAAATTCTTCAAGTTGTTTAGGATTAGGTTCTAAACTCTTCAAGTTGTTTAGGATTAGGTTTTAAATTCTTCAAGTTGTTTAGGATTAGGTTCTAGTGGATATAGGAAGGACTTGTAAGTGTTGGGCACATTAGGAAGCAGAAGGCCCATTGCTTGCAAAATGTCAAAACCTTCAACGCTCCATGTCAAAACCTTCAACACTCCATGTCAAAACCTTCAACGCTCCACGTCAAAATTTGACCTTCCCTAAATCCTTTCACATTGATCTTCTATGAAGCACAAACACTGTTGCTTGTTTTTTCATCACTAAAAGGGCTAATTCCACCAAAGTCAACTAACTCACCGAACTTTTCTAGAGAATATAATGGTGATGGGTATCGTTTTAAGTTTATAAACAAGTCCTGTCTATGCTCCCAATAGCTCACACTTTGTTTGTCTAATTGTCGAAGTTGCTTTAACCTCTCTATAATCTAATCAAACTCCTTTCTAATGCATTTTGAAAGTTGTTCTTCATACAACTTAGGCAGGTCGTTCATGTGTGCACAAAGATCACAAAAGTTGCGGTTTGGAGAAGTTGGAAAGATTGAACGAGATGACATACCAACAATGATGGTAAGCTCGGGCTATGGTGTGGAGCAAAACCCAACAACGCAAAGCAGGAAGGTGATTAGGGTTTAGGGTCATAGACTGTAATGGACTTAGATGACAATGAAGGCCAAATGTGCACAGACTTTGGTAAGTTCAAATTTGTGTGTGTGCTTAGTTCAATTTACTAAGCTCAATCAATTCAAATCAACGGATCATATCCATTCAATCAGGGAATTTTTTCAAAACAGGACTAAAGAAGAATGTTTTGGCTGGTACACCTTAAAGAGTTTTCACCCCCAATGAAACATTTTGGATGAGCTTCAAGTTGATAGCCATTGTTGCCAATGGACTTTAATGTGACTGGCCTCAAACAAAAGGATGGGAAACAAGCACCATGATGAAACACAACAATTAATTAGGCAACTACGTGATCAGAAACTTAAAACAAACTTGAAACAATGTGATACAGTGGGGTAAGTTAAACGTCAAACCCAACTCATCATAATTTCGTCTCCCACTCCCCTTGATTTGTCTAATGTTCCCCTTGCAATCTCTTGGTTTTTGCTGGTGGTAGCAACTCATGTGTACTCAGCTGATCAAGAGGAGATGGAACCCTAAATAAAGAACAACTTTTACTAGAACACAAAAATACACTTGGTTACTGGAAATCTATGGTAGTTGTGAATTAGAAAAAATTTGCAAACACAGAACAAAGTGTAGCAAGCTCCGAGGGACATTGGGTTTGAACGAGAGTGTGCATTTTATAAGCATGTTGGGTTGTGGGCTTGTGTGACCTAGAGAACTGGGACATGACGAACATGGGGGGGCTTAGATGATAACTTTGTTGGTGGTGTTTTTCATTCCTGTACTGATATACTTTGCTGGCTAAGTTGCATTTACCTAATTTGGATTTAGAAAGGGATTAAATTAGGGGAAGGGTGGGTTGTGGGGAGCCCTTCTTATGTGTTCTAACTTAGGGCAGTGGGTGTGTGGGTTTGGATTGATTTTCCTCTAGTGGAGTCTAAACATTAGGAGCTAACTACCTAATGGCCAAATATGGGTAGGTTTTCACTGTTGTGATGTATGTGTTCCCTCCATATAGAATATTAAATTCCAACCTACCGATTCTAATAGCTTACTTTGTATTTTTTAGGCTTAACAAAACACTAATTATTAACTACCTAATTGAACCACAATGGTCTAGCTCCTTTGATTCGGACTTTAAACTAAATCTAAACAAACTAAAGTTCTCACAAACTTGTGATCTATTTCATGTGTAATATTATGTGATAATTTCTAGTACTAAATTTATGGTTATTGCTACTAACCATATGGCCATGGAGGCCTTCTGGAATTACACCTTAATTCATTAACGGACTAGATTTTTGTTTATAACTTAAAGGAACTGTCCATGTTGTAAATATTACCAAAGTTTATTTAAATATGCATACATCACAAAAGAGAATTTAATAACTTTGGTATTGTTTGGGTGCCGTGACAGCAGTAATGAGAAATTGATGTTATAACGTGGTGAAATGGACAGCTCAATTGCTACATGTCCAAAAGTTCTTCTGTATGTTGAACTAGTCACTGTCCTTCTAGTCCCTCTTTTCACACATAAACAATCGTGAAACACTTTGCAAGGAGATAAGTTTTAGGAAAGCTTCTCCAGTGACTATCACACAAAACAAGTCTGAACGTTGGAGATCAGATGGTGATTTGTTGATCTCCACATGCAGAAATATCTCAACTGAGCTTAGCCAACCAATGGTCATGGTGTTGCTTGCGATTCAAGCATATTCAGGCCAATGCGCATTCAAAAAGGGAAAGGCTTCATAATCTCACTGGACAATTACAAATTTCCTTAGGTATGCAATTTCCATGATAAAATCACATATATCTTCAAAAAGGAACTAAGGATAAGCATGTCCTTGAACATTTCACATAACACTTCTCTAACTAGGATAAGTAGATTGGAATTTCATAATCTGCAAATGGACTTTGCTATACCCTTTTGCACAAATGAATCATGAAATTCCATTACTCATCCTACAAAGGTATTTTCCAAATTTGCCATGATTTTCTTTTTTTGTTTTCTCTAAGTTTGCCAGTGTCGATTGACACCTGACCAAATGCTGGATTTTAAAGGTCAAATGTTCTAATAACCAATTTGTCGTCAGACTTGGCATGAGATGGACCAAACTTAGGTCTAGATTGGCCAAATGTGTTTTAAACACTACAACCGTATCTGTGACTATGTTGAACCTCTGAATTATGTTCATTCGACAGCTAGTCAGGTGCCAAAAGAAATTGGCATATGAACTTGGGAAACACAGGAATAAAAATACCCCATTGGTGAAATTGATTAATTAATCTGAAATTTTCCTAGCAAATACCAGGTGCATCCCCCATACTTATCCTACTAGTAGAACTGTCATGTGGATTGTGCATGGACATCATTATTGGTAGGTCTAGAAAATATGGAAATTGTAGGTCTTAGGAAAGGTCGGTAAGTCTTGTATGGGGGGCCTCCCCTAATTTGAGGGTCGTATCCCAAAGGGTGTAGGCCACTGTTAGCTGGGCATTTTGTTTTCTTAATAACTATCAATTCAGGTATTGGAGAAATAACACAGAATCGAAAAAGTGGTGGTTCCAGTTATTTCAGACACCTCAAAGAACTAGTGTTTATGAAAGAACTAGCCATTTTGTAGGTGGTTTTTTGACTTTTTTGAAATCTCCTGAAATCTGTGGTTATATACATCAAAATGGCATTTTGATTGATTATTTGACAAATGTGGTGATGAACCTTAAGAACCACTCAAGGATAACCCAGTGGGGGGTTTGATGCAATTTTTTATTCCTGCCTAATACTGGTATAGACCTGAAATTGAAGGAGAGGCTAGTGGGAGCTCGCCTTCAAGTGCTTAAAGTAATGGACAAGATTATTTAAGTGCAAGGTGAATGCAGGTGGAAGGAGGTCTATTGGATATACATCTTCCATGCAGGGAGTTGCTTTCAAATACAAAGGGGGAAACCTTGCTGTACTTTAAGTTACCTAGTGGGACTATGACCCTCTTGTCAGCACATAATTTGCCCAGACGTGGTCTTGAATCATCATTGATGAGAGCTCAGATATTTCTTAGTGATAATGAAATGAAACTTAAGCAACTAGTCCCCATCTGCTCTGCCATCTTCAGACTGTTATTGTGTGGTGGTGCTCACCGAAAAAGCTTTGCTAAAACTTATATCCTTGCAAAGTGTTTCACGATTCTTTGCCGTGTACATGACAATAGGTACGTCTCAAAAGGACTAGTAGGAGAGTGACTAGGATAAGCATGGAAGAAGTTTGCCCAAACATAACAATTCAAGCTGTCCATTTGACAATGAGGTGAGGGTTACTACTTTGTAGTTCCCTAGTTCTAAATATACCCCTAAAGCTAAAAATAAACTACAGCATAAACAGAATATTACACCAGAAAATCAACGGCAACGAACCCCTACTGCCCAAACCAGACTAAAAAACAAAAGGCTCCCACAACCGCCTGCCCTGAAACCCCCATTCCAAATCCAAATTATGCAAAAGTCATCCACCTTGGCCAGTAGGTAAATTTTGGTACGTGAATGAAAAATTCCATGTGAAAATTTATCATCCAATACCCATGTTCATCATATCCAGCCTGCTATCTCCCTCTGCCCGCACCAGTCCGCGGCCTCCCGCGCCTACAAATTGCGCACTCTCACTAGGCCCAGTATTCGTCCAGTCTTCTCGCTGCTTGCGCTTGCGTTGGTCTGTCATTCCCATCTATCATAGATTTCCAATGAGTGTGTGAGGTGTTGTATAATTTCATCACCGTCCTCCTTTATCTCCAAGTCTCTCTGTATCTCTTTGTTTGAGGTCATTTGCAAAGTCCGTCTCTGTATTCGTCCAGTCTTCTCGCTAGTGCTTGTGCTTGTGTTGGTCTGTGATTCCCATCTACCATAGATTTCCAGTGAGTGTGTGAGGTGTTCTATAATTTCATCACCGTCCTCCTTTATCTCCAAGATTCTCTGGACCTCTTTGTTCGAGGTCAGTTGCAAAGTCCGTCGATAACAATGGCCATCAATTTCAAGCTCATCCTGGGAATCATTGGTATAATCTCTCTCCGCTACCACCACGCCAGTTTTTCGATTCCTCCCTCCAACTATCCATTCTTAAAGATATTCTAATAGAGGAGTCCCCTGTGCAACAGCTGATGATAACTGTTCCAACCACGCCCGTTTGAGATTCCGAAGACGAAATCGGAACTTAACCCGAGCGGTGGATTAAATTAAGTTCTGATTCGACCTTCCAAATCCCAAACAATCATGGGTCTTCAATATGGACGTGCTGATCATTCAGCACGCGATATAAGAGTAGGGGACCAATAAAAAGTCTGACTAACTGTACGTTCGGAATAGTGGCAAAGTCCGTTTAAGAGGCAGTTCTAATTGCAGTTATTTGAACCTAACTATTGACGTTGCAGAATGATGTTGTTGGATGTCTGGATTGAGTTCTGGTTATCATGGACGCATTTCCTGTATTTATACAGCGATCATTTTTTCTATCTTTGATTATATGAACTAGGATTTTTGGTATGGGCTCCAAAGCAGTTTTTTTAATTGTGGGCATGTTTCTATGTTGTTGTCATGTATGTTTAGGTAACATCATTTCAATGTGCCTGTTCGCATCACCCATGTGAGTGTGTACTCTGCCAGCTATCTTGACCCTCTGATCACATACCTGATAATTATAATAGCATAGCATTCGTCCCATCGCCTGAACATTTCTCTACCTTTTCTTGTCAGCTGTTAGAGTTTTCATCTTATAAGATGAAAAATAATTTTTCTTTTGTTTGATGCATTGTGTTCCAACAATATTGTCAAACTGAACTGGCATAGTTTATCTATATCTACAATATATGAAGGAATTCATAAAGAGAACAATTTGCTGCATCTGCATAGATACTAGACAGATTGGTAACAACACGTGAACTCAGCTGCATTTGTATTCAATGTTGTATACTGTTTACTTACATCTTGTAGACTTGCTTGTTGTTGTCCACAGGCCTACGTTTTGGGACATCATACAGAAGAGAGATGTCCAAAGATATTCTGCCATTCCATACGTGTGTACCCTACTGAACTGTATGTTATGGGTGGTATACGGACTACCAGACGTCTCATTGCAAATCCTCGTTGTCACGATCAACCTCTCCGGATGCTTGATAGAGCTTATCTATATAAGTATATACTTGGTGTATGCACCCAAGAAAACTCAGGTACTTCACCCAAACAAAGTCATGACCATGTTCAAACTTCTTTTCAATCTTCTTTTTATCTGAGTAACTCATCGAAGTACAATTAAGCTACAAGAACTCACAGCGAATAGTCACTGAAATAACGCTCATTACCAACTGCTTTGATCTGATGCAATTATCATGTCCATCGTTGCAGACAAAAGCTTTAAAGCTCCTGGGAGCAATGATAGTTTCTTTCATTTTGGTTGTCGTCATCGTCCTCGAAGTTGTCCATGACAAACACCGACGCAAGCTCATCATCGGCGTTTTTTGTGCTGTGTTTTCAGTTGGGATGTATGCATCTCCGCTCACGGTCATGGTAGATCCTCATTACTACACCC
>Ga0209208_10012402_pt1 | contig 10797 bp, 9 predicted proteins | sample S1TSphfallax_3_FD_187694 | JGI IMG/M metagenome (GOLD analysis project Ga0209208, IMG submission 187694) | Host-associated microbial communities from peat moss isolated from Minnesota, USA - S1T2_Fd - Sphagnum fallax MG (SPAdes) (version 2) | ecosystem: Host-associated > Plants > Peat moss >... | reverse complement strand
AAATGGAGAGGGGGGGGAGGGAGAGGATCAAAAATGTCGCATATGGGAGACTCATATTGTCACTAAAATCATGGACTATGGACACTAATAACAATCCAATTTTGTACCCGCATTCCAAGAGAGAGAAAGAGAGAGGGCTTTCTGGCCCCCCCAAACATGATGAGTTTTGTATAGAAAATAATAATATTTATTTAGATTATGGACTTCTGTTACTTGGGCATGTGGGGATACCACCCTTTGACAGAGTAAACAAAGCCAAAAAGCTCTCTCTCACCATTGGAATTTGGTGTGGGGGTGGGGGGAGGGAGGAGAGAGGAGGCATGCTCACTCACTCATTCACTCACTCTACCTCCTTGGATTTTTTCTTTTTGACAAGATAGTGAGGAAGTAAGTCAATCAATGATTCCATTGGGAAAAATAAAACCAAAAAAACTCTAAATCCTAAGACCAAAAAATGAAAATGAAGATTCCCAAAATCTAAAACAAGTCATATTAATTGGACAACAAAGTAATTTCCAAACGCTTGGTAAGGCATATAGGTAGGTAAATATATGTATATATTCCCTACACTATAGCCCTAATCCCAACCCCCCCAAAAAAACACACAAATCTGATGGGATCTGATCACAATATAGTAAGCAAAAAAGGAAGGTGGATTTGTGCAGTTTAAAAAAAATTGTGTGGGAATTTTATTTGCTTTTTATTTATTTATTTATTTATTTATTGGGGTTGCTTTTGGCAATTTAGCGCTAGCCTAGCTTTTGGTTTGCAACAGTCCAAATCACAGAGCTAGGCTAAATTGTCTTGTGGTGACAAAGCGTTGTTGAATGGATAGGTACAGATTTCTTTCGGGTTGCGACAAGGTCCATGGATCGATCCCCCTTGCCCTCCCCTCCTCTACCCTCCCCTCCCTCCCATTCACCGAAACGGCCGCGGCGATAGGGGAGTGGGCCGCCGAGAGTCGGTCTCCACTGGCCCACTCCAAAGTCCTCTCCCATTTTAAGTGGGCCCTATGGCAGGCACCCCACCAGAAAGCGCGCGCAGTAAATGAGGAGAGGGGGGCGGGCACTGCGCAGTAAGTGGATCTACAGTAGTACTCTCTTCCTTTTCTCTCTCTCTCCCTCTCTCTCTCTCTTCTCTTCTCTGCTGCTGCCATGGACCCCACTCGCCCATGATGCTGCTGCTGCTGCTCGCCACTCTCGTCTGTAAAGCTCTTTTTGGAGGGCCCCAGATGGAGAGAGAAAGAGAAAGAGAAAGAGAGGCAAGTAGGCAACTGGTGGGAGCGAGCTGGGGTCTGGTATGGGTTAGGTCCACCAGAAGCACCATCACCACTACAACCCGGTTGGGGCTACTCGGCCTTCCTTCATCCCTTTGTTTCCCGAGTGAATTCCTCCTCCATCCCACAAAACTTTCTTCTCCTTTGCAATCTTGTTGTTACACTTTCCCACCCATGAGACCTTGCTGCCACTGGAACTCCTGCTCGCTAGAGTTGTGGACTAGACTACCAGAGGTTGTGGCTACAACGGCAGAGCCCCACTAGACAGCAGCAGCAGGACTAGTAATAGTAGTAGTAGTAATGCTCCACAGAGACTCGCTTATCTTATCCCAAACCAAGCGCAGCAGGACTAGTAGTGTGTTGTTGTTGCAATGGGGAGGAGGAGGAGGCCGGGGATGATGCTCATCTTCTTGGTTTTGAGGGACGTCCTTCTGGGTTGGTGAGTTTGTAGTAGTAATGCTAGGACAAGGTTGAAGGTTGTGCCTTGGTGAGGGAGGGAAGGGGGAAGGAAGGAAGGAAGGACTGAAAGTGCTGTTGCTGCTGTAGCACTGACTCCTGACTGACTGATAGTAGCGGTGTGAAGGCGAGGAGAAATGAGAGTGGCAGCTGGGACATGGATGTGGCGATGAGCGCACCGTCGCTTACTGCAGCACTGACCGGCTTGTTGTTGCAGGTGAGGAGTATCAGCACTAGGAGTAGGAGAGGTACTACTGGAGTTTTGGGAGGAGGAAAAGGAGCGACAGCGGCGGTGGAGCAGCAGCAGCAGCAGCTGTCGTGGGAGCAGAGGAGCAGCGGGGAGTAGCTCTAGGGAAGCTGGCGAGTATGGGAGTTGGGGGCGGTAGGAACCGCCCCTGATGATTTTGGGTTGACCAGAGTTTCAGCAGCAAGCTGCAGCTAGAAGAACGAGAAGAAGAAGTATTCTTGTTGGGGAGGGAGGGAGGATGGCAGGAAAGAAGGGGACATTGAAGAAGAAAGGCAGCAGCAGCAGCAGCAGCTCAGGATCACGACCTTAGCTCGTTAGTGATTGCAGAACAAGAGGAGGAGGAGGAGGAAGAGGAAGAAGTCCTGGTGCTGTGGGGAGATGACATTGTCCAACATAACCATCGCATCAGCTGGGGAAGCAAGTGTGTCATCGGGAAATCGCACAGATGGCAACAACAACAGCGCGCAGCAGCAGCTGCCGACGACGTCCAACCCGGCCACGCCTGCCACCACAACCACCACCGTGTCCAGCGGGCAGCCTCCTGGGGGAGCCAAGCGGAAGCGGAACCTGCCTGGGACTCCAGGTAAGTTATGCACTGCTATTTCTTCCTCAAGAAGAAGACGACGAAGATGAAGAGAACCCATTGTTGAGTGTTGGTATGGTTTGGTGCAGACCCAGAGGCAGAGGTGATAGCGCTGTCGCCTAGAACACTGATGGCGACCAATCGATTTGTGTGCGAGATTTGTAACAAAGGGTTTCAGCGGGATCAGAACCTGCAGTTGCACCGACGGGGCCATAACCTGCCCTGGAAGTTGAGGCAGCGGACCAGCAAGGAGATTCGCAAGCGCGTCTACATCTGCCCTGAGCCCTCCTGTGTGCATCACGACCCGTCGCGCGCTCTGGGCGACTTGACTGGCATAAAGAAGCACTTTTGCCGCAAGCATGGAGAGAAGAAGTGGAAGTGCGACAAGTGCTCCAAGCGATACGCTGTTCAATCCGACTGGAAAGCTCATTCCAAAACCTGCGGCACCCGCGAGTACCGCTGTGATTGCGGAACCCTCTTTTCCAGGTTGCTGGAAAACCCCTCTCTCTCTCTCTCTCTCTCTCACACACACACACACCCATCTCTCTCTTTTTCTTATACACCCATGTTTCTCTGTGTTCTTGGTGTGGTGTGAACTTTGAAGCTTGTATTCTGTTAAAGGTAGAGATGATAATGGAGGAATGCTCATGGGAAGTGGGATGCATATGTGGGTTTGGGGGACAGACGAGACAGTTTCATTACACATCGAGCCTTTTGTGATGCCTTGGCAGAGGAGAGTGCTCGAGTCTCAGCGGCAGGGAAACATGGAGGAGACAGCAATATGGTGGTGGTAGGACCATCCATGTCAATCCTCGGTGGTGTACCACCTTCCTCTCCCCATGGAAACAACAATTTGGGACGGGTGAATGGGGGGGGAGACTCTTTGGCATCCATAGGTGGTGGAGGATCAATGAGGCCAGGTCTGCCATCTTCCATGGCTGCAGGCCTAGGAAGGCTAGGCGAAGGAGGTGGAGGAGGTGGAGGAGGGCTTTCATTGCTGCCACCACGCTGGGGTCAAGCTGTCGGAAATGCTCCAGCCACTTCAGGTGCAGCTCCTAGACTGTCATTGTGGTTAGGATCTGGTCGAGGCCAAGGTCTTCCTCCTCCTGATTAACACAACATGTGCAGTTGTTTGTTTCATGGATCACATGTTTCTTCTTCTTCTTCTTTTCTTATGCAACCTTCTAAGACTATACATGGGGGGTGGGAGGAGTGCCAGGGATTCTGAATCCTCTTGAGTATGATGTTCCACAAGCTCCCAGGCCTTCGTCCAGCGGAGGAGGAGGACTTCTACCAATGGTTTCATCTGCAACTGGGAGCCTGTTTGCTCATCTGTTTTCTTCTGGTGGGACTATGCCTGGATTGCATGGCACGCATCCAGGAAACAGTGGTGCAACAAGCATGGGGATGGGCATATCTGGGTTTTCAGACTTCACAGCTGGTGCCAATCAAACAGAGCGAGGTTCTGCAACAGCTGGATTGTCTTTGTCCTCCACTGCCACAGGCTTGTCAAGCTGTTCCTCCTCAGTTTATAACAATGGAATAGGCAGTGTACCCTCAGGATCTTTGCTCTTCAATCAGCAACAACAGCAGCAGCAGCAGCAGCAACAGCAACAACAACACACAGCGACTGCTCAGATGTCAGCAACAGCTCTGCTACAGAAGGCAGCACAGATGGGTGCAACTGCCAGTAATTCTATGCTACGAGGCTTAGGATTCGGTGGGGGAGATTCAAGCTCTATGGCACTCTGGCAAGGACAACGACAAGAGCAAGGCAGGGCAAATGAGATTCCACCAAACAAGGCGAGCATGGTTCAACCCTTACAGATGAGACGGCAAGTTGAAGTACCGTCAGCTTCTCCAGTAGTGGGCGGTGCATCAATGGGTGTGTCAAACTTTGGAGGTAGCAATCAAGGAAGGTCCAATGATCATCATGCCGCAGGGGTACAGGACTTCATGAACTCTTTATCAGGAGGTGCAGGTCTGTTTGCAGCAGGATCCCTGAGCAATATGCCTTCACTCTTTGCTGGACCTAATTCTGGCAACATGGGAGGAATGATGCCTCCTGGTGGTAATCATCGTCATCATCATAGGATTTCAACAAATGATGTCATGGGTGGTGGGGGGCATAGTCCCTACCACCACCCAGCAGCTGCTTCTGCTGCTGGTCCAGTATCTCAAGGTGGCAGTATGGGACCATCATCAATGCTGCCAGGCCTTGGCGGGGGTTCAACAAGAGGGGAAGATGGAAGCGACAGATTTACACATGACTTTTTGGGGGTTGGTGGAGCTAGTGGAATGGCTGGTGCTGTTGGAGGTATGGGACGGACACTGTCTCAACGAGACTTGGCTAGTATCACATCATTAGGTCCAGGGGTAGACCTTGGAGCTTTCTTCACTCAAAGAGAGAATTTGCGGTCAGTTGGTGCCAGTGGTCATTCTCCAGGGAAATCATGGGATGCTTCTTCCTAGGACTCATGTACTACTCGCCTGTAGTGGCAGCGGGGGCGAGGGGCTCTCCTGGCTCAGGTTACGTGATTGCTATGCAACCAGAGACCGAGGAGTCAGATGCAATTTTGGCTTTTAAAAAATTTTACTCTTTTTTTTCTTAATCTGCTGCAATGTAACAGCTGTCTGTCTGTCAGTCAATCAGTCAGTCAGTCAGTCAGTCAGTGCCCCACTTTGCGATTGTGTTGGACTTTGTTGTGAACAATCAAAATCTATACCCATTCGGCTGCTGAGATGGTGCATTGAATTTGTAACATAAAGAAGCTCAATTAGCACCTCAAGGTTTTGTGGCCACAATGGTTGGCCAAGTTTGTTCAACTGTTCATTACTCATATTTTTAAGAAGGGTTATACGACCTTGTATTGTTGTGGTCGGAGTATCATTGATTTTTAGTCTGCATGGGAAGAAGAAGATGACTTTCTCTCTCTGAAGTGTTGGTGCGGGTACTCAATGAGGAGCTATGTAAACCCTTTGCTGCTGCTGCTGTCAGCTCCTTTTTAGGGTTGGGGCTTGTTCTTGACTGTCACTCTTGTTCTTTACCATCTCTTGTTTTGACTGTCATGTCTTTTTGATCTCTGTTGGTTTTTTTTCAGGCAGTTTCCTTCATTTGTTGCTTTGTAGTACTTCGGTTCGGCAATCAGTCTGGTCAGAGAATTGCTGCATGGTTGTTTGCACTTCTGTGCTGTAAACCAGTAAGCCCTGTTTTGACTTGAGCACCGTCTGATTATAGAATCAAACCCTGTGGGTATGACGCCAGGTTTTTGTGAATCTATCATGCAACCTCCTAACTGGGTTGGTCATTTTGTCGAGGCTGCAGTAATTGCAGTCATTTCCTCCTGTATCTATATGCCTGTCTGGATCTCTCTCTTCTGGTTTGAATGCAATATGTACTTAGCATGAGGAGAGTTTGAGGAAGAGCAATGGGGATGGTACCAAGGAAGGCTACATGAGAATGGTGGTCATACCAGCTCAGTGAAAGGGGGCCTTACCATGATACTCTGACCTTATTAACTTGATACCAAATGGCCTGTATGATCTTCCTGATTTGTTTCTGCGAACTCTTTTCTTCCAAACATCAACTTCTTGTCTACAATTCTACACAGAAATCACAAACCTGTGGGGTGTTTGGTTCAGCCTTGTGAGATGTTGAAATGCAGTGTACAAAGGAAACTGCCTTTGAAAACTGGTGTGGTTTCTTTCCTCTCCCTTCCCTTCATCAGGCTGTTTTCTTGCATGTCTAGAGGCGCATGTAGAATCTCTCTTTTGGGTTGCTTCATCTTAATCTATTCATTCAGTCTTAGGTATTTGTGTCTTAAATACTAGACAATTCTCCATGAAGCTGTCACCTTAAAACTGAGATGCAGCAGTTGTTTTTGCACCCACCATAGTTACAATGTGAAAAAATATCCACCTATGTGTTTTGAGCATCCAGACTGCATCTCATGCTGTCTGGACTGTCCATGAAAGTCACTTCTGTCAGCTTCATCTGCAGCAAAGATGATTTCAGCACAAAATGTAGGCAATGATGGACTTGGTTGTCTGACATCTACTGCTCCTTCTATGCTTACCATATCTTGGTGCAGCCTATTGACTACAGATCCCAAGATGGAAGAGAGCTCAGGGAACCCGTTGCCAGTGTTAAATGTAAACATTAACTACATCAAGTCTACCTTGTGGAGAGGCTCTTCATAGACATTCGGTTGGTGGCTCCACCATACACTTTTGCTGATCAAGATGCCAAGCTTACTATTAGCAGTCCCCATAACTAATTCGAAGCAAACCAGTTTGTGATTACATGTTGAGCAAGAAGTTGGTGTTAGTTTCAATGGGGCTGTTCAGCTGTGGTTGATGCTCGGATAGATCTGGTGGCAGATTGTAATGCAGTTCAGATGTATCTCCCACATCCATTCATCATTGAGTTCAACCACAATTGTTGTTCCCTTTCTCAATTCCTCACCCACCCTCTCCTCTCTCTTTTCTCTCTCTCTCTCTCTCACTCCAAACTCTCTCTTTCTCTCACACACACTCTTGTGCCAATTTTGCAACTGTGTTCAATCAACTTTGTCATGATACCCTAGTAACTTGGCAGTTATGACATGTATTATATTTACTTTCAAAAGTGTTGAAATTTTCATTAAAAATAGTTTCTCAAAGAAACTTTTTTTAAGAAGGAAACTAGAGAATATTTTGGAATATTTTCGCTTTTTTGACATTGGATCCCATCCCTTGCCCACCCCAAAAAATTTATTGGACACTGAAATGTTGAACTTGCCATGGTGGTACAACATATAAAATTTGATAAGGAATTAAGGAATGCAAAGAGTTTCAGCTTTCTTTGAAATGTGATGTTTAGGCTAACCTCTAAGAGGGAGGATCATATGTTTAACAATCCATGCATATATACCTGCCCAACACTTCTCAAGAGTCAAGACCCATATTTGGTCAATGAGTTCACAGTTAGTTATGGCATATAATAAATAATAATGGCTAATAATATCATGGCAAAAATAATTGAGTCTATTTTAGTATTATGTATATATATGTTGACTAAAACCTGCCAAACTTTTATTGCAAGAAAGGCTTTTGAGGAGATGGAAATGGGTTAGTCAGCAAGGGGAGGTAGCCTTAGTCTTCCCCACCTCCTGCCTCTCATCTTTCTCCATGTTCTTTTTCTCCATTGAAAAAGGAAGAAAAAGTGAACCTTCAATCCAACTTTATTTCCAAAGAAAGGGAACACTTCTTTTGATGCCAAATCCCATGGGAATGTTTGAAGCCCCGTATTATATACCCAAAGCTTTTGAAAAAATAAGTTTAAAAGGCTAAACCCTGTGTATAATATATATAAACAAGGATGAAAATCCATCCACAAAAGTACAAGGCATGTCAAAGCAAATGTAAACACACGAAAGAAAAATCAAAACCATCAAAACAATAGTAATGAAGTGAAAGACGTAGTGTTAAAAGGGATGCTCTGTCACAAATCAGCTAGCGATGAAGGTGCACAAGTTGTTATGTGTGGAAGAGATGAAGAACCATGACTAAGCATGACAACCCATTGAAAAATTGTAATGACTTGCACACATTGTAAGGCTATCGACACTCATTGCCCAAGTTTAAAGCTTTGGGCAACTGAGCATCTGAATATGAAAGCAAAGTGTGGGAGTTAAACAAAGGGTGTGGCTATAGTCCATGACACACCCCAAATGCCATTTTTAAAATTACAATTTCTTGCCAATTCCTTTCTTTTTTAATTTTCAAAAGTGGTTTTGGGGGGAGAGATACCAAGTACCGTTTTTGACTGTCAGAGTTTTTTTTTAAAGTATTAGAAGGTGGGCCAGCCCCAGGCTTCATAAAGCAATGAAGTACAATCTTGCCACTTATAAAATTATTAAAAAGCATAATTTACAGATGGCTTGTCTGAGCATCACAAGAAAAAAAGATCCCTTCCCCACTACAAGACAACACTAGACAAGACTAGTTTTTGCACTAGCAAACAAGAAGATGAAGAACCCATGTATTTGTGTATCTATATATACACAAACACACACACACACACACACACACACACATAGATATATATATGGGAGTTGGGTGGGTCCATCCCCTTTTTTATTTGTTGGCCTCTAAGTTGAAACAGCCTCACACTTTTGATTATACTAAAGGGACCACTCTTCTTGCTTGCCTACAACATCCATCATTGTTGTTTTTCTTGGGTTGGGTAAGTCTATAAAAGTTCATGTTGATTCTGAGAAGTTTTTACCCTAGAGAAAAGACTTGGGGAAGGGAACATAATGTCAGAAGGATTGAAACTCCAAATGAACTGAACTAATCTAAAGTGTGATTGACCCTCTTCCATATATGTATATATATAGGTTCTTCCATCTGGCCTTGGTTTTTTTTGGCCTTGCCTTGATAGTCAAGGATATGTTTAGATTCATTGTAGAGTATAGTAGCTTGAGGGATTTTGGCCCCTAGGTAATAGGTCTATTTTTATATGAGGATTTTTGAAAGATGATATTTTGGTTTGTGTTGGAACTTGAGATTAGTTATTGAGTTATAATATCTTGAAGGATTTTTGGTTTCTTTTTAGAGGATTGTTTTGAAGATTATATTTTTGCATGGTGAAATATTTTGAGTTTCCATAATTCTTCTTTTGCCTTAAGATACTTTTTAATGTAAATGGCAAGGCCACAGTGCCACACACCTCTCTTGTTTTTCTTTGATTGATGGGTGTTTTTGTGAATTTTGAAGCCAAATAGTGTATTATTATGTATTTTTGTTTCATTGTAATTTTCACAAGGGAGTGCTATTGTGGAGTTTTCAGCACAAACATGAAAGGTATATGTGTAAGTAATTTGCAATGGCAGGAGTTCTCTCTCGGTCTCTCTCACTCACTCACTCAATCACTCCATTTGGGCTTTTGGGTCAAGCTGCAATCTTAGATTCATATATACCATGATGGGCCCTAGGCTCAATCAGGCTGGCAATCAGCATCATGTGGATTGATACCAAGACTCTTTTAATCTGTCGATCCTCTCTCTCTCTGAGTCACTCTCTCTATCTCTCTTGTTTTTTCAACATGATTCTCCTCATCACCCCCTTTGCTCTTGATTCCATGTAGAATAAATACTTTCTATCACCAACTTAGTAGAAAAGCTCATTGCCATGAGGAGCTTTTATCACATGTTTGTCGAATAATTACCCCCCTCTTTTCCAACCAAAAGAAACAGAATTACTAGGTGCATTAGTTTTCACATTGAACTACCGTAGTACAAGGGCAGCTTCAGCACATGTTTGTTGAATAATTACTTAAATTTTGAATTTTCCGTTTTCCTTCACCAAAAATAATTCTTTGAGATAAATTATTTTTGAAAATTTCAGCATTTCTAAAAATAATATAATCTGTGCTGAAGCCCGCCAAGGTCTTTACAGTATTAGTTCACTCAAATTGTATTAGTTCATTCAAGATAACTAAGGAAATAAGTTTAGACCACTAAATCTAGCAATTCTATAGGCCAAAAAAAATCTTACCGCCTACTACATACAACCCTATTCTACTGAACATTGAAAATAATGACCCCTTTCTACCATTTCCATCGGTCCTTTAAAATTCTCATAAACCTACCAAAACCTATTACACATTTAACTCCTAATTCACTCAAAATAACTAAGAAAAAAAAAATTAAACCACCAAATCCAGCAATTTCATTGGCCATAACATTTTTTCTTCACACCTACACACAAGTTTATTAGTAAGTTATATATATATGCCTTTCATTTATATTATATACCCTAATATGTAATATATATATAGTTCTAATACATATTATAGGAGTGCCCAAGTTTTATTATTTGCACTGAAATAATAAAACTTGGGCACACCTATTTAGTCTGGAAACTACACTCATACCAATGTTTTTATTTTGGCAAAAGAAAATTTCAAAAAAGTGGAAAAATAGCTGGTTTTTTTTTGGGGGGGGTTTCTGATCATAAAAATTCAAATTATTTTCTAAGAAATCATCAGATTCTATATCATGTCCCACTATAGTAGCCCACAATATAGAAGGAAATAGAAAGAAGTGTATAACCAAATTTGGTTGAATTGTCGTATGGATGATGGCAACTCAAGCTACACAACAGAATTGGAATATATATATATATATATATATATTTATTTATTTATTTATTTATTTATTTATTATTTTTTAAAATTTTTATATGTGTATT
>Ga0209208_10012401_pt1 | contig 10797 bp, 10 predicted proteins | sample S1TSphfallax_3_FD_187694 | JGI IMG/M metagenome (GOLD analysis project Ga0209208, IMG submission 187694) | Host-associated microbial communities from peat moss isolated from Minnesota, USA - S1T2_Fd - Sphagnum fallax MG (SPAdes) (version 2) | ecosystem: Host-associated > Plants > Peat moss >... | reverse complement strand
TTTTTATGTTTATGTTGTATTGGACCATATATATGATTTTTACAATTACACTTGCACGGAGTGTAAATAAATTTCATTATAAGATTTACACAAGTTGTAAACCATTTACACACATAGCACTGGTATACCTCCAGCTGCCATCGGCATGGGTCGGACGAGGTTACATTTCATCTTTGAATGAATTAAATGGTGGTACCTCCCAAGTTTCTTTTTCTGCAATGAGTCATTTTGATATCGTAAGCAGCAATACTGAAACTTTGGAAGCTCCCCCCAATAGAAGTCTCTATTCCCAAGATATGGAAATATCATGTCTCCCCTTTGACCCACCTATATAAGTGAATGGAGGACAATTTTTGGGCAAATCAGATGGGATAAAAGTGACTTGTTATATTGGAAACATCTTCAGGAACACATTTTTTTTTCTTTCTTCATATAAGAGGCTATAGTTTGCAAAATCTAAAATGTTTTGGAAAAAATGAAAAAATGAATGAAAATTAAATCTTGTGCATAGCAAACAACTTAAATAACTAACATACTATTTATACATACCAAATAAACAAAGAACCAAAAAAAAAAAACATTGGGAACTTGGTGGACCTTTGAGAACTTGGTGTTAACCCATTACAAACACGTTGGGAACATCAACAACTCAAAAATTCCAACCCCCTTACCCTCCCTAAAAGAAAACACATTAAGCTCTTGGTGCATGTTGGATCACCTCATTGGCTAAGCCAAATTTCTATTTCAACATCTGTTTGTCAACATTTTTTTCCTAGGCTAATGGCAAGGACATACAATTGAGGGGCTTATAGACCTTCACCAATCAGGGTTTTTCTGTTCAAATTTCTCAAGTAGGTCCTTTGGCCAGGATCCCTAGCATTAATTAGCATTGAATGGCAACTGTCCTAGGTGGGCTATACCAACAGAAGTGCCACTACAATTCATGACCTAAAAACTTGTAGACCTTAGAAGTGCCTAAGTCTAAATGTGAATAATTTAAATATTTCTATTTCAAAAATTGATGAAAAACCCTAAAACTTGCAACAAAATTTGTGTCTTTTGTTCTAAATCTAAAAGAAATTGGTCAAGCTGTGGAAATATTCCCAAAAAAAACCCATCTTTACCAATGCTTACTACATTACATCATAGAATGTTAATTATTTCCTCAAGTTCATTCATGAAATAATTGTCTATTTAGGTCGTCCACACTGGTGTTGGGAAGTTACCTCGTTCAGTTGATTCCAATTTTGCTTAATAAAAACCAAACCAAAACCAAATCTAATTTTTGGAACTAATGTAACAAAAAAAAGAGGGCCATGTAATATCACAACATTATGAAATTATAACTAAAAACAATATTTTGACAATGCAAAATTGATGATAATTTCACAACACAAATGTCTTAGAGATATGATGTTCCACTCCTATGTTTGTTTTCCTTATTATCATCAAATATAAACAACAATAGAGCTAATCTGCCAACACAACTCCAATAACACATAACTTCAAGTGATTTGCTGGATCAAATCTTTTCAAACCTTTCAACATTTGCTATCATGGTCTTTTATTATGCATCTAACAACCATTTTGATCTGAAATCATCTCTTGATTCCCAGCCCATCTATCCCAACAAAGCCAACAAGGAGCTTCAACACACATTGACACCCTCAAACATCACCAATCCTCTTTGAATTTCCACCCACAATGTGTAGTTCTGTACCCCAAAGTTCTCACTATGTAGGTCTTTCAATGTTTAAGAATTCCCTCTTCCCCAATGACTAACCCATCACATCCCCTACCTTTTTATGCTTAGACAGCACATACAAACCAGCAATTCATTCATCCCCTAATGTCTTTCATCATTTCCACTAAACACTCTATTTTATTATGTTGTAGCTCCTACATTTGTTGCCCTAATGCTCTAGTGTGTAGCGAAAGAGTTCAAGAGTTTAGATCAACACACACATTTGAACATGATGAGGTTATTTAACACACATTGCATCTATCAACTCATAAACATTATAATCATCCCACATTCAAAAACCAAAATTACCACAAAAAAATTCAAATCTTTAACTTATCAGATGCAGATCCTTAAATATCTTCCAGCCTACTCCCATCCATAAATTTCCATCAATCAACCACGCTATTGAACTCCACCATTGCCAAAACTTTTCAAAAGAACCCAAACAACACCAATTGTCATACAACCACCATGACATAAACCACACCAAACAACACCACACATTTCTAATATATTCAAACCCTGCAATAAACAAAACAACAACACATTATGCCACTAGGAAGAAGGTCATGATCAAATGTCTCCTTTCTTGTTTCATTCACATTTTGGCATTCTTGTTTTTTGTTTCATTAGGTTTTCATCCAATTAAAAAATATTTCAAAACTTCTTTTTATTCCACACATGTAGTAGCTCCCTTTTAAATTTAATTGTGGCCTCATAGCTTACATTGATTACGCTTTAAGGTAGTATAACTATAGACTTTTCCTTGGACATTCCCATTGTTGATTTTTTTTGCCCCTGATAATACATTTTCTCCCACCTTCATCAATTTCTAGGTTGTCCTATTCATCAACATAACCAACAAATAGGTAAAAACCTTCTCAACTACCTATTAATGCCTTCTTCTTACCTAATTTCTAGATCAATCCCAACTTGACAAGAAAAAAAACATTTGTTCCCCTTTCCTTAACGCATATGTTTTCTTCTATTGAACCTACACCTACTCATTGTTTCCCAATACAACCTTGCGTAGCCTTACAATCAATTCCATCTTTGCAATCATTTACTCAACCATTTGTTCAAAATTCAATTGTTCATCAAATGTGTCAACCAACATGTTTAGGTGATTATCAACCTTCAATCTGGGAGTACGACCAATGAGGATCATGAAGGGTGAAAGCCTTATGCATAAATTTGAAGTTTTCCAAGTTAGTTATATGTCTTTTTTCTTTTGATACTAAGTTGTTTGTGTATTTCTTGATATTGAAGAATCAACTTTCCAAAAAATTAAGGCCAAAGCGGTGGGCGATGTTGAATCCTTTTGCATCTATGGTCAATAGATTTAATTTACAATTGACTACATTTCCTACATCCCTTTCATAGCCATATGATTCTAGTTTAAGGGTAAAAGGAACTTTGAATAAGGGCAAAAAAATTCTACAAATAAGGATTCCATTGCCCATGGGATTAGTTCAATACCAATCACAACCAGTAAAGTTGTGGACACAATTGGTGTGCATGTCCACGAAGCGGGTACTTCAAGCAATGCTAAAATTACAACTACTAGTCTAGGTTTTTCTATTCATCTTCTTCCTTGACCTTTTTTTTTAATTTGAAAAAAAAAGAATTTTGAACAACATAAGGATTGTAATTTATAGTTGATGTTCAATTTACTTGATCCTTTTTTTATATTATGGGTACCTCATCATTATAATTTATAGTTAATGTTCAAGTTATTTCATCTATTTTGGTTTTTTTCTAAGAATACTTCACCATGGCAATGTAGTTGCAAAACTCCCCCCAATCCTACTAGTAGCTACACCAACTACTATAACATTGTAGAGCCTTCTTCCACTAGCAACTTCAACACCACGTCTTGTTGTGGCTTCATGGCCTCAAGGGTGGCCCATGCCTCTTACTTGCCAATTGCCACTAGGATGGCCAATGCATGCTAGTTGGCCAACAACTCCATGGCCTTAGGAGTGGCCAATACTACATTTTTGAGAAATTCCTCTAGGCTAGCCAATGCTACTTAGTTAGCTAGTGCAACCCATGACCAATTATGTTGTACCAACCAACATTTATAAGTGGGCATTGACATCATCTAGTTTCACGAACAATCAAAATTTTCATTAATCCCTAGTTAATATCGTAAGTAGCCACCGCCTCTTATTCAATTCCCAAATAATCAAGTTGCTTCCCCCAATTATCAACAATGTCCACCACAAAAGCTTCAAACATACATGCCATCAACACAATGGCCTACACTAACACAGATGCAAGTTGAATGGCTTGCACCAGGTAATCCAACAACCCCAACATTTCCTACAAATATACAAAAGGCAGTAGGATGTCACTCCAATGTAGGGGTTAGTTTTGGCACATATGCATCAACCCAATTGGATAGCACAATGGTTTCATCTAAAGCACATTTTAGGCAAGTTGAAATGAGGGCCAACCATCAATCAATGGACAAGGTCATGAAAAGATTGGGTATTGAGGTGGTAGAACTTCGTGGCAAGGATGTCAAGTCTATTGTGCATTGTAATTCAAAGGGGAAGCTTGTTGGTGGTGGTAGGAATAGTTAGTGTACTTCACTTCAAGGCTATGCCTTGAGTTTAAATTACCCAACCATTGATGACATTCAAAAGCAACCACTAGAAGAATTTGAAGCAATAAAGGAAACATAAAAGTTGAAGTTTGAATATGTAGATTAGCCCCTTGCCTTCAAACATGTCAAAGACCAAATGGCAGTTGTTTTAAAAGGTAAGAAAGGGTGGTTGAAGAAGAGGATGGAAAAAGGTGATGGAAGGTTTTGTAGTTGTTCAAAAACACATTGGGAACAATTGATCCAAGCTTTGAAGCAAGAGGATAATGTTGAAAGGGCTACATGATTGTAGAAAATTCATGCAACTCAAAAAGTACCTTGTCAAGTTGGACATGCAGATGACCACAGCTTAGAAGAATGAATGGTACAAATTTTGGTTCCCTTTACCATGTCTTTAATTCTGTTTTTCAAAAGTCATGTTTGTTGCTAGATTTTGACTCTAGATAATTATTTTGGCTTGATCCTGTACATAGGAGGCAAATTTGGGAAGAAAGCCCACATTGGTGGACATCCAATTAGAAATTGAAAGGGAGAAAAACAATATGAAAGAAAGGTGAAAACAAAAGGAGGATGAACATAGACCTTTCAATTATTTGTATTTTTTTTTTCCAATAATAATGACATTATAATGTTCATATGTTCATTTGCCCATGTAAAGTCCAATTTGTATTAGTGAACTGAATAGAAACCAATCAATTGTTTCAACATTTTAATGTGATTTGGAAGGAGACATGCGAGAGAATTATTGGTTTAGTAATGAAACTTGTGTGGCAAATGATAGTGGGAATTATTTGCAAGTGGAACTTTTGTGATGTCTGTCATGTTTAGTTGATAGTAATGTTTAAAATGCTTTTGAATTTATAGTCAAATTTTCCCTTCATTAATTATTATGATTTTAATACATCCACATTTGATACATAATATTGAAAATCTCCTAAATCATTTGTTGTACATGGATCCCCATTTTTAACTTAAAGCAAGAAGATGCAACATATGACAATATAATGGAAACCACAAGTGTAAGTTTGGCAACTAATAATTGATCTAGGCTTAAAAGCCATGGAAAACAACCATAACGAAGTGGTTAAGGCCACAAAGGAGTTGAAATGTAGCCAATGTCAACTAATGCAAGATTAGAAAGAAATTAAAACCATGGTGTAACAAATGTTTGAATTCATGAAGTCATTAATTTCAGACCAAGGTGGCTTAAGTGGATTTGAAAGGAGAAAACCATATGAGGGTGCTCCCAAGTTACTACCTACAAATGACAGTATGGAAAAGGTAAAAAACTATTTATAATAAACTAATCATAAGTTCATATTATTGAAGTTCATATTACTAATCATCACCAATTTTCCTCAAACATTGTTGTTAAAATGAACTAAAGACATCCATGAAAACAAGTTTCTAATTTTTTAAAATTTTGGGTCATTATGAACTAACCTAACAAAATGTATATGAAATTTGTAAAACTAGTATTGTTTATTTGGTTGGAATCTAATGAGCAATTTGGGAGTTTGCCATGTTGGATGTTGTGTACATAGGGGGTTGGGTTAACTTCATCCTTACAGATGAAAGAATAGATTGAAGATGGGAAGTTCAAGTTTGCCTACACTACAAGTACAATAGTTGCCTGCAATGATATTGTGAACAAGGATGGGAATGTTGACATGGTGGTATTATAAGCATTTGAAGGATTTGGCCATGATTTGAATGTCATTAACAATGACAAGCAAACACGATCTAGCATTCACATTGGGAAGAAAGTAGTGGAAGCATTACTAGTCTTAGGTGCAGCTGATGTATTTAAGGGAAACAAGACTGCTCAACATGTGGTACCCAAAAGAGGTGGATGTCTGTAATATTTACTCATAAAAAATGTTAATTAACAAAAAATGAGTTCTCTAAGTTTTGGATGTGAATGGTTTGTTATGTCAAGCAATACACGTGAAGTCTACAAAACAATGGAAACCATTAATACATGTTGTGAGGTGTGGGAACAAACTTGTAAGCCCATGACTAGGATATTATGAACATTTGGGGAGATGTAATGGCAAATTGACATTGGAATTTGGTCTTCGAAAACACAATTTAACTTCAAACCTATGATTGAGTTTTTGTTCAAGGGAAAGCTAGCTAAGCTTAAACCTTTATTCATGTGGGGAACAAAAAAGTGCTTGGAGACGAACATTACCAATCCTACACAATCAAAGTGATAACTAATTTTTAAAAAAATGAATAGGGTGTGGGAGGAGATTGCATTATGGTTCAAGTTACTAAGTTTTAAATACCTTGTTGATAGATGATTACAAGTGTATAACAAATGTTCCATTTTCCAACATTGTACATTATCCCTTTGATAGTGAAGTTGAGGCCAATTATTTATTAGAGAAACTTTGGCCTTATATAAATGGCTTTTCTAAAGCTCCCAATACCTTTAAGTATGTGTGTTTCAATCAACATAGGTAACCATGACTCAAACACAAAAACCCGTATTGGCTTACCCTAAAAGATTTTGCATGGTTTGTTATAAATTAGGTGATTGATGATGAATCCTATAACATATGAGACTTTTATTTCCATGCAATTGCATTTTTTTAGATTTTTTTTTTGTAAATGTATAGTTGATCAATGTGCATACATGACAAATTAATCTTTTGTATTTGGGAATTTATGATGAACAAGGCTACAAGCTTTTCATTTAAGGATAAGAAATATGCAATTTTTCTTTTAAAAAACAGGCATCTCGAAATGCTATAGTTTATAAATGGGCATAACAATTTTTAGCAAATTAAGTAGCAAAGGAAACACTTGCTACACTTGCAGAAGAAACCCACCCAAAAATACATGCCTTTGAACACTACCAACCATTGGATTTATAGTTATTAATTTCCATTGATTATAATTTATGGGTTATTCATTTCTTAACAATCATGATTGTTAGCTCAATTTTAGTTTTTACAATTTTGATGGAAACGTTATTTTCTCAAGTTTGTTTTGTTGTTTCAAAATCATGTATATTAAAAGTTTAAATTATTATTTTGCATTCTTGGACACTTAAAATGTGTTGCTTGTGCCTAGTTGTTATTATATTTTTGTTGATGTATATAAAAAATTTCAAATCTCTATTAACATTTGCTAATTTCTTTTGTAGTACCATGCAAATCAATGCCTTCAACTTTTTCCAATACAAACAAGGTTTTATCATTGGGAATGTTTGTCAAGTTTGGAATTGGAGGGGTTTTCCATCATCATTGTGATATGCCAGATAATTACCTTTTGGTTGGCATTACAATTCTCATGTTTAAAGGTGTTCATTTGCCATGTCCAAAATCACAACATGATCCTCCACTTCATGTTGTTGATGATGCAGTTGGGTATATGGTATTGGGGCCATGGAAATAAACACAATTCTACTAGAAAGATGTGATCCAGGAGCTATTGTTCATGTTGAAAACCATGTGTATCAATTTGTGGATTTTGGATTTTTTTTCATTACATAATATGATGTACAAAATTAATATGTGTGCATGGGCATTGTAAGTAGACACAAACGTGTGTTTCAATTATCTATGCAAAATTATGTGTGGAATGTGTGCGATTTAGGCATACAATGTATATTTGTATCATTTAAAACTAGGGTTCAGGTTGCGTACTATGAGCTAGTCATTATGTTGTTACCTATAAATATTTAGTAAAACAATAAGGCTATTGGTATTAATAAACATATGGCATGCCACTAATCATATACACATTAACAATCGGTTAAACAACTAAATCGCAATAGACATCCACATGGCACCTACATATAAGCTAATTTGTTAAACATCTTAGTCACAACAAACATCCACATGGCATTTAAAAATAAGTTAATTTTTAGTCATCTAAGTCAAAACAACCATGCCATGTGTCAACAATGTACAAGTTGGTGTGTTAGTCATTTCAATGACATCAACACATGTGGCACCTAAACATTGGCTGCAATTTAGTCACCTTAGTTAAATTAAACATGCCATGTGGCACCTAGGTATAGGCTACTATGCTAATCACTTTGGTCATACCAAACATGCCATGTGGCATTCAAGTATAGGTTCTTTTTACTATTACTTTAGTCATATCCGACATGCCATATGACACTTATATGTTGGTTATAATTTAATCACTTTAGTCATACTAAACATGCCATGTGGCATCTAGATATATGTTATTCTACTAGTCATTTTAGTCATATCAAAAATGCCATGTGGCACATAGGTGGCGGAAAATTTTTTAGTCATCCCAGTTATAACAAACATGCCATTTTGGTAGCCATGTTAGTTAGGTACTTAGTCATTTCAGTTAGAATGGACATGTTACATATCCATCATATTAGAAACATAATTAGGACATTAGTCATATGAGACTTGATCGCATTTTTGGCCAAACGATTGGTCGAATATGACTAAGGATAATTTTGTTCATTGTTTGAAATGATTGAAAATCTAATCATAAAAACTAGCATACAAACTTTGTTTTGTAGTAATGTCACTAAATCTGTTGTTATTTCTAAAGTTATTATAGATTGAGATAAAGAGAAACTCCTTTTTGGTCAATACCCACAACAAAATCAATGCGTTTTAACTTGTTCCTAACCCATCTAGTTTCTACATTTAAACTCCAACTTATCATTCTGGAAATTATTCCAATGTGTTCAATTCTAATCATCCTATCTCTTGCCCTAAACATGTATTTCGTCCCTTGCATATAAAAACTTGACATAATGTTGCTCAATCTCTACTAATCCTAAAATCTAGATGTCTCCTAACTTGGGAATAGTTTTCCCAACCTCAAAACAAAGGATTTCAAAATCAAATAGAAAAGGTTCATGGATGTTATTTGAAACAAAGTTATTTTCGAATGGCTTGACTATTGCCATCCACAATGAACTTCAACATCAATTTTCTTTAGTATAACTCCAACTTTTGGTTGGGGTCATCATTGATTATTGTGTATGATCCAACTAATAGTTGGTGTGATTCATACTAGATCTTTTCTTCATGTTCAAAATTCCATAGCCACGCTCCATTAGCATCTCTTCCCAATCTCCACACTAAAGCCTTTGATTCTATTCTTGAGTGCTCAATTCTAACCACTTCGTCACCAACAACAAATAAGGTATCTATTCTTGGGAAGAAAAACCTAACTCATGGAAATGATGAAATTGCAGCAATTGATAACCACAAATCCCCTACTTTTGGTATTAAATCGACTTCTTCAAAGATTTCAATTTTCAATAAATTGGATGAAATTAAACGAAAAATAGTATCTATGTTGGTGTTGGGCAACAATGGTCAAATCTCCCACTCCATCTCCTATTCTTAACCAAATATGAACTCTTGTATACATTTTAGTGTGGGTAACAAGCAACGCAATATCACTTACCTTTGCTAAGTTTGGATTGAGCCTAATTATGCTCACCACCCCGAAACCATGCAACCTTGAAATAATTGTTCCTTCCTTAAGTATAATATCAAACTTAGGAAATGAAAAATCAAATTCATTGATGGCCAATATCTTGTCTTTATGTTGAGCCTCCCTTAGTTGATGCCTTTTGTCCTAGTCCATAGTGGTGCAACTAGTATGTTTCTTGGTCTACACGTTACATAACCAAGATCATCCACAATGCTAATCCATAAACCCAATCTCCTGATAAATATTATTCTGATACCAAAAAAAAGGGCCATGTAATATCACAACATTATGAAATTATAACTACAAACAATATTTTGACAGTGCAGAATTGATAATAATTTCACAATACAAATGTCTTAGAGATATGATGTTCCATTCCTCTGTCTATCTTCCTTATCATCATCAAATAAAAACAACAATAGAATTGATCTAACAACACAACTCCAACAACATATAAGTTCAAGTGATTTGGTGGATCAAATCTCTCCGGACCTCTCAACATTTGCTATAATTTTTTTCTAGGTTCATCCAACAACCACTCTAATTTGAAACCATCTCTTGATTCCCAACCCATCTATTTTGACAAAGCCAACGTGGAGTTTTGACGCACAATGAAACCTTCAAGCATCACCAATCCTTTTTGAATTTTCACCACAATGTGTAATCCCATACCCTAGAGTTCCCACTATGTAGGTTTTTCATTCTCTAAGAATTCTTTCTTCCCCAATGACTAACCGATCACATCCCCTACCCTTTTTATGCTTGGATGCCACATACATACCAACAATTCACTTGTCCCATAGTGTTTTTCATCATTTCCATTAAACACACTCTATTCTATTATGTCAATCAGCCACACTGCCAAGATTCACCATTGCCAAAGCTCTTCAAGAGAACCCAAACAACACCGGTTGTCTTGCAATTACCATGACATAAATCACACCAAGCAACACCACGCATTTCTAATATGCTCAAACCCTGCAATAGACAAAAC
>Ga0209208_10012400_pt1 | contig 10799 bp, 13 predicted proteins | sample S1TSphfallax_3_FD_187694 | JGI IMG/M metagenome (GOLD analysis project Ga0209208, IMG submission 187694) | Host-associated microbial communities from peat moss isolated from Minnesota, USA - S1T2_Fd - Sphagnum fallax MG (SPAdes) (version 2) | ecosystem: Host-associated > Plants > Peat moss >... | reverse complement strand
TCCATTCCATAATCTGCATTAGTTCTCTTAGTTATCTTGAGTGAACTAAGTTAACCATTCAATGTGTAATAGCTATTTATTTAGAAACAAGGTTCTTACACATTACTTGTGGTGCATTCACACTTGACGTTAAGTTAAGTGTTAAGTGAAAATCTAGGTGGCATCCTAGGTGGCACCCAATGTTAAATGGGTGATAGCTTAATGTTAAATAAATGTTATAGCTTAACACAAAATCTTCATGGTAAATAGGTTGAAGTCCCAAATGACTACTAGCTTGGATTGAACACTACAGTCCCTAACACCAAGTGTGAATGCACCTTTGCACACTTTTCTTTTTATTCATTTATTTTGAATTTTCTTTAGTTTTTGGCCTTGCCTACCAAGGCAAGAAGGATATTGTGTTTAGATTCATTATAGAGTATAGTAGCTTAAGGGATTTTGGCCCCCAAGTAATAATAGGTCTATTTTGATATGAGGATTTTTGAAAGATGATCTTTTGGCTTGTGTTGAAACTTGAGATTAGTTACAGAGTTGTAATATCTTGAAGGATTTTGGTTTCTTTCAGAGGATTTTTTGAACACTATATTTTTGCATGGTGAAATATTTGAGTTTTCATAGTTCTTCTTTTGCCTTAAGATACCTTTTAATGTAAATGGCAAGGCCACAGTATGACACACCCCTTGCTTTAAATTCTCATTTTGGTGGTGGTGATGGTTGGTTTGGTAACTTTACTTTGTAGTTGCTAGCGAGTTCCATTTCATTACTGAGAAAACAAAACGTGTGAAAATGGAATTGACTATTTTGCGGCAATCCGGGTAAGTTTTTATCTTAGCGGCGTAACGGTATCATATCCGCTTTGCGTCGTACGCCATTGGTGGAGAAGGATTTCTGTAATCGGATCGATCCCGAGGTCGATCCTGGATAAAAACAGCCACCTGCCGTTCGCCTTCTTCGCCCTGCAGTCTTCTTCGTCTTCTTCTGCGTCTTTCTATCCGCTCGCCTCCTCTCTCTGCCTTCGCTCTCCAAGTCTCTTGTGTGTTGTGGAGCTTGTGTTTCTTGGTGTAGCAATGGCGTCAGCTACTGCCTGTGCATCTACTGCCTTTGCAGGCCAGACATTGTTGAAGCAGAGCAGCGAGCTGTCGCGCAAAGTTGGCAGTAATGAGGCTCGTGTTCAAATGCGCGGGAGCAAGTCTACTAGTTCTAGCATCTGGTTTGATCTCTCTCAATTACTGATCTCTCATACATATTCGACCTCTTATTCTGCTTTTTCCCCCCCTTTGTTGCAGTCTGAATTCTGAAGTTGTTGTCAAGGAATTGTTGGTTTTTGGGTTTACAATTTCAGCTGTGGATCCTGTTAGACTTCAATCAACCTCTTCTTCTTTTTTCATTTCCATGTGTTTGCATCGACAGCTTGCGAGCTTACATTTCAAGTGTCTGTTGACGAATTCTGATCGAGCTGCATATGATGATCATGTTTTTGCTTCAATATTGTTGGTCTGAGCTGTTTTTGGGCGGGCTGTTAATCTTTTTTTCTTTTTTCTTTCTGCAGGTATGGACCTGATCGTCCCAAGTACTTGGGCCCATTCTCTGGAGATACCCCTTCATACTTGACTGGAGAGTTCGCTGGTGACTACGGCTGGGACACCGCAGGATTGTCAGCGGACCCCGAGACTTTCGCCAAGAACAGGGAGCTCGAGGTCATTCACGCACGCTGGGCCATGCTCGGAGCTTTGGGCTGCGTTACACCCGAGCTTCTGGCCAAGAACGGCGTCCCATTCGGAGAGTCGGTATGGTTCAAGGCCGGTTCTCAGATCTTCTCGGACGGCGGCCTTGACTACTTGGGCAATCCGTCCTTGGTCCATGCTCAGAGCATTCTTGCCATCTGGGCGTCTCAGGTGGTGCTCATGGGCGCAGTCGAGGCCTATCGCGTTGCAGGAGGACCACTGGGTGAAGTTACCGATCCAATCTACCCAGGCGGCTCCTTCGATCCCTTGGGCTTGGCTGACGACCCTGACACTTTCGCTGAGCTGAAGGTGAAGGAGTTGAAGAACGGAAGACTGGCCATGTTCTCCATGTTTGGATTCTTCGTGCAGGCCATCGTCACTGGCAAGGGCCCATTGGCCAATTTGAGCGATCATCTGGCCGACCCAGTTGCCAACAATGCTTGGGCTTATGCCACCAACTTCACCCCCGGATCTTAGACTAGCTCATCCCAGCTAGTCATCGATCTCCTTTGTGACCCATTCTCCTCTGTGTTGTTCCCAGGCTTCGACGTTTGTCTCGTGATGAACAAGAGCTTGGTGCGGTAGTTGTTGTTGGCGTTGTTGTTGTTATTGGTTTCGGAAAATGTATAGCACGACACACTGCCTGTTTTGTACAATTATGAGCGAACGAAGAAGCTGAAATACAGCACTTTCCTTATTCCTAAAACGTTGCCATTTGGGTGTCATCACTGAACTTCATGGCCTGCTGCTGCTGCACTTTGCTTCTTCTAATTTTTCCAGTTCTGCATGTAAGTTCATAGACTCCAAGCACACGTCTGATCTGGTATTCTTTGATGATAAAATTGTGAATTTGTTCATGTGTTTACTCTTTACTCTTCCAAAAAATTTGTTCAATGCACATGTATTGATTAGCATGATATACAAACTGCATTCACATGGTCATTTCCTCTTTCTTAAAAAAGACGTATCAAGTTTCCACATACAAGATAAAAAAATACATATAATCTTTATTGAGACCCTACAAACATTTTACTAATTTGGCAAAATCTATATAGACTGTACAAAACATATCCATAAACTACATAATGACATGAATAATTTTTAATTCTCAAGAACTGAACCAATTACATCGTCATCACTTATTTACACAAATTTGTGCAATATGTAAGAGAACATAAATAATTTAAATAACTGGTTCACTAATCAATAAAGTAGTTCACTAATCAATAGTTCAAATTTGATTTGCATAAAATTAATCAGAAGTTAAAATTTGTGTGGAAATTACTGATAAACCCAAAAAAAGTGTAACATCATAGATCTTAGCAGATGCAAGAGGGGAGAGAAAAGCTTGTAAGTGCCACTTTACTGCAGGTTGAACATTACGTATGTTATTTTCAAACACCCATCCCTCTACAACAACATCCAACCTAACATATGCTACTTTCTGTTTGTGTCAATAAACAACCGAAAAAACCCATCCCCTCTACTATTTACGTGTTTTGGATCACATTGGATCAGAGACACTAAACAGTTTTTGTGTTCAACAAAAACCCAAAATATCCTGTTGCTAAAAATCCAGCAAGATGTAACAAGGTCAAAATTATGTACTCTCTTCATGCAGATTCCTGACCTGACCCCCCAGGGGAAAAATTGATTCCAGAATCTGTTCTGGAACTTACATTGGATCTAGCATCCTCAAAACGGTCATTATCTTCAGACTTGTCAGCTTCAGATTGGAGACAAACTGGCGTATAGGCATTGATAATAGCAGAAAGAGATGGTGACTGTGTCACAACCTCACTGGCAATTGCAAGTGAGGTCACTTGGAACGATGGGTAGTAATTCATCTTGCAGATCAGGGTGAACCCAATGGTAATGAAGGGAAGAAAAATGACAAGGACTGTATATGGGAACTTTTTGATTCCAAAGTAGCCAATCATAGTTATCTGTGCCACAAATAGTGATGCCAGAATCCGTGAGTGTATATGCGGCCACATTCGCCCACCACTCTCAAAGCTGGGCACATAAACCTTCAAAGCCTGCAAAGAATTTTTTTTGTTTTCCTTTCCCCATCAGAAACAACTGGATCCAACAGTTTCCAACCCCTGACTCTAGAAGCTAGAAAAACACAATGATTTTACACCTTCAGAAGCAATTCTAGTACAGTTTAGGTTTTATCCTCAAAAGATGATGGGGCAAGTAAAGACCAAAACTGCACAAGAAGGGAAGACAGATCAGACCTGGTTGCGTAGAACCAACCAGCCTATGCCGAAATAGAGAAGTCCAAATATCAAGATAATTGGTGAAATCACTGAATAACATAAGGTGATGGTCACTATGAGCATGTCGTTGGGCACTAGAGTTTCATAAGTGAGGGGTCCTGGAGCCCATGCCTCCTCAACCTCCTTCTCTGTTTTGCAAAGGTACTTCCGCTTCAAGTGGTAAATTGTCAATGGCACCAAGCGTGACAGTTCTAAACCATAGCCAACAAAAAACCTGCCAGGAAAAAAAAAAATTGGGCTCCAAACAGAAGAAAGAAGCTTCTGATAGATCAAATTCTCAACACAATTTGACTTGTTCTCAGGCAGTCATTACTATGTATACTAACAGAACACATCACAAATAAAAGGAGGGGTCTTTGTGTGAAGCTAAAACTCACTGAAGTGCAACAAAAGTGATGAAGTATGTAGCATTGGGTGGGAGCTTGTTTCCAAACAGGGTAACCACATTGCTTACTGAAAGCTTGCGGGAATTAAGAAGCTCCTTGAATCCATCAAGTGATGAAAAGATGGTCCCGAAAAGTGTGACACCAATGAACACATTGAACACAACAAAGTAGAAGTACTTCCCAGAGGTAGCTCTGACCATTAGACTTTGTGAAGGGATTCCTTCATGCCTTGACAAGAGCATCAAAAGCCCGGGCAGAAGTGCAAGAAAAATGATGAGCGCAAGCTGTGGCAAATAAGCCTACACTCCAACCCACCAAAAAAAACCAACATAAACCCACACAAAGCCTGTTAGGTGCTAGTAGCTCCAACAAAGACTCTCTGAGGGTGACAGCAACTGGAAGCTCTCTGTGCAACTGCATCATAAGCCTCTGTAAGGATAATACATCATTGTCTAGGAGTGAGAAGAAAATGGTACATACATTCCACTAGTGCAAGCAAACCCAACAAGGTGCATGAGATATAGAAGTGCATTTGCCACTTGCGGGAAGAGCTTACTTGCAACACGGTGTTCAGGGGTGGATAGTCAACAATGGCTTTGATGAAGGGGACTAGCTTTACAAGGTTGTTGAGCGTAGTGAGAGAAGAGATGAATGCAATAGGTATCATGTAGAATACGACTGTGAAAAACACAACAATGTAGATTATCGTCTCCCGAACCATACGCTCATATAATGATTTTGCAAGATTTTCCCACACTACTTCTCGAGGTTCTGGTGCAGGAAACACCTGCCATTGCATTGCATAAGGTGCATGCACCACCTGTAAACATATAACCCAGGTCTTAGGTAGTATCAAGTCTATTATTTCCCTGTAATTCATCAGAGAAGACTTTCTAGATCTATTCACCCAGTTTGCAGTTTGGGAATAGAGGACCAAATTCAAGTGAGCCAAAAAGCAAACAAACTCCCCCATGTCAGTGGGTAGTTGAAGATCTGCCTTACCTGGGAAGCCTCAGCAGCAGCACGGCGGTTGTTGAAGAACACAAAGGCAGCTGCTTTCTGTTCTTCCTCCAGAGTTCTGCACTGCTCTGTGGCAACTTGGGGAGCAAGCTCCTTGATCTGTTCATTGTAGAAGTCAATGGAATCCACCTTTTGTCCCCACAGTCCAAAGAGACCTGTCTTGTGTGTGGGCCTGTTTCCTTCTGGAAATGTTGGACTCTTGGACAAATCAAACTGAGATTCCACATGCGCTAAACTCTTCTTGGCACTCTCCAGCTTTGACCACATCTCTGAAAGCTGCAAAAAACACCATGTGGCTAGTACTTTCAATTCAAACCACAATGCAGCTTCTAACAGCATTACTTTGTCACCAGATTCTTCAGGTAAGTGGCATAGGATAGGTCATCACCAATCAAGGCTTTTACCTTTTTGTGGTTGGTAACAACCATGCACTTCTCATAGCTGTCAGGGTGCAATTTCTTGAAGAAAGTATCAACTTGTTGGACACGAGTCATTCCCCTTGGAGGTTTTGGGATGTCACGAACTAGACAAGAGAATTGCTGGACACAAGCTTTCTCATGCGCTTGCTCAGAAGTGCGAAGATCAATCATGTGTTTGTAGTTCTTCACCAGCACATAGTATGTCACAAATGACACCCAATAGATGCCGATCAGAAATGCCCAGAGCTTTGAGCTACCCGGCTGTCACATGCCGAGGTGAAGGTGTAAATCAATGTATTGCCAATTCCAGAATCAAACCAATTGGCAACTCCAGAATTTCCAAGTCAGAAAGGCATTTTTGAAAGCACAATTGGTAAATGAGTGGAATGAGATTTTGCAGGTGCTGGCCACTTACTTCAACATTGCCAATGGCCAAGTTGTCAATTGGTTCATATGTGTTATTTGGATTTATCTGGAGCTCCCGCTCATTTTGGTGACTCGTTACAGCAATCGGTATGAGCACCGGTATACAAAACAAAGCTGAGTAGCCAAAAATTTCCAATGCTGTCAAAAAAATCACAATGCACAACATGTCCACCACCATCAACAAATGCATGCTTGCATTTTATCACACTTAAGGAGAGAAAAGAAGAGAAAAGAAAAAAAGACCCATCAAAACTTGTGCCATGCTTGAGATTATTCCGCATCCCACATTTCAAACGGGTTTTCTTATTTCTTGCATCTGGCTTGCCATGGCCACAAAGTACAGTGCAGAAGAGCTTCTCCACAGTCCCAATATACGTACCCAAAGTCCCATAGCTTCTCACACAAGGTAAAAAAATCCTGGTACCCAATGGCTGTCGAAGATTTTCTTTTTCTCACGAATTTCGTGGCAATCTGCTGCAGCTTGAGTTTTGTTTGCACATTGTGAGCTCAGACGCAGATTTGCAAGCAAAGTGATCAGGATGTTTAGAGCAAGAAATGGATCCAAAAGAGTCTGAGCAAAATGGGAACCGATGAGGAAGAAGAAGAAGAAGACAAGACAAGACCCATTCTCTGTTTCTGTCTCTCTCTGGATCCATTCTTTGACCACTACTGGCTGAGATTCATACTCTTGCAGAAAGACACTTGCAGCAAGGACAATGGGGAGCAGAAGAGATTCTTTGGAGCTCACCAGTGGAGAAGAAGTTGATGTATATGGTGGCATCCAATCCCGCAGTTTCCGCAAGCTGGACATCAGTGGCAATGAAAGCTTCTTTGATCCAGGCAAATGGGTTCCAGACAAACCGTGATCTGGGCGGCAGCGGCGGAGGGCCCGACCCAGAAAGTATTCGACTACAGTAGTAGATGTTGTAGTTCATCGGCCATCGAGAAAGAACTGTGTAAATCAGCACCAACAAGCAGAAAATGGCAAACGATGTCAGGAGCGAGGTGATGAATGCGCCTGTGGCCACCATTTTCTTTCTTGTTCTTGTTCTTCTGGTTCGGCTTCTTCGGCTTCTGGGTGATCCGTAACTGAATCACTGCTAGAAACGGGTCGATAAACTAGCTTGAGCTTCAGTAGAGCGCCGGTATCGCTGTTGTTGGGTGAGACAGAAGCTGCTGCAGCTGATGTTGTCGCCAACAACAGTACATATTGCAGCAGCAGCAGCATCAGCCAACGTTGAGGAGCTTCTTCCTGCCCATTTTTAATCATCAAAACTCTCTCCAGAGAGAAGAACTAGAAAACAGCAACATTGCCAAGATGCAAATGCTGAACAAACATCCGGAAAGCTCCAAATCCCACCTCAAGCTGTTTTATACAAGCAACGGTTACTGACAAAACTCTATGGCAAGTGCTATTGTAAGCAGAAGAAAACAAAAGCACGTACACAAACACCGAGAGAAGAGCGACACACACACACACACACACTCACCCACAAACACAGCGACTGGAGATTAGTGCACAGCGAATTGAAGGAAAATTTTATGCGAGGAAGGTGATGGACAGACAAGATAGCCGCCACCCCAAGAGATCCAGCAGCGCCTCGACAACCGCGCGCGCGACGGAGTGCGAGAGACGCTGAAGCAGCAGCAGCGCCAACGTACGGCAGACGCGCGCGACGGGTCTCGCACGCCTGCATACGCCAAACAGGCGCGAGCGACGTAAGTAGCGTCAATGGGCCACACCCACAAGCGCACCATCCACTGGATGTCCGTTACTACTCAGCTGTGGATGAACCTCAACTGAGTTAATATTTGGTTTCATCTTGGTAACGAATTCTGTAGCAAATGCCTAGGTCTCATATATAGGCAGATAGGTAGGAAAATAGGCTACTTCTAGGTAAGTAGATGCTTTATACATAGCTAAGGGCTGTTTTTACTACCTACCTACTAACAACCTGCTTGTGGGTTGTTAGTAGGTAGGTAGGGAAAAAAAAAAAGCAAAGAGCTAACCACCATAGTTAACTAGGGAACTGGAACCAAAGAGAAAACTGTTTCCTGACCACTTACCATTCATCCTTCATGGTGCACTACTGGGTGCTGGTTCACCTAGAAGTAGCCTATTTTCCTACCTATCTGCCTATATATGAGACCTAGGCATTTGCTACAGAATTCGTTACCTAGATGAAACCAAATATTAACTCAGTTGAGGTTCATCCACAGCTGAGTAGTAACGGACATCCAGTGGATGGTGCGCTGGTGGGTGCTAGTTCACTGTGGCCCCGAGAGAGATATTTAGCATCTTGTCAAGAGAGATTTAGTATTACATGTTGACAAATTTTTTCCAAAAAATTTCAAAAGCTCATTCAAAAAATATGTCGTGGTTACCCACCGAGGTCCACCGAGGTGGTTTTTTTTTTGTTGTTTTTTTTTCAATTTTTTGGTTTCTAAAAATTGCTAAATAGGCATTTTCCTACCTTGTGAAAAAATTGAATTGATTTTGTGAAAACTAAGTTTCATTTGAATGAAAATATTGAATGACGTATGTGACTTGAATTCATTTCAATTCAAATTCTTTAATCTAGTGATGGGTTTAGGTCCTAGGTTACTCAGTTTCTTGTCTTGGGGCTTCCCATTGTGCATTTTGCACTTTTGAGTGTTGTCTTTTGTTTGGACTTTCATCCTTTATTTTTTCTTCTCTTGTTCCCTTGTCGGGTGTTTTTCCTTTAATTATTTCTTTCTTTCTTTCTTTCTTTCAAGCTCAACTACCCCACTCCTTCCCCTATCCACCGACATGGGTCAAAAAAGAAAATTTAACGTGTTTTTTTTCATGTCCATGTTATTTACAATATTTAATCTAATTTGAGTTTAACATAAATAATAATGAACTATTTGGAACCGTATGAGATCCTAAGAGGAAAAACAAAACAAAAAGGGGGCAAGATTATGTTCACTTTGTAATATTGCCCTTTGGGCAAAGGCATTACACTTGTTGAATTCAAATCCTTACATTTAATTCAAATACATTGATTGAAATTCATATTCTTATGCTCCATTCAAATTTAATTGAATGCAATTGGATTCAAACTCAATTGAAGAGAGATAGGATGCAAAAATTGATACAAAAAGTATTCAAAATTTGCTCATGACTATGATGTTTTAATAATAAAAACTTTTGAAAAACTTAAATTTGGAAAGACACTTTTCCATTGCTCTTTATTTAGGAATTGACTAAACACATTCCTAGTTCAAAATTATCATCCAAAAAAATGACTTATGAAATCTAAAGTTTCTCAACTTAACCAGCTTTCCATCATTCTAAATAAATCAAACATGACACAAGAATAAATAAATAAATAAAAATGAGATATCGAACAAATTTATTAGAATGAATTCTTGAAATAAATGAGGTTTCCAAATTGATTGCCTCCTCTAATTGACTTTCAGAGCTTTTAAGTTCTAGACTTTCAAAAACAAATTATTTGATTACTAAATTTTTTTTTATGGGTTTTGCTTGAAGAAGATCACATATTTCTCAACCTGAGGTCCAACCTACTTACTTCTAGCATTAAGGTGTTGGAAACCCAAGTGAATGCAAAAAGTCTTTTGTTCAAAGGAATGGCCCAATAAATTATATCAGGTGCATTTTTTGTTATGGTTAGTTATAATGGGAAGAAAAAGGGGTTAAGCAAAAAAAATAAATCCTTATTTGATCATTTCCAAAAATTTGTGCAAGCCTATTATTCCATTATACTCTATATATTGGTGCATATTTTCTGGAATAATACTTTAGCCCATGTCTATATACAGACATTTAAAAACACATAAGTTAAATAAAAAAAAGTAGGTGGTTTTGGTGGATGATGGGTGGACCTCACAATTAAATATAAAAAACTTGAACTCAATCTGGTTGCTGGTTATTGTGTGGAACTGGTGTCCAATGTGAACTTCCCAATTGCTGTCATGTCTGGTGTTCGAATCCCAGTCTCTGAGACAGTATCAAATGTGGCCATGCTACCTCTGGCTTAACTATGTCAGTCACACCAGAGTTGAGTGTATGTATACCTATAGCCATGCCATAAAATGAAATCTTAAAAAGATTTCCATGCAAATCAATTGAGGGGGGCTTTTTTATTCCATGTGTCATGAACTAATTAAATGGAGAGTTCAGCAATTTAGGGTTTAGCGTTCCCAAGTTCAGCAATTTAGGGTTTAGGGTTCCCAAGTTCAGCAATTTTGTTTTGGTTGCAAATGAGCCATTTTCATTGGCCCATCCACAAAAAATAATACTGAAATTATGGAGGCTCTCCAAAATAAAAGTCTTTATTCTCTCAAGGTTAAAATATTGAGTGCCTCCTCCCGCTTTGGCCCACCTATATATATATATAGGTGAAAAGAGTACAGCAATTGGAACCATCTTTGGGAACACATTCAATACTTTACAAGTCGCTTTGAGAACTTTTGGGGAACACATTGGGAACAACAAAGCCCCCAAACAATCCAACTCTCCTCACCCCCTCTCCCAAAAAGGCAAAAAAAAAAAAA
>Ga0209208_10012399_pt1 | contig 10800 bp, 4 predicted proteins | sample S1TSphfallax_3_FD_187694 | JGI IMG/M metagenome (GOLD analysis project Ga0209208, IMG submission 187694) | Host-associated microbial communities from peat moss isolated from Minnesota, USA - S1T2_Fd - Sphagnum fallax MG (SPAdes) (version 2) | ecosystem: Host-associated > Plants > Peat moss >... | reverse complement strand
AAGGTTTTTCTCTTCAAAATGTATGTTGATGGATATGGGATCAAATTTGACACATTGAGCTTCTATGTCTTCAAATTGCATGTCACAAATGGCAATCGTCATCATTTTATAGTAGATTGGATCGTAAGCATGGCAAGCGAGGATTGTCCAGTCCTAGACACATTTGACATGATCAAACATGATCTAGGATGCTTGGAGGTCACCATTAGGCTACATCTACATCACCAAGACTCAATCAATGCCAATAAGGAGCCAAGATACCATGACCTTTTGAATTCAATCTCCCCAACTCTAGCCCATCAAATTCAAACAATTCCTTATGAGTCCAATAACATGAATACAAACCCCCACATAGTCATGGAAAAACTACATTCAACTTCTTGAGTATAATCACCATATGTCTTACTTCACATCCTTAACAAAACCTTTGAGTTATTCTCTTAATCCAGTATCATTGACCACATAAGTAAAAGTTTAGAAAGATCATGGGATATGAGATATATAAATTGCACATGCATCTAGATAGAGAAAATGTGATAGAAAACTAGCTTCTAAATAATATTACAAAGTGCATTCACACTTGTAATGCATAAGGACCCTTGGAAATGGATTGACCATCTACAATTCATGATTGAAAATGATATTGCCAGTGGGGTCTTTTCGAGATCCTTTGACAACTAATTGCCTTTACAAGCAAGGTTGGGTGTTAAAGAGCAAAATCCTTCTACCAACAAAAAAAGGAGGGTATGGCTAGGAAATATCCAATGAGGGATTTGTTTTACCTTTTGCATGGTAGCAAGGATTATAATCCTCTTTTGGATAGCACGCATAAGACATTGACGATAATAACCCCAATCCACAATTAAACAAACTTATGCATCTACATAACACTTGCATCATTTTCGTATAAATGTCTTCATGATAGCTGCAACCCAATTAACATACACTCACATCAACAACTTGCTTGAAACAACTTGTATAGAATGTCATTTTCTTGTAACCAATATTTTTGCCTTACAAATTTGATCTTGTAAGCCGTTATACCATACGTTAATTTATTTTTTGCACACACAAGCCCTTGCAATCTTATGTGTGTGTGTGTCTTCTACAAACCCATGGTCCATGTACACATGAAGTATTAGGTTTGACTTCATCTAAATCTATGCATCTTGCAAGGTCCCTTGTATGGCTTGAATTGATTCCAACCATTCAAGGACAACATATGTCACAAAGATTTTATTTGTGCATATTTCATTCTAATATGTGACTATCTTTGTGAGGTGTTGATGACTAACATTCCAAGATCACTCTCAAAGATTGCCACTAGAATTGCATGTTCACTTATAAGTGCACCTTGCAAATGCAGTAATTCACAGACAACAAATTAAAGCATTTAGTTTATAATTCCAACAAATTGAATTTCTAATTGGTTCCCTTGTCTTTACATCTTGTTCGAAATGGGTTTCCAAGCATGAAACTTTTGCATACTTACATGATTGTCCTATAACATATGGCAAGACCATTGGCACTGGAGGATGATGAGAATGCCTAGATGGAAAATAGAGATAAAGTTGCTTACAAGCATGAGTAATTGCCTTGTTGGGGAACATGAATATTGTCAAGGATAGGTTGTGGGGACTTAAGCAACAACATAGTAGTAGCTTACCTCTCTGTAGTTCACCATCTTCTTTCTAAATAAATAATGCCCAATTCAATAGTCACCCCAATTTTATTCACGAGAATAAGCAATAGGAACACTCACCCCCACATTGTCCAATAGAAGCAGCCTTCTTCCTTTGAGTATAATGACATGTGACGTGCTTCCCATCCTTAACAAAAGGTACGGATTTATCTATCAATCCAACCTCGTTGACCAAATAATAATAGGCTAGAGAAATTATGGGGTATGAGAGAGATAAACTAAACATGCTAGTATATAACAAAAATGCCAACAAACTAGAAGTTTTCCACACCCATTTGATTAGCAGAAACACAACATAGGGCAACCAAAGATGATGAAAACCGGACTTAAGGTTTTGAGCTTCAAACCCTAAAAAAAGGCTTTTGTGTAGGTAACATGTTTTTTGTAAAACCAATTGTTATTGTAGCACAACATCTTGAATTAACTAAGCTTTTGTATACAAATTCATTATTTCTTTATAAGAGCCACAATATCCTACATGAGGAATTATCCAATAGGAGGCTCAGTGACACCAAGAAAGTTTAAAGGGGTTCATTCAAATAGTGCTAATGAAAAAGGAAGTAGATGCAATGGATGTCGAGGTACTTAGTACATGACCTTGTTGTTTCATTTCTAGGGTAGGTTCATTGGGTTTGTATTAATTGTTTACAACTAGAAAATGCTTTGATATGAAATGTTATAGTGGTGTGCTAAGGTATAGCTAAAGATCAAGTGTTCAATTATTGATTTTAACCCAAGAATAAGGTTTAACATGTATTGAATTATTGAGCTTAAAGTACTTAAGTAAACAAAATATTAAGGGTCATGAGGTTCAACCTATTGCACCAATTGCTATTACTTGTGTTTGTACTAGGTAGAAGCTTAATCCCCCCTCTTCACATCCTAGAACCCATTATCTTCATGATCATGGGTGGTTTTTTTTCCCAATTAGTTGTTGTTAAGGTTCACATGAATAGTAAGGGTTCAAAATGTAATTTTAGTGTGCATGGGCTTATAATTTGGCTATCCAAGAATCAATTCAAGGCATGGCATTTTATGTGCATAACTTTCAATCATGTTTCCTCTTCCTGACTTGTTTGAAGCTTTTGAAGGGTGTTTTTGGCGTAGTACATTACTTGATATTTGTAAACTAAAATTGAATTTACATAGAATTAATAAAATTTGCATGTATTGAACATACACATTATTAAGTTGATTTATATTTCAATTTTTCTTTAAATTATTTTCAAATTAAAGTGTAATATTTATATGCACAAAAAATTGCATCATACATAACCAATGAACCATTCATGTATACAAAACACATTTACATGTCCCTTAATAGTTAATAAAATTTTATTGAATAAAGATTAAAGTTCCACAAAATTATTAATTTTGTATAATTACTTGATTTTTTGTATACTAACATTTGATTTACAAAGAAATAATAAATTACATATATTGAACAAATAAATATTTAAATTTTATTTTGGATTTAAATTGAAATATTTATATGCACAAAAAATACTTGCATCGTACATAACCATTAGTTTACACAAATAGGTATAAATATGTATAGTTTAATGTTTAATGAAGTTGTATTGCAATTTAAAGTAAATATTCAGATATATGTGTATAAAAATGAATAAACATCAAAATTCCACAAAATATTAATTATGTATCATCAAATGATATGTTGTAAATTAAAATTCAGACTACATATAAATAATAATTAGGTGTATTGAACATGCACATTATAACAAACTTATATTTCAGAGCTTCTTTAAATTTTATTTTTAAATCAAATTTTACTACTCATATGCACAAAAAGTATTTGCATCATATGTTAAGGGAGTAATTGCTCATTGTAAATAGTTAGTTAGTTAATACTTACTTACTTAGTTACTTTTCTAGGATTTACTAGCTAGTTTACATTGTTTTCATCACCATTTGAATTTGAATTAATCATAGGACTATTTTAAGGTGACCCCTTTTGGCAAGACATAAGATTGTTGTAAAAGATTGGTTTTTGGGAAGTATGGAAAAATAACATATTGTTTTATGTAAAAGCTTCAACTACATAGCCAAATTTATTGTTTTGATGTTTTAAAAATATTTTTCATGGTTGGATTGAAGTTATAAACCTAGATATGAGTAAATATGCTTGAACATAATTTATTAATATTTAGTTTCATAATATGTTTAAGTTCAAATTCTAACTAAAATATAAGATAAGAATTTTGTATCTACCATCATACCTAACCATTCATTTGATACGAAAAAAATAGATGTAATTTTATTTATTTATGAAGGTAAATAATTTGTTTTGTTTTGTTTTATCATGTTGAATTTTCCCAGAGCAAATTGCTTCATGTAATGCTATTGATATTTTTGAAAACCTAACATTGAGTAGGGGTGCATTAACTTGGGTTGAAAGTTTTTGGAGCTATGATGTAAAGGTTATTGATTATTGAATCGTTTTCCTAGTAAACATTAATAAAATCGTAAATAAAAATTATATTCAAATGCAAAGGTGTACTTGGTGTTGTTGGAAAATAGTTGCTAATAAAATTTAATGAAGTTTATTTCATAATTTTCATATTTAAGATGTGGAAGATATTGAATTTTGAATGAATTTTATTGTTGAAAATTCAAAAAAATTACAAAAAATTTGGGTTTAGAAGGGAAAATGAGTTGAGTGTGCTCACACTTGGGGCCAACAACACATGTTACATTATCTATCCATGAAAGAAGATAATTTGTTTTGTTTTGTCCTAATGAAATCTCCCAAACCATAGTGTTTTAGGTTATGATATGGGATTTATCATTAGAAAGTTTTCCATGAATAGGGGTGCATTGATTTGGTTTATAATGTTGAGAGTTATGGTGTGGACTCTATCGATTATTGAACCATTTTTTCATTGAATTAAAAAAAAAACCAAGATTGAAACTATATTGAAACATGGGGGCATTCTTGGTATTATTGGAAAGCCCTCACTAAGGTTGATTTAATAACGTAGATTTTATAATTTTGAAACCTAAAATGTGAACAATATTATTGAAGTATTAATGGGTATTGTCATTGGAAATTTTTAAAAATTGCAAAAAGGGGTTTGGAAGGAAAATTCAATTGAATGCATTCAAACTTGGGCCAATGACATAGGGTACATTAATATTTAATGATTTTTTATCATATTTAAAAATGAATAAAGATAACATGTGTATAAAAATGAATAAACATTATAGTTGCACAACATTATTGATTATGTATCATTACTTGATACGTTGTAATGATCTACATAAAAATAATAAATTATATTTTGTATTGAACATATATAAACATTAATACTAACATATATTTTTAATTCTCTTTTGAAATTAAAGTTTAATATTATATGAAAAAAAAATCATTCACTTATATAAATGAAATTTACATGTAAGTTAATGTTATCATAATTTTAAATAAATATTAAAATTAAAGTTGCCTACTGATTGTTTAACATTTTATCATCCATATATGTGTGTTGATGGTGTCACAAAATAGTTGAACACTAGTAATGTCTTGACTATGTGCCAATTAAAGAACCTAAGATGCCAAGAATATTTTGAAAATGGCCCTTTAGTTGAAACATGTTTTACATTGTTTACTAACATAATTGAACGTTTAACTTGGAGACATTGTTGATGTTGGGAATATTTAGAAAATGACCACCTAGTTGACAAATGCTTTGAACTATATACCAATATAGTAGACAAGTTGACTTAATTGGTAATTGCCATAATTTTATTTTAGAATTAAATAAATATTAATTGAAACATAGTTATTGCACATGTTGTGTAGTTGAAAACTTTTGGTTAAAAAGGGGGGGTTTTCTACTACAATTGGTGTCAGCTTGCATTGTTGACTTATAACTTTATGTTTTGTTATTTCTCACCTACTTCCTTCCCTTGACCCTCCTTAAGCTTCAACAATATGCCTTACTACTTTATTTTTAGCATAATATTCCCTGTACATATCAAGGTTCCTTCCCCATCATAAAATTGTCCTTTGTTTCAACAACCCTTTCATGGGTTTGGATGGCCCTATTCCCTTGTGGTGTCCCCTTCTCCTTGGTTGGGGTGCCCTTGTGTGATTTAGCTGGAAAATCCTTAAACAAGTTACAACCCAAGATTACATCCAATGTTGTTCCCTTTTTGGGGTAGATTCTAAGCAAGCCAACATTACATTAGAATGTCTAGCAATAGAAAAAAATTGCATGTTGTTGGTTACCATGTAAATTAATTATTGTAAGCTTACCATTATGGGTAAGCATGCAATTACTTATTATCCTTTGTTTTTTTAACTGTATCACATAAAAAGACATTTGAACTAACTTGTACATATAGAAGATTGTCGTTTAAATGTCATGTGATTTTTGTCTACACATTGGTCTTGAACATAGAAGCCCACATCATGTTCCCAAAGGTGTAGGAGAGTGTGAGGGAATGAACCCACACACTCCCAAGTGGGCTCCCACTTTGGGGGTTGGAGTCCCGATGGACTTCCAAATCTTCAAAGGGCGATTTCAAGGGTCAAAACTCATTGCATTGATTTTTTTTTAATACCATTGAAAAGCTTTTAGAACTTAGATGTCTTAAATGAGCTCTCATGGGCCATTTGGGTACTTGAAACATAAGTTATGGCCAAAAAAAAGGCTAGAGTCAAACTGCCAATTTGACTCCCGATCATTGAAAGTCAAGAATTGCCCTGATTTACTTATGTGTAGGTGGCGTGCCACATATCGTTGGAAAGCTCTTGACAAGGGCTAGAACTTTGCTTCATATCTAATTTCAATTAGAGATTTTCACAAAACATTATGGTCCTCCAAAGTCGTGGGAATCCCAATTTAGGGAATCTCGGGATTCACAACCTGGGAATCCTAGGACAAAATGACATTTGGGTACAGGGCCCGTGGCCAAGCACAAATAATACTATAAGGAGGAAGCTGGTGGCTTCCCCCAAGTCTGGGCTGTGGTGAGTCTTGTGAGTGTGAGTTCATTCCCTCACATTCCTGGGAATGTAAATGTGACTCTTAGGTTGCACTTTCAACTTGTAGCTTTTCCATTCTTTTGCCTTAGTTGAGAGCCCAAGGCTAGGGTCATGACAAAATTGGTAATTAAACAAAAACTTGGTATTAGAATAAGCAAAAAAAGACATGGTATTGGAAGAATCGGACAAGGAATTAACATTGAAAGAGCTGAACAAGGAGTTAGTACAAGAATAACCAAATGAAAAGTTGGTATTGAATTGGTATTTAATACCAATAAGGTCGAAAATGGATTTGGTCTGGAAGAACCAAATTGGGATCCAATATAAGAGAAACCAAATTGGCAATTAGTACCAAAATAACCAAACATGCAAAAAAATCCCCTCCACCCAAATTGGAATTTGATTAGGGAACATCAACCAAGATAAGTGGGTGTGGAAAAAAACTAACAAATTTTGACATTCAGGAATTTGCAAATGATTTTAACTAGGTGGAATCCACCACTAAAAATAATAATGATATTTGTCCCATGGATGAGAAATCTTGACACATTCCCAAGCTCTTTGATAGACTCAAATGTGAGTCTGAGGTGAAAACAACGGAAGAATAAGGAGTTAGGGCACGCTCCCTAACTCGTAGCACTTTAGGGGTAAAAGGACGTGTTCGAGCTCCAAGATGGGACTAGGAAGATTGACAAGCACTTCATTTACTCACACGGACTTATACAAACCAAACAACAAGTCGTAAACCACCTACATGTAAGGGAATCAAGGTGATTCTTGACTTTCAGTGGTTGGGAGTCAAATTGGCAATTTCACTTTTGGCCCTTCTTTTGGTTATAACTTGTGTGTTAGGTGTCCAAATGGGTCATGCAAGCCCATTTTAAACATCTACGTTTGAATAAATTTTCAATGATATAAAATACTCTTCAATCCATTGGGTTTTGACCCTTGCAATCACTCTCTAAACATTCAGGAGTCCATTGAGACTTCAACTCCCAAAGTGGGAGCTCACTTGGGAGTATGAGGGTTCATTCCCTCACACTCTCTTGCACTCTCGGGAGCATGAAATGTGACTCTTGGGCTTCATACTTGGCCCGCACCTTTGCAAGCCCTTGCCTTGGTCACGAGCCCAAGGCTAGGGTTGTGACAAATCCTACTCTCATCCAAAATGTCTTTTCATTCATGTTTGTTAACTCGAACCAATTTGGCCAAGAACCGACGCATAATTCCACTTCCCAACCATCACCTTTTTCATCCAAATCAATTCCTTATTGAAGCGTCACGTTCATCCCTTCTAACACCTATAAAAGGACTTCAAAATTTTATATTTACTATTGTTGTTGAATTTTTTTACATTTTGATTTTAGCATTTTAGCATCTAATGTTAAGATGAGGGGAACGATTAACAAAGACGAAGCAAATGCTAGCTAAAAAACAACAAAAGTTGGAGAGAGTAAGAGAAGAACGAAGGAAAGCCCTCAAGAGCTTTCAATCAAAATAAAAAAGTCTTGAACCAAAACCAGATTTTGAAGTTGAGAGGGAAAAAAAAAGGGCAACATGTTAATGACTTTGAGAAGGAGAGATAAGTTAGTCTTTATTGAAATGGATCATTTTGAAAATTAGGTGAGAGGGAGCGATGTTATTAGGCAAAACATGTTGGAGTTTTATGTTTCGTCAATATTCGGCTTACCCCAATGCAGCTAATGGTGAAGGCCTGGTTACAAGGCATCACTTGGTACACCCTCAAAAGAATTGATTCGGTGGTACAAGGGTAACCGATTTCCATTACTAAAAAGATCGTCGATGAAATGTTACGCCTTCCTAATGCCAAAATCACAATTCCACCAAACTATAAGTAAGATGAAGTCATGGAAATGTACATTAGGCTTGCATCGAAAGATGCAATTGTGCAAAAGGAATGCTAGAAAACTATATAACTCAAGGGCAATTTGGCAAAAAGGAATAGAACAACCTACATTATAAAGAAATTGACGTTTCTTGTGACAATGGTAGAAGAACGGAAGCATATTAACTCATCTTTTATCATCTTTTATAACTTGTACAATCGCATCTGGGATTTTGTGATGCCCTCAAAGTTGATGGCAAGAAAGGAGCCAAATTTCGGTCCTGCACAACTAGTAGACATCCTACTATGAAAATGGTTCCTTTTGGAACCGGAAATCGAACTATTGGAATTAAACCCTAATGATTTGGAGTTTTTCAACCTGGATTCAAAGATGAAGTTAACATCACTAAAAGCACTTGCCCAAGGCACATCGATTGATCTAGACTCCATGCTAGACATCTAAGGGGAAGGCACACAATAACCACCGAATGTGCATTTTAGTTCTATACCTTTTGGTATCGGTACTGAAAAGTACCAAAACCAAACCTTCCACTACCAGAATTGACTTTGTTTTTTACATTTAGGAGCTCAAATATTTATAGATGTTTGAGGCCATAATTTGGACCAAACATCAAGTTTGTCACTTGGGAAGAGGAGTCCAATAAAGAATCCTTTGAGCTCGAAGAAAAAATCCAAAACAACAAGTTTAATGTCGATTTTATTTTCTGATGTTCAAGATGCCCCTTTTGAGTTCCAATTAGTATCTCCCCCTAAGTCTTTGTCATAATAATTATATGATCAATTATAAGGAAAACCAACTCTTTTGAATCAAGTATCGGATGTTGACACACCATTTTCCAATGGAAGTTAGATGGACATTAAGGCTAAGGTTTAGAATGTGATTATGGCCTCTTCAAGGGTACCAGAAACTTTTTTACACCTTTAACTTTTTGACATTCCTAGCTCGAATATCTTAGTTGTAGCCACTCTCAAGAAAATGTAAGAGCATACATTACACCAAAATGCGTCCTAGTTCACTTTGGGTTTCATTAGATTTTTAGTGAATTTGGACATTTTCACTTGGTGAAATTGTTTAACCCTTTAGTGAATGGGGGCTAGTTACTACGGACAATGAATTGTTTCACTAGTACCTAGTGAAATAAAAATTTACCAAGCCATTCACTTGTTAATTAATTAACTTACCAGCATGGAAATCAATTAAAATTAGATTATTTAATAATAATATTATTGATAAATTCATGATTTAAAAACCTAGTCTATGTAGGTAGGCCACACAATCAACCTAGGCACCTATTCTAAGTGATTAGATAGGAGAATATTTGGTCAACTTTCCATTGTTACACACAACACCACTTATAAGGTTTGATCCTTTGACCTTCAAGGTGAAAGCAAACACCCCTATCATCAAGCCACCTCATTTGTTATGATAATATGTTACACTACATTCAATTTATCAAATATTTCATTTTAAACATTATAAAAACATAAACTTTGAAAATTCGTATTTTATTGAGATTTTGTTCAAATGAAATGATTTGAGTTTTTTTTTTAAAATCAATAATGTACATAATTACATTTATTTTCTTTTGAAAGTGTAAAATCATTTGAACAAAAATAAGATTGAATATCATTATTCAATAACATTTCAATGACCATTATTTTGAAAAAAAAAAGTTTAATAAATGGATAAGATTTTTGCAAATATAATAGTGCTACCTATGTTAAGCTACTTTCAATTATTATACGACTATTTTTCATTAATGTAAATTATTTCACCCTACATTATTTATGGCTATTTATCCTTATTCTCAATTACTTTTGACTATTTTTGGTTATTTCACCTTAAATTACTTTTGGTTATTCTAAATTATTTTTTCTTATTTTAGTTATTTCACCTTAGATTATTTCCAGCTATTGATATATGGCTATTGGTTGTTCTTTATTAGGGTTGTTGGTGGTTATTAATGGCTATTGGTACCTATTATATTGGTGGCTATTATTGGTTATTTTATTAATGGTTATTGTTGGTTATTCTATTAATGGTTATTGTTGGTTATTTTATTAATGGTTATTGTTGGTTATTCTATTAATGGTTATTGTTGGTTATTATATTAATGGTTATTGATAGCTATTTTATTAATGGCTATTGATGACTCTTCTATGAGTGGCTATTGGTTGTTACTCTATTAATGGCTCTTGGTGGTTATTTTATTAATGGTAATT